>Ga0081606_1000236_pt1 | contig 26854 bp, 11 predicted proteins | sample EareggfetidaYelm_FD_71127 | JGI IMG/M metagenome (GOLD analysis project Ga0081606, IMG submission 71127) | Earthworm egg capsule microbial community from the University of Washington, USA - E. fetida Yelm (SPADES assembly) (version 2) | ecosystem: Host-associated > Annelida > Reproductive system... | reverse complement strand
AAATTAAATGAAAAAATAAGGGAATATATATATTCCATGATTATACACATTCACTGTAACATATACAATCATTAGCGGATCCAGAACTTCAGGAACGGGAGGCCAAAATTTTGGCCGAAATTTTTTAGGCGTTCCCGAAAAAATTTCAGCATTCCCAAAAAATGTTCCTCTATCTCCCAAAATTTCTGATGACCTTTTTTTAGTCATCGACCTTTTTATGTCTTAATGTGGTATTTTTCCGTAGGGGGGCCAAATCATTAGCCGACACCCATACGGGGGGGCAAAATCCTTACTTTTAGACAAATTCACAATTATATCATAACTTTTTCTGCCCCCGAGGGGGCCAAACTCCATTGCCAACTTCGATGGGGGGCCATGGCCAGATTTGCCCCTCTGGATCCGCCACTGTATACAATCTATAAATCAAATAATTCACTGCGAGGTAAGTTGTATGAAGCATGTATTTTCCTGTAGGCCTATGTGTGGTTCCGTGTCTAAACCTAGGCCTACATGTATTTGTTTGGGCAATGCAAATTCTATACGCGCTGGTAATGGTGTAATTTACTGGAGCATGACTGCAGACCAATCCCCAGAAAAAGAAACGAAAATATACAGGAAGTAGCCTACACATGAAAGACCCTAGTCTGGTCTGTTTTCGCGTGTCGTAACTGACAGGGAAAATGCCCCGTGGTTCTTGTTATCGGAAAAACACGTTAGTCCTACCATTTTGATGATCAGTAGCTTTTTGAAATTTATAGAGACACGCGCACTTGTGGACCTTCAGTAGGCCTACCATATACATGGTACCTGCACTAAAAAATCCCCTTACTGACGCAACGTGTCGGTATGAAGAAAGCAGTCCCAGAAAATAATGAGGTCATACATGTTGGCTATAGGTACATGTTGGACTATGATGTGTAAGGGATTTCGTCATTATGTTAGTCTAGGACTCTAGGCTTATTAAGGTGGGTGGTCAGTCCATATTAGAGATGTTATGGAGATAAATTTTGAATCATATTTCTAGAATCTTGGTCTTTACCAGGAACTGCAAGCTTCTCACCCATAACCTCTCAGAATAGCAGTCAGATAGGACTGCTGTTACATGTACATGTATATGACCAAAATGCTTCGATTGCTGAGAATGTCGTGGGACTACATGTACGCAATTATTGTTATGGCCAAAGTCGAAACACGTGGTCTGTGTTGGTCTGACTGACTGACTAGGCTTTAGGCTGGCTACCAGATACCTTAATCGATCCTGATCCAGAGAAGCCGCCTGAACCGCAGGCAGATGTTTCCACTAAGATAATTATTAGTTCTCAGTTTATGTCTCTTTGTAGAAGGCTTACAGGCGAGTTTCACTTGTGTGGGTTTGCGTCCGGAAATGATTTAACTGCCTACAGCTTTCATACCAAGAATCTCTAAGCGATAGTCCTACTTAAATAATCCCAGACTTCACTTCGGTCTAGGTGGAATTTCAAATACTATAAAAGTACTGAACTAACTACTGTAGGGCCCTATGTTGATTATTAAAAACAGAAATGATATAGACATATCGCGTGATTCCTTGATTTTAGCAACTATGCAGGGCCTGCAAAGACGCTAAGCTTTCTAGGACGTTGTGTTTTCGTTGTGCGTGTGTGTGTTCATTTAGGTTTTCCGTGTGTGGTTGAATACAGGTTTTCGATAAATGTTTTCGTTAGTAGGCCTATTAGCTTCATCTGTATTAGTTTTAGTTATTGTTTTGGCTGGTTTAGCGAATTTTGGCTGTTATTAGTCCTAGTTATTTCGTGTTCCTCTCTAGTTTCAGTTTACTCTAGCATTGAGTAAGCTTATTCGTTAATGAAAGCAACAGTAATCGCCGGCAGATAATTTGGGGTATTTATTTTCTCAATCTACACGGTCCAAATACCACAAATACAGGTTTCAACTGACTGGCATTAAAACTAAATCCTTGCTTCAAACTGCCTACAAGCCAATTGCATGTATAGTTTCTCCAAGAATCCGCCAGAAACGTACAGTCAATCGGAGAGTGACGTAGGCTAATTGAAAATTTTGGATTACACAACATTTTACTTTTTACTCTGAGGCATGTTTCTCATTTCATTACCAGGCATTAATCGTATTCCTATAATCTTAAACTCAACTGTTATTCATCGCGCACAAATGCGAAGTCGTGAGAACCAGGTTGTTCACATACATGTAAATTGCATCCTGTTCAGAGGCTAGTCGTGACTTTATGTGACGATTTCCTTATTTCCTAACCACTTTCAACGAGACTTGAGAACAATCATTGTGATTCGTTATTTGTTTCACACTGAGCATCCTATTTGCCACTCAAATATATATACAAAAGCGAAACTCTGTGTCAATATTTATTAGTCTTTGGTTAGCGAAACAACAAATGATTCACGCCAATATTATGCATACAGGGATGTTATTCTGTTGTCCTAATAATTGTCCTTGCAAACTGTTACAGCATGTTGTAATAATTTGCTAAAATGTTTTGTGATATTAGAAATGCATTTTAAGCTAGATGCAAACAGGTATTCGTGCGTGTTGCACATACATGCATACATTGTACATGTACATGAATATGTAAGCGTACATAGGCCTATATATGCTGGGAGGGGTCCAGAATTGTGTGAAAACTGAAAAACAAGGAAAAAGTGACAATGTGGGACACAATTTTTCTTAAAAAGGTCAACGACTAAAAAAGGTCATCAGTAAATTTGGCGGATGAATCAACTTTTGTTTCTAAAAAAGTCAGAAAATTTTCTGGGGTAAATGGAAAGTGAACTTTTGGAGGAATGTCTGCCCCAGGGGCCCCTTGGCTCTCTACGTCCATGACCACATAAATTTAAAATTTTCACCTTTTTTCACATAATCCTCCATTGCAAAACACCGGAAAATCATGTAAAATCTTCTTTTCACGATTACTGCTATAGACATTTTTTTCTTCGAGGGTGTGGTAAGTGTTTCGGTTTAACTAGCAATATCCGCAAAATCACCCCAAAATGCGCTTTTTCTATTACTTTTCAAAAAATTCTTCTCGACAAAAATTAGGGGGGAAGTGCCCCTACCCCCAAATGACGTCCTTGCAAGACTGTGGAGGACTTCTGCAGTGTCTTCAAGGACATGGCCCCTGAGGTTCGCAGCATGTTTCAACAAGACTAGTGGAGAGACTTCTATGCTTGTGGCTTGTTTCTCCAGCATATTCCTGTTCTGCTGAGCGCTCCTTCAGTGCTCTTCGCCGCTTGAAAACATGGCTCAGGTCGACGATGACACAGCGTCGATAACCATGTCATGATCTATCATGTCCATTCATGATCTCCTGATAAAACCTAACTACAGAGACATTGCACAAGCCTTTGTCAACAATGACAACCGTAAACGAATTTTTGGCAATTTTTAATACAATTTCCCTGTCCAATGGAAATTTGTTTTTGTCCCCCCTACTTTTTCGTAGCGATCGACGCCCATGCATCTATACACAGAAACATACAGAGATACATAGTTTAGGAGCGGGTCATATGATTTAATATATAGGCTATAAATACATATTTATATGTTCTAGGCCTATAATCTGTGATACAGCAGAACATATTTCAGTCAACTCTGACTCTTATTATTTGACAATACTTGAGTGCGGTAGGCCTACCTCAACATTTTTTGTGTTGTAACTGCGGATGTAATTGTTCTGCTGTACATTTTTAAATTTCATATTGCAATATTCTGCTGTTGCTTCAGATGACTGGATGTATGATGTAGCTGAAACAACGTTAACTAAATTTATTCGGCCATCATCCCAATTGATCTTAATAAAACATGTTTATAGCACATGTTTAGCACATGTAATTGTACTAATGGTAAAGAGACAAACCTTCACTATAGAGGGCTTGCTTATCCTTATTAGAGTTGTCCTTTAAACGACACCGGCAGGTCTACTTTTTAAACTTCTGAATCATTAGGCCTATAGGCCCTAATGAGTTTCACTTTTACACTCTTAGGAAAAAAGGTGGGGAGAGGGTGTTGTTTCACACCCATACGTGGTTAGCCATAGACCACCATGGCCGAGATCTTGGAAATATATACTCCGGTGTTTATTCCCACCATCCGTGCATCACCCATGTCACCATCTGGTTATACGTGGTAATGAACACCTTTTAACCCATCTGCTCCTCCTTCCTCTTCTTTTCTCCTTCTGTTTCTTCTTCTTCCTTCTCCTCCTCCCTTCTACTTCTACTAATTGGGAAAAGTTTCCTCCCCCCTACTCAGCCTCCCCCTCCCTACTTAGCCTTCCCCTCTTCCTTATCCTCCCCTTCTCCCGCCTCGTATTCCTCTTTCTACTCCACAAATTTATCCTCCTCTGCCTTTTCCTCGTCCTCTTTTTCTTCATTCGCCTCCTTCTCCCCTTCCCCTTCCTTTTCCTCCTCCCAGATCTCAGCCTATTCCTCCTCTCTATTATACAACTGAGCTTTTATGTCACCCTTCTTACACTTGTTTCTTCCTCCTCCCCTTCCTCCTGCTTCTCCTTCCTCCTCATCATCTTCCTCCTCCTTTTATTTTTCCTGTTCCTCCTCCCTATCCTCCATTCTCTTCATCCTTCTCCTTTTCCCCCTCTTCTTCCTCCTCCACTTACTCTACCTTCTTCCTTCTCCTTTACTTTTTCCTCCCTCCTCCTCTTCTTCTACCTCGTCCTTGTCCGCATCCTATTCTCCATCTTCCTTTTCCACCCTGCACTAATGGGGGGAAATTACACTAAAACTTGGGAATATCTACCTTTCATACACTGTTTATTTATCATATATGAGAAATGGAGATTTCCCAGTTATATGAGGTGTTTATTATCCATATAGGACAGATTGAGAGTTGCCAGTTATATGAAAGGTGTTTATTTACCAAACAGGATAGTTGGAGATTTCCCAATTAATTGTAGGATGTTGATTTCCCAAAGAAGATAGGTGGAGATTTCCCATATATATGAGAGGTGTTGATATTCTTTATAGGATCGGTGTAGATTTCCCAGATATACGAGAGGTGTTGAATTCTCAGATAGGAACCGTGGAGATTTACCAGTTATATTAAAGGTGTGGATTTCCCAAATAGGAAAGGAGGATATTTCCAAGTAACATGAAAGGTTGAGATTACCCAGGTAAAATAGATGGAGATATCCCATTTATATGAGGTGTTGATTTCCCAGACAGGATCAGTGGAGATTTACCAGTTATATTAAAGGTGTGGATTTCCCAAATAGGAAAGGTGGATATTTCCAAGTAACATGAAAGGTTGAGATTACCCAGGTAAGAGAGATGGAGATTTCCCATTTATACGAGAGGTGTTGATTTCCCAGACAGGATCAGTGGAGATTTACCAGTTCCATGAGAGGTGTTGATTTCCAAGATAGGAAAGGTGGAGATTTCCCAGTTATATAAAAGTTCCAGATTTCCTATTAAGGAAAGGTGTATATTTCCCAGTCATATCCATGGTGGAGGTTTCCATATATGAAAGGTGGTGGTCTCCCAGTTATATGAAAGGTCTTTATTTCCTAGATATGAAAGGTGTTGGTTGCCCAGTTATATGTAGGGTGGATGTTTCCACATGTTAAAGGTGTTGATTTCCCAGTTACATGGAAGCTGGATATTTCCCATTTATGTTGCAATTTTCCACTTACAGGGTATAGGTGGGAAAGCTCCTCCCTTCATATGGCGAGCATTTTACCTTGTCACAGGACAATTTTATATTTTGTGTACATTTTAATTCACTTAAATTCAATATATGTTTAGTAACCAAGTCACAAGTAAACGAAAAGCACATAGTCGAAAGCTAAAGGCGCCAAAGTGTAAGCGGAATTCATCAAAATGTTATATAATCAAAGGGAGCGGGATTTATGACTTAACCCGTAATATTTTATCCGTACCATTTTCACCATACCATTTGGTCCATATACGAATTCGTCAAAACCATTTTTTTCTATAACCTACAAGGTGACTTTACACCTGGTATAACAGCTATTTGCAGGTAGCTTCTACCTCATGCTATATAACAGCTGCATTATTACACACATTTTTGCACCTTTGGCCAATATTAGACTTTTACACCTGCACATAAAGAAATAACCATTAAAACTCTATGGCGTTCTCAACCAGTGACATAGGAATTTTCACCTTTAGCTGATGGTTGAAAATGTCACTCAATCCTGTGGTTATAACATAAAATATAGGTGTTTTTGCCGTCATCCTGACGTTCCCCCCGAACTTTTGCCCCTGCCCAAAGTAGACCAGTTAATCATGTGGTAGGCAGTGATAACTGTTATGAATCCAACTTCTATTGAAGCATCGCTTTACTTTCATCAATTCCAACTTCCATTTACACAAAGAACGTATTTAATCAAATAATAGGGCCAGGATTCTGATTAATGTCGTTAATATGCAGTGTTTGCCACATTCTCACTACATAGACAAGAATTTTTTCATTAATCCAGCTTCTGGTTAAGGAGAAATTCATTCATCAATCCACCTTCAAGTTAATAAAGACATATTTGATCAGTCCGGCTTCTCTTTACACAACTTCTTTCATCAAAGTCTGGGGAGAAAAGTCCGTTGGTGAAAGGTCCGAGGAGAAAAGTCCTAGACCGTTCTTGCCTAACTTGCAGGGCAATAATGGACTGGGAATAAACATCTACACTATTTCATGACAGAAAGTCTCCAAAACCGAGTAATATGAGAAGCTGAATTTAGAAATGAGACCTCATACATGAAATGAAAATTGCATTAGTTCTCTTCATGAAGAAGATGTAAACATGAAGATATGTACAAAAACAGTTGTATCATCTGTTTTGATCTGAAACTGGTAATGCTTCCTTCTCCCTCAGCAACGAGTATACACTAAATATGAGACTTTCTCATTTGAGACAGGCTATTTTTGGCTCGTCTAGCAGGAGGTGTTTACCAGCCACAAGCGGCCCACCTAGCTGCCAAAGAGGCATCGCCCCGCTACATTACTTTACTAATTTGCAGCCCTTTACCTAATAACAAGTGGTGATTGATCATTGATCAACAGATTGTGTGCAATAATATGATTGGTTATAACAATCCATGTAAGAAATGACCTTGGATGAAATTCCAAAATATTGCAATTACAAGTTCACTGGGTTCAAATTCTGTCTCGAAATAGTAAACTTATTACAAGAATGACGAGGTCGTATAATTATAAAGGGAACTTAACTGATACAGACTTAATATATTATTATCATATAATGGACCTAAACTGTTATACGAAAAAAATCTGCACTACACAAAACCTGCCGAATTCGACCGTGCATGGCCGTCTTAATGCAGCATTTTTGGTCCACCTTGTATTTTCAAATGAGAAGGCCTGCCAATTAACCCTGCTTTCTTTGCACGTGGCCATAAGTTAAACGCGTAGCCGCCAAATACCCTTGCTTTGTTTGCATGTGGCACATAACATACCACATGTAGTGTAGTGGTTTGTGTAGCTGTATGCTACAGAGAAGCATTATTTGTAAAGGAAGTGACCTACAACATCCGACCTTAAAGCTGGTGATCCCCACATTGTACAAGAGCCACTTGTTGACAGTCAGGAAATTATATTACCACCTCTGCAAATGAAACTGGGCGTCATTAAACATTTTGTGAAAGCACTGCCAATCTTAGGTAACTGCTTCAAGTACCTAACTTTTCCATTTCCTGGTGTGACAATTCGAACCAAATAAATGTTGTTTTGTTTGATAGTCCAGGTTTATGGCATCTCATGAAAGATGAGCAATTGAACATTTCCAAGGAACAATGTCAGAGGTATAGAGTTGGTTATCATTGAAAAACCTTGTGAAGAACAGTCTTGGAAACATAGGCGTCAATCCTGAGGGTTGGGTGCATGGTCGCGGGCCTGTCAGATTTTTAGGTGGGGTCGTGGACGGTCGGAAATATTATTACAACTTATTTTGTAAAGAAAGTATCGATAGAAATTTAAAAATTTCATCCATAATATACGCTGTAAACGTTACGTAATTTTTTCCATTTTCGAGCATAAAACGAATTTTCTCCGTAAATGACTAAAATTGGTCAACATAAAGTGTAGTCTAAAAAAATCAAACTCTTTTTTAAATTGTGAAAATTTGTAAATTTTTATTAACAAATTTTAAACCTTTCTTAACCAGACCCACAACGCCTCCCAGATTTCAAAACGCATTGACGCCCCTGCTTGGAAATACACGAGAAATTTGTTAACAGAAACTGTTGCACAGTACAAAATGCTCTGTTGCAGCATAAGCATCAAGTTGCATTTTTTGCATGATCATCTTTCTAACTTCCCTAAAACGATGCCGTTAGTGATGCGGGAGGTTAACAATTACATGAAGATTTAGAGGTTAACTTAGAATGCAATCATGGGAGACTATTGCTGTATCATCAAGCGATAATGTCCATATATTGAACACTCCGTAAGAAGCGATAAACGTACATGTTTGCCAAAGTAATATTAACTGCACACAATTTGACCTAACAGTAGCAATATCCTTTTTATCAATAAAGTACATTGACAAAAACATTAGAGCTAAGCACTGTATTTCAATGTAAATTTATAATACATGTTATAAAAGAAGCAAACGTTTGTTACATGTGGTACATTATGGTTCCTGTAGCTCAAATAGTTAACATTATAAAAAAAGGCTGAGGTCATATTTTATTCAGAGGCCAAACGCTAGTAAAAAACAAGTGTGAGACCCAAATGAATGAAAATCTATTCCCCACTCGTATAACGGGTTTTAAAGCACATCTGAGACTTCTGCACTTCTACTTGTTACATTTGTAACAGGCATAACAATGGCTTTCTGCCTAAGTACCATGTTTGGTATACTTTTTATATGAATTTCGTAAGTTCTTTTTAATTGAAACACATCAGAGTGTGTGTTGGTCTAGTGATTGGCATACAGGACTTCCAATTGGGAGGTTGTAGTTTAAAAAATCCCTGCAAGGGCACAACTTTTATTGACATTTCTGCTCCAACTGTGCCCTTAGCCAACTCGGTTATAACCAGTACACGGACCGTATACTGTCATTCGGAAGAAGAGATGGCAATATAGATTTCTGGCCACCTAACCTCATATTTAAAGGCTAAGAAAATATTAATTTCCTAACACTTTATACGAATGGCCAGCTCATTGCAAGCTCAAAGGAGTGCCGTTCTTCAAAATTAATTTGAATATGAACTGTGGTGTATTATTCACATAACTCAATTTGTCCAACTTTTGAGTACACACTGTCTTCGTCGTTCAAAGTTTGCCGTCATATTGCCGACTCGTGTAAATCATGAAGTTGAGGGTACAACGAATTAAACACTGTTATTACATTTATTACAGTTAATTTAATGACAAACGTTTCCATAAATATAAATTGGTACTGTAGAGTTTTAAATAAATGACAACCATATTAGCTGCATTTGACGTTGTTTGGCAACGTGGGAGGCACATCCTGTAACATCATACTACATTCATACTTAAGTAGATGTACAACAACGATAATAATAATAATAATAATAATAATAATAATAATAATAATAATAATTTTCGTGCTTCAAATATCAGTGTGTCAAACCGCACCCTGATTTACAATGTGTGCCCTGAGGCCGCCCTAACATGACCTTCTAGACACAGTAGACATAGACATTTATGCAGGTTTTACAGGAGTCTAATTAACATCTACCAGCCGGACAGGCGCTTGTCTAAGCTACAGACAATGAGAGGTTAACGACTTGTCCAAGGTCGCTTCACGGTGAGGTAGTATACGGGACGCGAACCGCGTCCGCGAGCGCCAATGGCAGCATGTAGAAGCCGAGTAGGATGTTCAGTTTCGTGACCAGTTGAAAGACCAGTATTTCTTCGAGCAACACTTGTCAATCATTATCTGTATCAAAATAAAGAAAACTGTACCAAAACATAACACTCACCAGTTACTATACGCTTTGCAGTACTTTGTTGCTGCATTAGAAATAATTCTATAAGTGAAATCGAAGAAAATGCATGTATTCATTCATAACGCAAGCTGCCACTATTCCGTAAATGATATGCACAGCGCCAAACCGTCTTAAATTTTACAGCACATTCATTCATTCTGTGGAGTTATATAGCACGGGTCTTCAAGACACTACTACTCAGAGGCGCTCCCAGCCGAGTCACTGAGAAAGAAGAAGGACTTGAGGGAGACGTAAAATTTGAAAGGGGAGGTCATCAGCAAGGAACGCAGCTCAACAGTGAGATAATTCCAGGCCTATGGGCCAACAACCGAAAAGGCCCCTAGCTGTATAATAGGTAAACGTGCCCGAGGGACCAAGACCGCAACCACCGGCGCAAAACCGAGCACCTGACGCACTGCCAAAACCGACACTGGGCAGCAGAAATCACGAATGTAAGGTAAGCTAGCCCAAAAACTACCAAAATTTTTATAAGGGATAGCCGATGACAAAAAATTGTAGACAGTTCTTATGACGAACTAACGATTGATACCGTTTGAAGATCATCTCAGAAGTATAGACTGTTTCATATAATTTTCAGTGTAAAACTAAGAATTGTTCATTAATTATGTGTAATTTATTGCCTTATGTAACACCTGTAGCCAATACACTTTGTGCACGAATGTTTCAAACCATACTGTTAGCCGAAAAATGTAGTTTACGCCCTGCTATAGCTATCCGAAAAGCCAGCGAAAAATTGTCTAGAAGCCACTAAACACCAGAAGAATTATGGCTCAGTGTAATAGGAAAATACTGTTAAAGCTTGTGTAGAAACGCCGTGCCTTTTTAAAAACACGGTTTCAAAATGCTACCAATGAAAAACAAATACTGGGCCATATTTCATACTAATACAAATATGGCAATAGTCTTACTTATTATAGTATGCCTAGTATCTATACCATGCTTTGATAATTTAAAATAATTCTGCAGGTCTCACGCAGACTTTTACTGTAGGCCAACCTATTGAATTTTGTGCGAGCAAACAGCTCTTTGACTTGCCTCTGCCCACTTGTTACGAAATGAGGCATGTCTTCTACCTGAAGTTGCAGCATTAGTGCGTGAGTGTCTTATTGCCAAGTGTAATAATTAGAAATTTACTGTTTTCCAACCTCGTCTGAGCGTTATGTCATCATATGCTCCTTATTGGTATATTTAGCCCCTCGTTAACCCGACATTATGGAATCTTTATTCAAAAGTAATTGTATTTTGAATGAACCTCCCGAATCGTACGCTAAGACACTCAGAACTTGAAAAGGACAAAGCATATGAAGTTAAAAGTATGATTACCGGTACTAATCGAAGAAAAATTACTGCTATCAGCGTTACCAATTTTGGGTGGCTGCGCTAAGCGCTTCCCCAGCCTGTAGCGAGACGAAGAAATAAAAATATATACGTAAAGCTGTATATCTTAGATATCATTATGGATAAGCACCTACATTAAATTTCAAGAAACTTAACAATTAAAAGGTTTCTGTTATAAAGCATTTTGACTAGTACCGTTTACCAAAAATGTCCTTATTGCTGAAGAATTGGTTAAGTTAAACTATAACTAAAACCTTACCCAAGCTAAGTTGCATGTAAGAGGTTGTCCTTAATGGCAGCTTGAACATGATGTTGTTCCTCACCACATGTGTAATCGGAACCTTCATTTGTCCATTTCCGTGTCTGCAAATGAATAAGGTTTGAACTGATACCAGGAACATTTTTCATATTTACAGTAGAGAAAGTAAGATTAACACATAGTTGCCATTCACCCATACTAGTGGATGGATCAAAAAGGTCTTTGCAAGTAACCTGATTTGATGAGGAGAAAGCTAGAAAATAATTCTCCCTTGTCCAAGCTAAAGTCCTCCATTTCCATTATTGGCATTGTAGGTAACAGTGTTATTGTGTAAAAGGCAATCTGCATTTCAAAAGTCCAGTGTGTGTAGCCACTCAGTTTGGCTATAGGAAAGATCACATCACTGTGCTACTATTGGACCCCAGCAACAGCCTGTGCACTGCCACGAACTGTTGTCATTATTAATACTTACTATCCTCAATGTGTATAAAACTACAACGGAACTTGTGCATAACAAATCCAACAATTTGCAAACGACTGCATGCAATGGAACATTGGAGTTCCTCTTCGTCAGAACTGGACAATGCCTGTGCGTGTGCGTCGATACCTGCTGTTTTTAGCGACTGTAGTATCCTTCTCATTAGTAAATGACGACCACTTATGGCTTAGTATTGCTGGGATGCTATGAGGCCATCTAAAGAAATCCTCTAATATCACTCTATCTCCACACTTATGGAAAAAACTGCAGCAGCATTACATCGTCCATCAATCTACATCAAAGATTGCCATAAGCTCTCAAGGCCAAGTCCTGCAAATCATGTGCACATGCATAACTAAGTACACATGCATTTTGGTAGCTTGCTAATGACAATGATCAGCTGAACGACTTACATTAACTTCACGTGCATTTCCAAATGGTTACAAAGAAAAGCATTTCATGGAATTCCTATGCATTTCTGCTTATATTAGGCTTTGCTTTTGGCATGTATTCTGGTTGAAACATATTTACAGTCTAATTTGTTCTCACATGACCACCTAAGGGGCATCCATTTATGACGTATAAATGGAGAGGGGAGAAGGGAGCGGCATTGCCATGTGAACGTCCACACAGGAAATTAGAGTCCACTGACGCCATCCTTTCTTCTTCTCAAGCAACGAAGTTGGCATTTTTATGGACCAGCAGTTCGTCTCTGGACGGAATAAAAAGTGGAAATTTATCCTCAAAATACACTTGTAATATTAATAACTCTTGGTACAGTTTCAAATAAATTACAATTATATATAGTCGAATTTCAGCTTCAGCTCTGGAAGGTCATTGTACTAACTGTTTCAAGAGAGTGATGTGTATTTCATGTCGACGACACGTGGACGACTGGACGTCCACAAGGGGAGGGGTCAAGCTCATGTGGATGCATGTGGAGAGCGGGCGTAAAAGCCGGATTTCCTTGTTGACATCAGAAATGGATCAAACCAAACATTTGCATTAGTGAGACCAGCTGAATTGAATAAGCTCCTAGAATTCATTCACAAAGCTTAAACATTCAATTAGCGCTTTTCAAATGAACCTTTTCCAAATTTGTTATGCCTATGTTCTCTGTGGCATGCTTTCTTGCAAAATTCTTTCTTATAAAAAAACAGTTTAGTATTAATAATAACCACCATAACAATAATAGAAATAACTGACCTATTCCATTATCATGCGATCGATGAAATCTTCTGAGACACGTAATTGTCTTAAAAACTGGTCCATCTGAAAATACCATATATAATATACTCAATAATAGCAATATTATATCGGTAAACATGAAATGAAATGGTAATCAATAACGTCTTTACACTTAATTTTCATACTATCCATATTGCTAGTAGTAGTATATCCGTTTATTGAGCCACTCATGGTAAACCGCACCAGGTTGCACAAAATTGAGAAAACTATTGTAGAGAAATGAATGAAAGTGCTTCTATAGAAATAAAGAGCAAACAAAACCAGTCAACTACAGTAATAATACTAGCATATACAAGAAACTAGACTATTGCTGTGCCTAATGAAAACCCTTTATATAAAATATGTGGCATAAAATTGAGGACCCTCGGTCGTAAAAAGGGTTTATGTTGAGCTAAGTGTGGAAAGAGGGGACGCAAGACGTGATATTCATTTAGTCTGATAGCAATGAGCCTTTTGAGCTCTGCGGAGCTGATCACTGTGTCAATGTCACCATTTTCATCACTTGCGAGACCCGACCTGAGCAACCTTCGCCTTAAGCGATCGAGTCTGGACCTATATCAACAGCGTAGTCCCACTATGCCGGGCCCGCATACAAAATGTGTTCTATGATTGTTGCCATTGTTTAACAACTTAAATTTCATACTCCACTGTATCTGTCGAGGTAGCTCCTATTATCATGTACGTGCCCTGGGCAAACTTGACAAAGACATAGCCCATATGTGAGGGTAATGTAAGACACGTAAACATCATACTCAGATGGTCCGCTACTAGAGCCTTGCCCCACACTTATGCTCATAGTTGCAATTCCCTATATCTGGCCAGCCAACTTTTCACGTGCTGTCTTGCAAGGAGACAGATCACGCGCAACTTATTTATATTATGAGTAATATCCATTCGGACAAGTTTGGTTTTTCAGCGATGAGAGCTTGACCGCATTGAAGTCTTTGAACAGTCAAGTGGTATAATGGACACGTTTTCATTCGTATGAAGGCGACTTAGTTGTTGGAGCATCATTATTACTGGCTCAGTGCATGTCGATTCGGAGGGACAGGAGGCACATTGGTCGGCTATTAGTCTATGCATCTCAATATTTCAATCTTCCGGAACGCCAAGTAGATGTACGTTTGATCCACTACGCGCTCAGCCGTTCTCGACAGAACTGGTGCGATGGTGGTCTGCCGGTTCCAATGGATGCGGTATCTTTGCTACTGGTTTTATCACTGCACTCTTATATTGTAAAGGAATAACAGCTGAGTGGACCGACTGGTTTATCATATAGACCCAGCAAGCGACAAGTCTCAACAACCACACCAGCAGACCCTCAAGTCCCTCTGTGGTGTGCTTTAAAGAGTGAAGCAGGTTAAGAAGTGGGTATTCATGGACAAATGGACTGCTCTCCTACACCTTGTTTCATTTATGAGTGACGTCACGTTCAGCTCAACCTACCCACCGACACCCGTCACTTTTTCATGGAACCCACCCTCAAGCATTATACAATTACCCTTAAACTCATTCAAATGACTTCATCCTTTATACCATCAAATACATCATTATCGTAAAACCTCTTCTACCAATGCCACTCAATATTTCTCATACAGTAATTGATGCTTGCAGTGGCGTGTATTACTGATAACATATAAGAGGCCACATCGATAAGACCTTATTTGCATACGAGTGCATAGGTTAAGTGTTTATACTATTAATATTGTTGAATTTCTTCAGTTTTCATACTATGCAATAGTATCTTATCAAAACACGGACCCTAAAATTAAACTTCGGCTTTTAAAAAGACGAACTCATAACCTAGTCTTCTTACAAGGCAGTTTCTTTAATTGCTAGAAACAATATTGTATTAATTTTTTGTTTACAAAGAAATGAAAATGTCTTTCTCTACCAACATCATTACTGAAGGTCTCAATGTAACATTATAGACATGAATAACTTCCTCACTTCTGGTGAAGCCAAAATGTCATCAGGCAGTCTTTTTTCAGGTTGTGCTGGTGATGCAGCGCCATATACAAAAAACCAACAACATATTAGTATCGAGCACAATGAAACAATATACGCCTAGCGAAAAATGAATAACTCCATGTATGTAAACTGATTTTAGGTTATTCACCAATGAGAAATACCTTTAGCTTGGGTAGTGTGTTATTTTTTCCAAAAAGGTTGGGTGGATTATGTGAATATATGCACGCTAGCGCTACTTATAATGCATTAACACAGGGTCAAACAGCAAAAAAAGGGTTGGTCGAACACCCTACCCCTTGGGCAAATCACACCCCGAGCTTGGGCTTACTTCCCATACAGCTATTTTTACCTCATAATTACTGTACATTGCACAGATTTATACATAGACATACAGGAAGCTTCTACTGCATCCTTATACTTCTTCCTTCTAGCATGCCTAATTGCTGTCCTGGCAATCCCTGCCACTATGCAAACTCATCTAATGTCTTAGGTTACATGACACTCCCATTAGCAAATAGCAACAAGTCACTCATCACTGACACAAAGTTACGTTATAGTACCACTATTTCAAATTAAATGCCACTGGAAATTAAGTAACTCATAGTCAGAGCTAGAACATTTCATTATTTAAATGAACAATTAAGCTTATATAATCATTTACCTGATACACACAAAGGAAATCAAGCATTGCTCATACCATTGCTTTGTTTCTTCATCCTACCATTCATCGCAAGTAACTATATTTTGGAGCCTGCTGCCATCTGTCATTTCACCAGAAAAGTCATTGCACAGTCGTTAAAGCATTCACCTGAAATTAGCAAAATTGGTTAAAGAGCCAAATCAATAGAATTCCAATTGGCAAAAGCCAATAAAGGGAAAACACATTTGTACCACTTAGACATACATTCTTATCATTACTTACTGACATCGTGCCACATTCCATAATGCAAATAACTTAGTAAGTATCACACAGTAAGCAGCACCACTACTGCTTTGAAACTACTGCTATCAACATCCACCGTCACTGAAGTCATTTACAAATGGTTCCACGTGTTGTCCGCGTGCCTGTATGTCATACGAAATATGTCTTTAAAGTAATTTTCTCTTTAGAGATTGTTTGGTTATTTAATATAGCCAATTGGAGTGTTTAAACCCCCTAAACTAGGGTGACCAGATGTCCCGGATTGCACAGGACAGCCCCCCAATGGAAACAAATGCCCCATTTCCTTTTCCAGTAACTGTAATCTGTATAAATTTTATTTTTCCAGTGTCTATTACTGGTGATTCCATGTGAAATCAACCTATTTATAATTACAATCTGAGATGACCATAACCGTTTGAATGAATGTTGGTTCCATTGTTGGAAACCATAAAAGTAATTGTCGCCAAATTTTAGATTTTTGGGTCGACCAGTGTCCGAGATACGGGTCACTAAACTTTGACCAAAAGGCGTTGACCGATACGGGTCAATCGGTCATATCTCAGGTCCTATGGCACCTACACAGATGATATATATATATATACCAAATTAAAGGTATTGGAAAGGGCTTTCTGGGCAAACAACCCAGAAAGCAGTGAAACACTTATGAAGGGTTCAAAATTAACAAATACACCTTCAAAACTTGACCATTCACAAACGGAATTTTTTTTCATTTTTTAACCACATACTAAGCTCATCATAAACTAGAACTTGTGCAAAATTCATAGTGGGCACTCTTACAGTTCTCCTGCAATTATTTTCTTAATATTAACAGAAACATACAATGCTTGCAAGTGTGTACCTTTATACCTTGACCATTGAAAACTGGAATTTTGATTTTTTTTAATTTTTTAACAACATACTAAGCTCATAATAAACTATCACCTATGAAAAATTCATAGTGGGCACTCTTATAGTTCTCATGCAATTAATTTGTTAATATTAACAGAAACGTACAATGCTTGCAAGTGTGTACCTTTCAACCTTGACCATTCAAAAACGTCATTTTCTATTTTCTTTATTTCTCAACCACATACTAAGCTCATAATAACCTATCACTTCTGTAAATTAAGAGTGGCCACTCTTGCAGTTCTCCTCCAATGAGTCTTTTTTAATATTACCAGAAAGGTACAATGCTTGCCAGTGTGTGAAACTGGTTTTAAAATTGCCATTTTTTAAAAGCTAAGTCTATACATATGTCTACAGTACACTTTACATGCATGTTCATATGTATGCACTAGTAGGGAAAGTCTGAATGTGTCATCAGAACTTTGCCACATGTGTCTGCATTTTTGCAAACCACCATTAGTGAAAGCAACTTGTCTATTGTTTTATTCAATTATTTACTGGTCTACATGTATAATTGTATATGCCTTTTTTGGACATGGAGAATGTGTGCAGAGGAATTTCATTCGGTTTTGTTTAATGAAGTTCACTTAAAAGTTCTCTTCACTCCTACAGTTCTTTGGGAGCTATGCTGTCTTTGACCTTACTTTAGTTCAGATGAAAGCCAAAACCTGACTTCTTTAAAACATGCATAGATAAAATGATGCACTGCCATAGATTTCTCTAATACTACTAGTGTTGCTACTAATAAAAGTAATAATAATATAGCAATAATGGTAATAATCAATGGTAGCTTCTGGTTAGGCAAACTTACAGCAACAAAAGAGAGCCAAAAATTAATTATTTAGTCGTAAATTGGCTTATGTTTATACTGACCAATGTTTATACTTGTCAAGTACTATACCCCTCCTGACATTCTTGTATTAAGCATTGTGGATGTTCTGACAGTTGCTAACACAACTACGTCTACGACAGGTGCAACTCTGACAAGCACGCAATGTTACTAATTGTAGAAAGCCAAGAACTGAATGAGCACTATTTGAGTTTGATGCTTAGCCCTCATTTATCAACATTTGTTATCATGAGTTAATCTTAAACTGCATACATATGTATATGTATGTAAGTGTACAGCATACAATAAGTACAGATCCATCTTCAAACTATAACATTTCTCAAGTTTAAAACCAGTTTCACAAAATCGAAAGAATTGTACGTTTCTGTTAATATTAAAAAATGATGGCAGTATAACTGTAAGAGTGCCCACTCTGAATTTTGCATAAGTGATAGATTATAATGAGTTTAGTATGTGTTAAAAAAAATTACGTTTTTGAATGGTCAAGGTTTAAAGGTGTATTTGTTAATTGTGAACTCTTCATTAGTGTTTAACTGCTTTCTGGGTTGTTTGCCCAGAAAGCCCTTTCAAGTACCTTAAATTTGGTATATATGTATCATCTGTCTATGTGCCATAGTAGCTGAGATATGACCGATTGGCCCGTATCGGTCAACGCGTTTTGCTCAAAGTTTATTGACCCTTATTTCAGACACGGGTCTACCCAGAGATCTAAAATTTTGCGATAATTTTTGTTTATGGTATTCAACAACCTCATCAATTATCATTGAAATGGGAGATGGTCATGTCGGGTAACAGTGTTTATTCACACGGAATGACCCTTAGGTAAACTGTAATTAGTTTGCAACTCATAACTATGCCAAGAAATAACAGTAACGTAGGCCTACATGGTTGACATCAGAACCAAGTATGTATTATGGAGGTTTCAGTATTGGGTAATTTGAAGCAATTGAGTTTCAAGAATAGGTTTCACCAAATGGCAACATTTGAGCTCATTTTCTGCATTACTAGAAAAAATAATCTACACACAAATGTGGCACAATTCTTCACTTGGATACCATACCTTCCAAATACTTTCAGCTGATGGATTTTACTTGTATAAGTAACACTCTTCTCACACAGCCCAGCATCTAATTCCACCTGACTTACATTGAGTATGTCCCGTAATAGTAGCTCCCCCCATCGATGCACAGGCTGGGTCGTGGAATTCGAGCAAACCCAGCTGCTTTACGTCGGAGGTACCCGTATGTAGTTTTACATTTTTGTATTTATGCATAAAGCCCTCTTCTGCTTTTCCAAACTTTGCGATGGTTTTGGGAAACAAAGAGAAGCACAAAATTGATGTAATTTTGGCATTAAATACTGAAAACTTCGTCAGGTTCTGGGGCAGACCCCTTGCAGAGCTAAAGACAACTCCTCATATTCCTAGCTAGGCAAGAGCTTCTTCCCTTCGTGAAACTCGTGATTGGAGTTTTGAGGTTTGCGCGCTTTCACTTGCACCCGCTTGAATGTTCTATTAGGCTTCCTTGCTCCAATGCCTTGGTTGTATGGCCGTAAACAGGAAATTCTTTAGGGAAGGGGCATAATGGGGTAAAGTTTAAAATTGTCGGCATGTGGAGTAACGAGTATGCCGATCAAACTGATAAAGTTAGTATATCAGGGCAAGTTTAGTCATTACACACAAAATTATGTCGTTGAAGGTTTGGTGACGTAGAAAAGTTATTTCTTAGCGTCTTGAGGGTCGGTTAGGCTCAGTTTAAGGGTCGTTTAGGGTCAGGTTAAGCGTCGGTAGGGTCTTAGGATTAGTTTTAGAGCTAATGTAGTCATTAGACCCATAATGTAGTCATTACCCACAAAATTTAGCCATTACACCTAAATTTCAACTCACATCTGCCTGCTATTCACGAATCATACGACATTCGTAATCCTAGTTTCTCTTATATTGGGAATCAGACATTCGGACTCTTAGTTTTTCTTATATTAGGATTCCTACATTCTGACTCTTAGACACACCCTGCAAGAAACCTGCTCAGCCTACCGTAAACACCTCTGTCAAGTTGGTTTGATATTCACATTCGGACATTGGAGATTCGGTATGGAAAGCCGCAGGTCAAGTACATATGTAACACAATTTCATATCTACAGAAATTGCTCATATTTCTATGGTTCTTTCTTTTTCAATCATGGGTAAGGAACATAGGCAATCATAAAATAACTTGAAAGTGATTCCATCCTTTTTTTATTGGGTCAAAATGGTGTCTAAACACGGGGAAAACCTATTTCCACACATTTTCTCACTATCTCTTATGTTTCTATGAATATTATTCCTCCGAACCTGAGTAACTCACATAGGCAATCAGAAAATAACTTAAAACTTATACCAGGGGTCTTCAATTAGCGGCCCGCGGGCCAAATCTGGCCCGCCAAAGCCAAACAATTGGCCCGCGGAGCAGCACCAAAATGTAGGCCTATTACATTTTCTTTAAAATATTTTTTTCTGTATTAATAACTTATATATTTCTACTTATTATTAATGAAATATTGCTTTTAGTAAAATTTAGCTCAGTCATGTAAGTGCTGTAGGGGCCTAGTCATAATGTGCGTAGTAAAACTCACCCAACATAAGGCACAACCGTAAGCAATTTGCTAAGTGCGAAAGACAGTGTTAATCTCACTTCATATAAGCCAAACTTTACTAGAGTAGCTCAAAAACAAAAGTGCCCCTTTCACATTGATTAAATATTACTATGTTATATTCAAAATTAAAGAGATAATTATTTAAGTTTAATTATGGGAGATGAAGACTCACAAGAGTTGCCTAAATTATGTTAATTTGTCTATCTTGCGTCAAGAAACTGTTTACAGCAATTCGTCGCAAACGCTAGTTGCTATCATATTTTACTAATTTCTCATGGACAAAATATAAATTACAAAAATTTAATGAATCTTAATTGTCTAGCCTAACAATATTTTTGTTACCAAATGTTTGTTCTATACCAACTGAAAATAATGTTTGCCTTGTACATGTAGTTTAACAGTAGGCCTAAATTATGTTTTTCAGCTGGGTCCCGGGTCTATGGCCCGCCACCATTCCTATTTTCTATGCTTTTGACCCCTGGCTAAATGTAATTGAAGACCCCTGACTTATACCATTATTTCGGTAATTGGGTCAAATTGGTGTGTGAAAATAGGTTATCATCTTGGTTCCACACCAATTTTACCCAATAACCAAAACTATAGTATCAGTCTCCAGTTATTTTCTAATTGCCTGTGTTAGTTACTCCTGATCTGAGAACTAATATTCATAGAAACATGACCCATAGTGAGGAAATGTGTTAAAATAGGTTTACCACGTGTTTGGCCACCTGGTAACTGAGTAAAAAAGGTCATTATAAATTTTGGCCTTCAATTTTGGCCGTGAAAATATAAATTTTTTCAGAAAAAACGTCATTAAGAAATGGAAAAAACAATTTTCCGTCTCCCCCAAACTCGGGGTCAGGTCTCTGACACTGGGTTAAAATCATTTGTAAGGAAATGACGCTTCCCACATTCCAGTTGACGATATCTTTCCTTCCCGACATGTAAAAAACCGGGACTATTTTGTTCTTTTGCACAAGTGGTCGGGACACCGGGACACAGTTCATAAAACCGGGACAAATCCCCGAAAACCTGGACGCATTATCCCATTCTCTACCCGATTACAGACACACGAGCTGTATTCATAGTATCATTGGTTGGTTCTATGCTAATGATTACTCATGAGCAATGGCGTCACTCCTGTCATGCTATTTGCAAATTGTACAGTCATTAAAAATATGAAAACGCGAAATTATCAACATCTTTACATGATCTGTCTGTTAGAATTTATAAAGCGCTGTAATATAGTTGAATACACTGCATTATAGGTTTTCACTTATTGAATTAGGCTTTAGTTGTCAATGCTGGAATCTGTCCCTATAAACTGCTAGGTGTATGTTGCGTAAAGTCTGTGAACTTAGGGACGATATTCGGATTCGCAATCGAGCATCAACTTCCCTTGACTAATGAGCTAACCAGTTAGGCAAGCGCCAGCATCAGCCTTGTATTGAATTTCTTTATTTTTTCAGAAATGGTGCTACCAATCTTTGAGAATAAATTATCCGAAGGAAAATTGAAACAATTATACCTCAACGAGCCTCAGTCATGTCAACGGCTATGGCACTGCCAGAGCCAAAATCAGGGCTTGTTTTAACGTGCAGTGATTCACAAAATGTGCAGTTATTAATCGAAATGTGCAGTGATGAAAGGCTGTTTGTGCAGTGACAAAAAATGTCATTTGGAAATTTGGCTGGATAAATACAATTTTTGTGGCAAGAAGGTTCGTTCAGAAATTGGAGTCCAGGTTTTGCGATGTAAATGTGCAGTGATGAACTTTCATTAAAACATACTGTGGCAAAAATAGAAATCGGTTGGGTATTTTGCGCAATTTGCAAAATGTTGACATACACAGTCATGCGTCAGCATCAGGCTCGTATTTTATTTCTGCTCTAATTATAACTTAATTGTGGTTATTTTACATCACTTCGCTATAAAACGGCAACCTAGTAACTTTTCATAGTAGGGCCTAAACCATTTTCTCCGCTGTGACAACACTATCAAAAACTGTAGGCCTACAGTAGCCTATGCAGGTCACTGCAGCCAGTGCTCGTGAATATTCATTAATATGGAACCGGCCAATGAGACTACGCATACAGTTCGTATGTCTGTAATCGGGTAGATAATGACTAGGGCCCACAGTTTTCAGCGACAAAATGTGACAAATTCCGCGCGCGAATTTGGTAAATTCCGCGGCTCATCGCGGCAAGGCAGATGAACTTCCTCGGCTCACCGCGGATACACAGTTCAATTTCCGCTGCTTGATTAAATCATTAATGAACAGGTCAAATGCATGCTATGAACTTATGAATCCTTCATTATTCATTCATTAATCATCATTTCTATAATTCAACCATCACCATGAAACAAAAAATCATCATAAACAAACTTGTAACCGAGCTACTTTGAGGTCATTTTCTTTGAAGAAATAGCTGTTCCAATGAAAAACGTCAAATTCCGCGGCAGTCCGCGGCTAAAAGACGAATGCCGCGGGTCGGCTCGAAATTCCGCTGGCCGCGGAAACTTGTGGGCCCTATTAATGACTGTCGATAAAGAACTGCGCCCAATGCAACCGCGCCGTGTGGTCACCCTAGTTTAAATAGTTGTTTACGAGTGCCTAGCCAAATCAGTTGGTTCTTGGAAGGATTAAGTGACAGACGATTAGAAGACATACAAGATTCAAGAGATGCAATAGATGAAGTAATATTAATGAATACACCACCTTCTTTCGGATTTCGCAACGACTGTAGATAAAGAACTGCGCCCATGGCTCCAGACAGCGGAAGTCCTTCGTGGTCTTCGCAAATTTTGTAGCGCTGTCATTAGCGTCGCGATAAGGGGCCGCTCACCCATCAATGCACAGGCTGGATGCAAACCTTGGACGAGTTCAAACAGTGGCACGGCAAAAATCGTAGGACTGTAGTGGCCGCGCCGCTGTTTACATTATTTGTAATTTGCAACCTTAAACTCAATGTCATATATAGTGTTTTCATAATAACTTTTTACGTCTACACATGCCTACTCATTTAAAAAAAGAGGTGGACCAACAAAACAGTGAGACAGAGAGAGAGAGGAAATACGTTTATTTAATAACGCATCCATGTCGACGATGATATGCGTGAATCATTTAACAAAACAGTGTCCCTTGTCGCATTAAGTACCAGTAGGATGGCCATAGACGGGTGTTGCGCGTTCGTCCTCTGGAGGTTCTTTTTACTGCATATTTATGTCGTATAGGCCTATTTTTCAGGGGCGTACTGGCCATGTGGGCATTTGCCCAATGCCACATGGCCTGAACTGAAAATTACAATGAAATTCCCCAAATGGAATACCATTAAAAATTGGATAAGATCATCATAAAATTTTTGATTGTGTCACTTTTTGCTCCAGCTTCGGATGAAAGCAGTGTTTGTAAAACCTTAATTTTAAAAAGAGATTTAAGGTTTTTAGGTGTGTTAGGTTTTTAACGTTTTTGTGTTTTCATGTAGGCACAGTCGCACTCGGTACACTGGAGACAAGAGTACATTCAAGAAGAAAGCTGTACACGAAGAATAACTCATGCACTGCTATGTTGAACGTTATACATCCAATGAATTATAATAAATTTACAGACTTTGACATGAGAAATTAAGAATTCTGACTTGAAAACAAGAAACCTAAAGAAATTACAACACCTATAACTTCTAAGGCAGGGGTCTTCAATTACATTTAGCCGCGGGCCAAAAGCATAGAAAATGGGAATGGTGGCGGGCCATAGACTCGAGACCAAGCTGAAAAACATAATTTACTGTTAAACTACAAAGGAAACATACTTTCAGTTGACATATAGCCTACAGAAACACTTGATAAAAGTCTATGCTAGAAATTAATATTGTTTAATTTTTTGATAATTTGTATTTTGTCCTTGATAAACTAGTAAAATATTATAGTAACTTGCGTTAACAATAAATTGCTATAAACAATTTCTCGATGCAAAATAGACAAATTAGCCTACTTTAGGCAACTCTCTTGAGCCTTCATCTTCAATGATTAAACTTAAATAATTATATCTCTAATGTTCCCTTTTTTTCTCTAGCAACGAAACCTTCCCGGTACGAAATTCGAAAATCCCCACGTTTTGTTTACAGTCTTATTTAGAATCTAGACTACACTCTGTTTTTCGCGTCTAGCAAATTAAGCCGTATACTTCCAATTGTGTTTTACGTTGGGTACGTTTTTACTACATATATAGGCTTACATTATAATAGTAATTACACTGCGTCTTGCAAAAGTGAGCTAAATTTTACTAAAATCGATCTTTTCATTAATAATAAGTAAATATATAAATTGTTAATATTGGAAAATGAATTTGAAAGAAAATGTAATAAATTTCTTGAGAATTTTGGTGCTGCTCCGCGGGCCAATTGTTTTGCCTTCGCGGGCCAGATTTGTCCCGCGGGCCGCTAATTGAAGACCCCTGTTCTAAGGCTTTTAAGGTTTCTTTAAATCATAGGTTATTGAAAATGGGTCTTGACAGTCCTGGCTGAAACACGGCTGAGTTGATAGTCATTTATAGGGGCCTACTTAGAAATTGAAATGTACGCTAGGCCTATAGGACGGTGTAAATGACTAAAGAAATGGTAATGAGAAAATTTGCTATCAAAAGTATAGTTTTTGGCTACAGCTTCAGCTGAAACAGACTCTACTTCTAAATTTATATATAGTTGTTGGCCTAAATGACTTCAAAAAGGTCATAAGACAATCTTTGATGCAGGCCTAATGCCCGGCCCGGATTTGACACCCAGTCCGTCGTTGTATGGGTGGGCCTATAGGCCTACTATAGGTGCATTATAAGGTAGAAGCCTAATGTAGTAATTCTGTGTAAACTAAGTTTCGCACTCTTCGTGTCCGGGCTTGCGACAGGCACAGGTACCATTTTCATTTATTGTGTCGAGGTTTCGGGGTGTGCAATTGTGGATGAAGCAGAACTGTGTAGTACCTATGCAAATTTCTGCCACTAGACCAGAGGCGTCCATCCACCTCTGAGGCAATGATGCATTTCAGACCTGTTTCATAATCCTCTTCTCTCAGACAATTTGTGAGACTCTGTTGAAATATATCAAAAATTTACCTTTTCTGAAGAAAATTTTCTATTTTCATCCGTCAAATTTGACGAAGACCTTTTCTAGTCATCGACTACACATTTATAATTTCGGCATATTTTCGTTGTTTTGGTGCATTTCCCCCCTGTTTCGGGAAATGTTTTGTTTCTCCCATACTTTTGCAAATTGCCCACTGATTTCGTTAAATTTACGTGTTCTTTAGTACTTTGTGTGGTTTCCCTCTACTTTGACCACGATGCATTTATGCACTAAACAATGCACGTACTGGACGCCCCTCCACTAGACTTAGTACCGAATACCCGTCCGCGACTGCAGTATACGAATAATAATTAGGCATAGCCTATAGGCCTACAAAAGTACGTCACGCATAGTATAGGGCTGTGGAGATCCATTCTAAGAAACCTATTTTATTAAAAAATTCAACGCAACCTTAAAAGTATTAAATTTAGGCTTTTCACTTTTTACAGTCTAAATATCTACTTCTTGAAGGAAATTTTTTAATTTATTTCATGTTATTGCACTTGCTATTACTTTGTAACGTTCCTCGTAGTAGAATTGGCCTGTGTGGTTATTTCATGTAGGCCTACTTCTTGGTCGAATTTTTGTGTACAGTCGAGGCGTGTGGAACGGTGCGTAGGGCCTACTTTAAAAGCCTGATAACTTGAAGTAGGCTATACTAGCCAAGAATCCTAACAAACCTCGACATTTATTTTGAAACCTACGTTTTCACCAGCTGTTCCATAGGCCCGCTATCACAGTCATGGACCGTCCACAAAGTACCTCACGCTATTTTGGCCTATTTATAGTGTGAGATACTAGGTTATTTGAATGCTTGCCCGGCTTCAATATGCGCTTCTGAATTTCGACGGGAGCGCGCTATTAAACTGCAGGTGCATTGTAGGCTTATTCTATTGTTGATTTTCATAAATGAACACCCAATGAACATTTTATCTAAACCGCACTAAGGGGCTGTCCATAAAGTACGTGACGCTCGAGGGGGAGGGGGTCCGAGAAGGTGTTACAGTTTTGAGACAGGGGGAGGGGGTACAAGAGCATGTGACGTCGCACTTTAAAAAAATTCATACATATGAAACCTAAAATTGAAAGTGATGTCTAGTTTTCTGTTGTAATGGATGTATTATTCTGACAGAAGGGG
>Ga0081606_1000235_pt1 | contig 26911 bp, 34 predicted proteins | sample EareggfetidaYelm_FD_71127 | JGI IMG/M metagenome (GOLD analysis project Ga0081606, IMG submission 71127) | Earthworm egg capsule microbial community from the University of Washington, USA - E. fetida Yelm (SPADES assembly) (version 2) | ecosystem: Host-associated > Annelida > Reproductive system... | reverse complement strand
CGTAACAACAAAATCTGACGTTTTTATCCTGAAACATTTTGCAAACCAAACGCCCATGTTCGACGCTGTGAATGTAATGTAAATCCAACTCAGGAAAATCAGTACCATTATTATAAAATTTGGCCGTCAGACATGACCAGTTTGCGGTCGGCCATATTGGCTAGTTCTTCGTTGTGCGTTACGATGACAAAGGTTTGCCCAAATTCATCCCTGAGTTTAAAAAACAAATGGTGTAAATTTTCTGCTGATGCCGTGTCCAGATTCCCAGAAGGTTCATCTGCAAAAATCACCGCCGGTTTATTGATCAGCGCCCTGGCTACGGCAACGCGCTGTTGTTCGCCGCCTGAAAGTTCACTGGGTTTGTGGTTCATGCGGTGCGATAATCCGAGATAGGCGAGTAGTTTTTTAGCTTCGGTTTCAGTCTCCGTTTTTTCTTTTCCGGCAATGAATGCAGGAATGCAGACGTTTTCGAGTGCCGTAAACTCTGGCAACAACTGGTGAAACTGGAAAATGAAACCCAGATTCGTATTGCGAAATTTGGATAAATTTTTGTCATTCATATCTAAAATTTCTTCGCCGTTGATTTTCAAAGCCGTTCCGTTTTCTTTTGAAGGTTTGTCAAGTGTGCCGAGAATCTGCAGCAAAGTCGTTTTTCCGGCTCCCGAAGCACCAACGATCGATACGATTTCGCCCTTTTTGATATGAAGGTCAACGCCTTTCAATACATGTAGCTGGTCATAATTTTTCTGGATGTTTTTCGCCTGGATCATTTGGAAACTGTTTTTACAAAGAAACAAACATTTTAAATAGTAATAAATCTTTGCCTGCGGTTTCTTTCGTATATGTCTGATAAATTTTAGTTAACGCACAGTAGCACCGTTTGATTATTGGTTAATTTTGATAAACAAAAAAAGGAATGAAAAAGATTTTTGGTTTTTTGGCAGTATTTACAATACTTTCCTGCCAGGCAAAAGAAAAAGAACTCACAACACAACAAAGTAATGAACCCGTAAAAATGGAAGAACAAAAAGGAATGGAAACCGCTACTTTCGCTGGCGGATGTTTTTGGTGCACGGAAGCCGTTTTCCTCGAATTGGATGGCGTAAAATCAGTGAAATCAGGTTATATTGGCGGACGGACCATCAATCCGACGTACAAAGACATTTGTACCGGCGAAACCGGTCATGCCGAAGCCATCCAGATTGAATTCGACCCGAAGAAAATCACTTTTGGCGAACTATTGGAAATTTTCTTTGCGACGCATGACCCAACAACGTTAAACCGTCAGGGCAATGATGTGGGCACCCAATACCGCAGCGAAATTTTCTACCACAATGATGAACAAAAACAACTTTCGTTGGATTACATTGCCTTATTGGACAAGGAAAACACCTACGGGAAAAAAGTGGTGACCAAAATAACCGCGGTATCCAAATTCTACGAAGCCGAAGATTACCACCAGAATTATTACAGCCAAAATAAGGAACAAGGGTATTGCAGTTATGTGATCACGCCCAAAGTTGATAAAGTCAGGAAGCAATTCAAGGACAAGCTCAAAAAATAACGGCACTAAGTTTGTATAACGGCGCGAAAAATTAAAAAATGACTCACGAAAAAATACAAATCGAAAATACTAAAACCCGTGACCTTTTATTGGGTTTACTGTTTGATGCCATTGGCATGCTGTCGTTTGCGATTCCAGGAATTGGAGAATTCTCAGATGTAATCTGGGCACCGCTCGCGGGATTCTTAATGACGTGGATGTATAAGGGAACGGTTGGGAAAGTGGCCGGTATTTTTACTTTTTTAGAAGAAATCATTCCGTTTACGGATATGATTCCGTCGTTTACACTCACGTGGATTTATACGTATCTGATCAAAAAGCAATAAATAAAAAACTCCTGAAATCCTCAGGAGTTTTTTTTATAATCGAATAACAAACCGAAACTGATCCGGTTTAACATGTTTTTTCCAAAGCGAACGAAAAATTGCGATTGCCCGAAAATCCATCCGGTGAGCATGATTAAAAACGGGTAAATCGGCATTACTAAAATCAGCATGGCAATGTAGCGCAACACGTTGTTTGTATTTTCGGCTGTCATCCCAAGCAGGTCCAATAAATAAAACCCGATTTTCGCCGAAGCCGAGCCATTAATCGCAAATACGATAAAAATGACCACCAACTGAAAGTTAGATTGAATGCCCCAGCGCTGCTTTAATTTCTGCATATTGATAAAATTCCTTACAAATATAAGGACTTGGTTTTATAATTTCTGCCTGTATTCGTTCTGAAAATATAGAAAATAATTATAGATCAGGTAGTTTACCTCATAGCCGTAGCGGATGTTTGACTGGTAATCAATGCGCATTTCATACAAATTCGGGTTGTAACGCTGCGGCTCAAGCACACGCCGGTTGTATTCGCTGACCATAAAATAATTTTTGGTTTCAAGGAAAGTCAATCCGTAAAAATTACGCGGTTTGGCCCTTGAAGCCAGCCAGGTGCTGAATCCGGGATCAATGATAATCACTTCGTATTCCAGGGAATCGTTTGCAATTCGCACCGTATCGTTTATCGCCAGTTTTTTTCCGGATGCCATTCGCTTCGCCGAAACTTTTCCATCTTCAGCCACGGGCGATTTTGTTGCCTCGCAACCAAAGGCTGCCAACACCAGAACGACTACATACAATACATTTTTCATGACATTTAAATTTGACTAAAGTTAGTAAAAGCTGTTGGTAGCATTTTAATATTTAACACAAACGTTTGTCAACAAATAATTTGTCAAATTTTGATATTCGATCAAAATAAAAACCTGTTTGGAAAATTTTATTTTTGAAAAAAACCAACAGTTTTTGTTTGAAAAATTTCATTTTAGAAAAATCCAAACAAAAACTGTTTGGAAAAAAATATTTTAAAAAAATTCAAACACTTTTTTTTCAAGCCTGCATCACATTTAAAATAAAAAAACCGGAATGTTGTTCCGGTTTGATGCTATGAAGTTTAATGTTGTAAAATTTATTTTCCAAAAAGTTTTCCCAGCAACCCGCCGATGCCTCCTTTTTTATTAACGGCCGCCATCGCATCGCCCATGTCCACTTTTCCGTCATTATTCTGGTCGAGGCCAAATTGACCCCCATATTTTGAAATCGCGTCCATCAGCCCCGAATTGCCCTGACCGCCCGAAATGGCATTGACAATATCAGAAATTTCAAAACTCGAATCGTTCGGGTTTTTGGCTTTGCCGATCAATGACCCCAGTACTTTCGGAATGATACTGGCTGCTACGCCGGTTGCCGCAGTACTGTCAAGGCCAAATTTTTGTCCCAGGTTTCCTGACAATTGCTCGGTTAATTTCTGAACAACGGGATTTGATGCAGAACCTGCATTATTGCCATTAAAAAGTTCCGCCAATTGGGCTGTTCCGCCTTCTGAAACCATTTGCTGCAAGCCTGAAAATATCGAGCTGCTGGCTTCGTCCATAACGCCTTCGTTGTGTTCGTTTGGAACGTTGTTATTATTGATAACGGCCTCGTTTCCGTACTGTTTTACTAATTCTGACAATTGATCTAACATAATGTTTGTTTTTGGGTGATGATCAAAATTACTCAAAAAATGGATTCAAAAACCTAATGTCTTGATTTATTGGGCCTCTGTTTTTAAAAGGCTTACGATTTGTTCCGCTAATTCCGTCCCGATCCTGTCCTGAGCTTCAAGCGTCGCAGCGCCAATGTGTGGCGTCAGCGATACTTTAGGATGCATCAGTACCGGGATTGCAGGCGTAGGTTCTTCTTCAAAAACATCAAGCCCGGCAAACAATACTTTTCCACTGTCAAGTGCCTCGACCAGAGCGACTTCATCCACAACACCACCGCGCGAACAGTTGATGATCCCAACGTTGTCTTTCATTGCAGCGATTTCTTCCGCACCAATCACATAACCGTCCTGGGCCGGCACGTGCAGCGTGATAAAATCGGAATGTTTAAAGATGTCCTCCATCGGTTCGGTCACTATGTCAACATTAATGAACTGGCCGTTGTAAAAATCGACTTTGATTTCTGCATTTCCTACAAATTTGTCTGAAGCGATAACGCGCATGCCCAAACCAAGCCCGATTTTCGCCACCGAACGCCCGATTCTTCCAAAACCGATAATTCCCAAAGTTTTCCCGCGCAATTCAATCCCGTTGGCGTAAGCTTTTTTCAAACCTTCAAAATTCGTGTCGCCTTCAAGCGGCATATTCCTGTTGGCATCATGCAAAAATCGCACACCTGAAAACAAATGCGCAAATACCAGTTCCGCCACCGATTCAGACGAAGAAGCCGGCGTATTAATTACGTGAACGCCTTTCGAACGCGCATAATCGACATCGATATTGTCCATGCCCACGCCGCCGCGGCCGATGATTTTCAAGCCCGGGCAGGCGTCGATAATGTCCTGGCGCACTTTGGTCGCACTGCGCACTAAAATCACGCTGACGTTATTGGTATTCACATAATTAGCGACCTGTTCCTGCGCTACTTTTGTCGTAATGACTTCAAATCCGCCTTTTTCGAGGGCTTTGATTCCGCTTTTCGAAATCCCGTCATTGGCTAGTATTTTCATTTTTCTATGATTTAAAGATTGAAGATTTAAAAATTCAATCGTAAATTATTATTGTTTATTCTTCAGGAGCCAATCCTGCTGTCCGCTGTATCTTTTTTTCGGCCAAAAGCCTCAAAAAAGGATGCCGCTGCCATCAGGGCTAGGATTCTCCGTTTATTCAGAAACTTTATTTTCAAAGTATTATTATCAATTATCAATTGACTTCTCAAACACTTGCATCACATCAACCAAAACCTGGACGCTTTCGAGCGGTAACGCGTTGTACATCGACGCCCGGTAACCGCCCACGGAGCGGTGTCCCGCCAATCCTGAAATTCCGGCAGCTTTCCACATTTCATCAAATAATGGTGTGTGCGTTTCATCGTTTAACAGGAAAGTTGCGTTCATATAACTGCGGTCTTCAGTATTGGCAGTTCCTGTAAAATAAGGATTTCTGTCAATTTCTGCGTATAATAAAGCCGCTTTGGCATTGTTTATTTTTTCTATTGCCGCGATTCCGCCCAGGTTTTTAAGCCATTGTAATGTCAGTAATGACGCATAAACTGCAAAAACAGGTGGCGTATTGTACATGCTTTCCTTTTCAATATGTTGTTGAAAATTCAGCATGTTTGGGATGTTTCTTCCGGTTTTCCCAAGGATTTCTTCTTTGACAATCACTAAAGTCGCACCGGCAGGCCCCATATTTTTTTGTGCGCCTGCGTAAATCAGGTCAAATTTGGAGAAATCCAAAACACGGGAGAAAATATCAGAACTCATGTCGCAAACCACGGGAATACCGGTTGCCGGAAACGATTTGATCTGCGTTCCGAAAATCGTATTGTTTGACGTACAGTGAAAATAATCAGCGTCAGTTGGGATTTCAAAACCTTTAGGAATGTGGTTGTAATTTTCAGGTTTGGATGAGGCCACGACAATCGTTTCCCCAAACGCTTTGGCTTCTTTGATGGCGCTGTTGGCCCAGGTTCCGGTATCGAGATACGCGGCTTTTCCGTTTTCTTTCATCAGATTAAACGGTACCATTAAAAATTCGAGGCTTGCGCCGCCGTGTAAAAATAACGCCTGATAGCCTTTTCCGGTCAGTCCGAGCAATTCCAAAGCCAATGCTCTGGCTTCTTCCATTACAGCAACAAAATCTTTACTTCTGTGCGAAATTTCAAGAATGGATAATCCGGAATTGTTAAAGTTGAGTATGGCTGCTGCCGATTTTTCAAAAACTTCCTGCGGTAAAATACAAGGGCCTGCGCTATAATTGTGTTTTTTCATCGTAAGTGTTAAAATCCAAAAATTAAAGCGACAAATTTCGGAAATAGAACCCGAAGCAATAATTTATTTTAGAATTAATTATCCGATGTTATTAACAAAAACGTTGTAGTAAGATTAAGTTAAAGTTAATTTTTTATGATCTTATAACTGGTGCTTTTACCGTAATTATCATTTAATTTCACGACATACAATCCATTCTGAAGACTTTCCAATGAGATTTCGTTGAATTGAATTTGTTGCGACAAAACCTTTTGCCCCATAATGTTATAGACTTCCGCATTTTTTACTTCGGGATCATTAATGGTTAGTTTTCCAGAAGTAGGATTTGGGAAAATACCACTATTAGCATCAAAATCCGCAATGCTTAAAACATTGTCCGTATAATAAATTTTTCCTGTACTCGTTGCGCCTTCAGCCGGAGCGCCGATGTAGATTTTACCATTGTCAAATACGATGTTTGAACCGAAGGAATCACTATCGGATGGGTCGGCATCCCCAAAAAAGAATTCCTGTAACAACCAGGCTTCATTAATTTTTTTGTAAAATACAGCAGGCGATTTGCCTCCGATGCGGCTGTATCCGTATCCAATGATCATTTTATCGGCTGTTACCTCAAAATCGGTTATAGAATAATTGGGTTCAGACAACATGATTTCAGATTCATATTCCCAGTTATTGTTGGTGTTTTTATACACTCTGATAAAAGCACCGGTATCTGAAACATCCGAAAATTGTGCATATAAATAATCGTTATCTAACCGCAGGTTCCTGAAATAATAACCAGCAACGTCTACAGAAAACCGGCCTTCTGAAATCCAGGAATTTCCGGTTTTAATAAAAGTTTCTATGTATTTTGTTCCGCTTTGGGAATAACTTAAAACCAATTTGCCGGAATTTAAACTGAATGCATTTGCAACACCATTGCGGCCTTGAAAGTACAATTCCTGTGTAAACGTTGCAGTCGTTTGGTCTAAATTATAAATGTAAATTTTTCCTAATGTATTGCTGGAGCTTGCAAAATTGGGTGAACCAATGAAAAGCTGGTCTTCGTGTAATTTTACCGTATAGCCAAAATTTCCGAGGGCTATTCCGTCTTGCGGAATTATTTTTTGCAGAAGCGACCAGTTTCCGTTTGTTTTTTTGTAAACATAAACAGCTCCTGAATTTGAAAATTGGGAATCATATAACGGCGCGCCAACGGCAATGTAATTCTCATTGATATCTACAGCAAAACCATAGTTGTCACCGTCGGTTCCATCGGCAGGTTGAAAGGTTTGTGTTGGCATTAAATCCGAGCTGTTGGCATTAAAAATTTCCAATTTTCCCCTGGTCGGAAGAAAAGGACTTCCGGATGCACTAATGACGGTGTTGTTAAAAGCCGCAATGGCCTTGCCGAAATTGTATTGGCCAACATTGGTTGACTGATAGGAATCGAAAAGTATTTGAGCTTGTGTGACACTCCATGACAATAAAACCAATGCAAAGTAGAATTTTTTCATAAACTGCGTATTTAAACCGCAATTAACAAATTAAATTTCATTTAAAAAATGAATGGTATCAACATTATCGGCATAATCCCAAAGTTCCGGTTTTTGTGTTTTTCCAAACGGAATGCTATTGGCTGTTAAGTCATTTGAAACCAAACATTGGATTTTTTCTGCATCATTTTCCAAACGCGACCAAAGTTCGGTTTTATCATCATAAAATTCGTAAAAAACACTCGAAATAGGCGAGGCGTAACTCGGATCTTCTTTGATTGTAAGAAAACCGTTGTCAAGCAATTTGAAGTTACTCATTAAAAATACCGCTTTGTTGTAATCGTAATTGTTGGCGTATTTTTCATAGTGAATGACGTCCTGATATTCAAAAATCGCTTCGAAAAAAGCATCAAAATTATACCCTTTCGGTACAAATAATTTGGAAACATTTCTGCATCCGAGCCCGAAATAACGGAAAATATCTTCCCCTAAATTAATTAAGTCTTCTTTAGATTCGGATCCGTTTAAAACGGCGACTGAATTCCGGTTTTTGCGGATGATCGAAGGTTTGTCTTTGAAATAATATTCAAAATAACGCGCAGTATTGTTACTTCCGGTAGCAATAACGGCATCGAAATTTTCGAGCTTGCCATCCACGAAAGTGATATAATTTTTAAATTCCGGTTCGATCGCAATAAGGTATTTTGCCAGAAACGGCAATAAATGCTGGTCGTTTGAAGATGTTTTAACCAAAACCCGATGCCCGGAAATCAGCACCGATAAAAAATCATGGAAACCTACCAACGGAATATTTCCCGCTAAAATCAATCCGATGGTTTTGGGTTGTTTCTCTTTTATTATATAAGCAGAAAGCCATTGGTCTAAATTTTCTTTTGTTAAAGCTTCTGCCCAGGAACGAACTGCAAAATGAACCTGTTGCGGTGTATACCAGCCGTTATGGCTTTGCGAAAGCGCAATCAAATCTGAAAAACCATCAAAAAACAAATCGTTTTTCAAGACATCAGGGTTTTTAATACTTTCATTTTCAGAAAATTGACTTAGGAATCGGCCAAGTTCTGTAAAAATATTTTTTTTGTGTGCTAATGTCATATTGATTTGCTTATGAATTGTTTTGGATGTAATTTTGCACAAAAATAATGCTTTTTGGTACAAGGAACAAGGCGCAGCTATAAGTATGAGTTTGCGACAGCCATGAACCCGGAACCACAAACCCTGAACCTAAAGAAAATGGCAATTGTAATTACTGACGAATGTATTAACTGCGGCGCCTGTGAACCGGAATGCCCAAATACAGCAATATATGAAGGCGCTGATGACTGGCGTTACAAAGACGGAACTGCTTTGCGTGGAAAAGTGATTTTACCCTCTGGTGAAGAAGTCGATACGGAAGAGCCGAGAACGCCCTTGTCTGACGATATTTATTACATCGTTCCCGGAAAATGTACCGAATGCAAAGGCTTTCACGACGAGCCGCAATGCGCTGCCGTTTGTCCGGTTGATTGCTGTGTTCCCGATGATAATCATGTAGAAAGCGACGAAACCTTATTAAACCGTCAGGCTTTTTTGCACAATGAGTAAACGTTTTTAAATATACGGCATAAAAAAATCCTGAGTGTTTACTCAGGATTTTCTTTTATGTATCAAACGCGGTTAGTTCGCTTTTACAAATTTTTCAACGCTTACTTTATCCGATTTATCATCGTAAGTTTCTAAAACGATGTTGCCGTCAGTATCAAAATACGCTACAGAAGTTTTCTCGTTTGCACGGTAAATGTAACTGTTTGATGATGTTTTTCTCAGCAAAGCCGGTTTTTTCAATTGGTCAGAAGTTACTCTGTAACCCATTGCGTCCAATTGCACGTTGTATTTTTTTCCATTTGAAGAAGTATAAGTTGCAGAACGGTCAACATCTACAGTTCTGGTAGTTCCGTCAGGATTCGTGATCTGTGTGACAGAGGTAACTTGTGTTGGCGTTTCTTTCATCTCTTTGTTTAAAGATTTACCGTCGGCATCTTTTAATTCAATATTTTGAACTTCGGCAGTATTTTGCTGTTTTACCTGTTTTCTTTCACCGTCAGAATCTTTTACAGTCCTTACAGTCGTTTTTGAGGTTTCCGTAACATTGGTATTTTGTGCCTGCATTCCGAAAGCAGCAAAAATTAAAGCGATTGATAACAATGATGTTTTCATAATAATAAGTATTTGTTTTGTTCTTACAAAGTTAAAGATACAACAAACTTTACGGTTACAGAATTAGTTTAAAGTTTTATATAATTCCGTCGGAACGGGAATTGAAATATTACTGTATATTTGCACACTTTTAAAAATCAGATACCATGAAAGCAGGAATCGTAGGATTGCCAAACGTAGGAAAATCCACTTTATTCAATTGTTTGTCAAATGCAAAAGCGCAGAGTGCCAACTTTCCTTTTTGTACCATCGAACCAAATATCGGCGTCGTAAACGTACCCGATCCTAGAATCAATAAACTGGAAGAACTGGTAAAACCAGAGCGCGTTCAAATGGCAACCGTTGATATCGTAGACATTGCCGGATTGGTAAAAGGAGCCAGTAAAGGCGAAGGTTTGGGCAATCAATTCCTTGGAAATATCCGCGAATGCAACGCCATCATCCACGTATTGCGCTGTTTTGACAATGACAATATCGTTCACGTTGACGGAAACGTAAACCCAATCCGCGACAAAGAAACCATCGATATCGAATTGCAATTGAAAGATCTTGAAACCGTTGAAAAACGCCTTGAAAAAGTAAACCGCGCCGCAAAAACCGGAAACAAAGAAGCACAAGTAGAGCAAGGTTTGCTAAACCGAATTCGCGAAGCCTTATTGCAGGCCAAATCAGCCAGAACAATTACACCTAATAATAATGACGAAGAGGTTTTAATGGAAGCATTCCAACTCATCACTGCCAAACCGGTGTTGTATGTGTGCAACGTGGACGAAGCTTCTGCCGTAAACGGAAATAAATATGTAGACCAGGTGCGCGAACTCGTGAAAGATGAAGACGCCGAAGTGATCGTACTTTCTGTAGGTGCTGAAGCCGATATCACCGAACTCGAAAGCTACGAAGAACGCCAGATTTTCCTTGAAGATATGGGCTTGACCGAACCGGGTGCATCTGTTTTGATCCGTTCTGCCTATAAATTACTCAAACAACAAACTTATTTTACAGCCGGAGTCAAAGAAGTCCGCGCCTGGACGATTAATATCGGATCGACTGCGCCACAGGCCGCCGGAGTCATCCATACCGATTTCGAAAAAGGTTTCATCCGCGCCGAAGTCATTGCTTACGACGATTATGTTACTTTCGGATCGGAATCAAAAGTTAAAGAAGCCGGAAAATTACGTGTTGAAGGCAAAGAATATATTGTAAAAGATGGTGATGTAATGCATTTCCGTTTTAATGTGTAAATCCCTAAGAATGAAAAAAAACCTTTTTTTGTTGCTTTTTGCTTTGCTGCCTTTTTTTCAAATGCAGGCGCAGCATAAATTTAAATTAGGGATCAATGGCGGTGCAACCTATTCCAAATTCCGCAATCAAGATGTCGTTACAATCAACGGAACTTACGGATTTGGATTTATGGCGGGCCTTTCAGCCGAATATTATCTGAAGGACAACCTTTCACTAAAAGCCAATTTATCTTATGATAGAAAAAGCAGCAGGGCGAAGTCGACACTTTCGGTAAGGGAATATTATGATAGTTATCCGATAGTCTACCGTCAGAAAATCACTTACAACTACGATTATCTCACATTGCCGATTATGGTAAAGTTCGATTTCGGAAAAAATAAAGATTTTTTTATTAACGGCGGACCGTTTATCGGCTACCTGTTGCAATCGGAATTGAAAAGCAAAATGAAACCAAGTTATCCGACTGATCCTTTGGACACTACGGATTCTTATAATAGTTTTGATTATGGGCTTACCGTAGGATTTGGGAAAATCGTAAAACTTACTGAAAAAACAGATTTAAGCATTGAAGTACGCGACAATCTGGGGCTTTCAAAAATGAATGATTTTGAGACCTACGGAGGAAAAGATATTCGTTCCAACTCTTTCAATTTGATCATCGGTTGCTCTTTTGATATGTAATTTTTACCCTAATATAAAACAAAGCGAATCAAAAAAATGTTTCGCTTTGTTGTTTCTGCGCTTTTATTAATTGTGTTTGTGTATTTTTAAACAAAAAAGTTCTATGAAGATCATCGCTTTTGCCGGAAGCAATTCCACAAAATCCATTAATAAAAAACTGGTTACTTACGCCACGACTTTGTTTCAAAATGCCGAAATAGAAATCCTCGACCTTAATGATTATGAAATGCCGTTGTTCAGTGTTGATCGTGAAGCTGTTCTGGGCCAACCCAAATTGATACAGGATTTTCTCGATAAAATAACAGCTGCGGATGCCGTCGTTTTGTCATTGGCAGAAAATAATGGCAATTATTCATCCGCATTCAAGAATTTGTTCGATTGGTGTTCGCGCATCCGAAAAGATGTTTTTCAGGCCAAACCGATGTTGTTAATGGCAACGTCGCCGGGCGCACGCGGTGGAAAAAGCGTACTCGAAATCGCTTCGTCCAACCTGCCGAGATACGGTGCCGAAATTCAGGCTACATTTTCGCTGCCGTCATTTTACGAAAACTTTGATGTCGAAAACCATAAAATTTCAAATCCGGAATTTGATCAGCAATTGCGCCAAATCGTAAAAGATTTTAACTAAATGAAAATGGTCAGACGCAGCTGGAATGCCTTAAAAAAGATACTTCTGGGAATCTTGGTTTTTCTGGTTTTGTATCTTTCGCTGGCGTTTGTTTTTTCAAAAATCACGGTCAATTCCGAAACGGATCAATCCGAAAAACCGATAGCGATTTACATTAAAACCAACGGTGTTCATACGGATATTGTTGTTCCGGTAAACAACTCGGTTAAAGACTGGCGTGACCAAATTAAATTTGAACACACCAATTCAAAAGATACGACTTACCAATTCATCGGTTTCGGCTGGGGTGACAAAGGATTTTATTTAAACACACCGCAATGGTCTGATCTAAAGGTTTCTACGGCGCTCAATGCTGCTTTTTATCTCGGGGCTTCGGCTATGCACGCGACTTTTTATAAAAATATAAACGAAAATAAAAACTGTATCAAAATCAATATCTCAGCAGAAAATTATAAAAAACTCATTGTTTATATTGAAGATAGTTTTCAGGAGGATGCAAACGAAAATCCAATTGTAATCGATGCGGCAACATATGGTGACCACGACAGTTTTTACGAAGCCAACGGCAAATACAGCCTGTTTTACACCTGCAATTCCTGGGCAAATCAAGCACTCAAATCGGCCAATCAAAAATCGGCATTCTGGACGTTAACCGATAGCGGCATTTTCTGCCATTACCAATAACATTTAATCTAACCTTAACGTTTTTTGAAAGGATTGTTGCCGAAATTTGCGCCTATGAAAAAGAACTTTTTAAAATTCCCATTCTTGTTTTCGATTTTTTTTCTGGCTTTCACCAATGTAACGCTGGCACAGGATTATTCCAAAGTCGATAACACGGTCAATTTATATCAAAAGTCCTATTCAAACCCCGAAAAGCTCGCCGAACAAATCAATACCGATTTTACATCGGAAACCGATAAGGCCCGGGCCATTTTCACCTGGATCGGATCAAATATCAAATATGACCTGCGCGAGTTTAATTCAGGCGGGAACGCGATCGCATTTTCATACAGCAGCGAAGATGAAAAAATCCGTAAGGAAATGAAGTTCAGATACGACCTGGCCAATAAAACACTGCGTACCAAAAAAGGCGTTTGTCAAGGTTACACCGCGCTTTTTCACGTATTGTGCGACCTTACAAAAATCAAATGCATCGATATACCGGGAACTTCAAAAACCCATTTGGCACATATCGGAAAACTGCCGATGGCCAGCGATCACGTATGGAATGCCGTAAAAATTGGCGACGACTGGAAACTGATTGATGTTACCTGGGCTTCAGGCGCAGTCAATACGCAAAGCGGAAAATTTATTCCACAATTCAACGATGCGTATTTTTTTGCCAGTCCGGAAATTATGTTTTTAAACCATTTCCCGGATGACAGACGTTTGTTAATGATTGATAAATCTCCGGAAGAATTCGCCGATTTGCCTTTGTTTTATGGCGATTACATTAAATCGAATTATGAAATTGTTTTTCCGAATGAAGGGATTTTAAATTTAGGAAAAGCCAACGTCATTCCGTTTAAAATTTCAAATTTTCCAACAAACCAGCAAATTTCTTATGTGTTTACCGGGGAAGGTTTGGTCAAATTGGCAGAAGTCAAAACTGACGAAAATGGAACAGCATTCGACGTTCGTCTCGATGCAAAAAGTAAAGGTTATCTTACTATTTATGCCAATAATAAATCTATTGTGAGTTATAAAATCCAAAGGTAATTTCGTTTCTAAAACGCATTTTTGTTGTCAATATCCTATTAATAACTTTCTTTCTGAGACCTTTCATTTGTTGGCGGTTTGCACTATATTAGCACGAATTGAACGCACAAAACCGCTAATTTAAAGATGTCAGAACAAAATCAATATACCGAGGACAATATCCGTTCGCTCGACTGGAAAGAACACATCCGCATGCGTCCCGGAATGTACATCGGGAAACTCGGCGACGGTTCTTCGCCCGATGACGGTATTTACATCTTACTCAAGGAAGTTATCGACAACTGTATTGATGAGTTCGTGATGGGCGCCGGAAAAACCATTGAAGTCTCAATTAAAGACAAAACAGTTTCGGTACGCGATTACGGCCGTGGGATTCCGTTGGGGAAAGTCATCGACGTGGTTTCGAAAATGAATACCGGTGGAAAATACGATTCACTAGCCTTTAAAAAATCGGTCGGATTAAACGGTGTCGGAACCAAAGCCGTCAACGCGCTTTCGAATTATTTCCGCGTCGAATCGGTGCGTGACGACAAGCAAAAAGCCGCCGAATTCTCCGCCGGAAACCTGACGATCGAAGAAGACATCATCGATACTACGAAGCGCAAAGGAACCAAAGTTATCTTTACGCCCGACGAAGCGATCTTTAAAAATTACAAGTTCCGGAACGAGTACATCATCAAAATGCTCAAGAATTATTGTTATTTGAACAATGGTTTGACGATTATTTACAACGGCGAAAAATTCTATTCTGAAAATGGTTTGAAAGATCTTTTGGAAGAAAACATCCACGCCGATGACCTGGAATATCCAATCATTCACCTCAAAGGCGACGACATCGAAATCGCTTTAACGCATAGCAAAAGCCAATATTCGGAAGAATACCATTCATTCGTCAACGGTCAAAATACAACCCAGGGCGGAACGCACCTCGCGGCTTTCCGTGAAGCGATTGTAAAGACGATTCGCGAATTTTACAACAAAGGTTTTGAAGCTTCGGATGTGCGCAAATCTATCGTCAGTGCGGTCAGCATCAAAGTGATGGAACCGGTGTTTGAATCGCAGACGAAAACCAAACTGGGATCGACAGATATCGGTCCGGATTTGCCTTCCGTTCGTACATTCGTCAATGATTTCGTTAAAAACAAATTAGACAATTATTTACATAAAAATCCCGAAACCGCCGACGCACTGCAACGCAAAATTTTGCAGGCCGAACGCGAACGCAAAGAACTTTCTGGAATTAGAAAACTCGCCAAGGACCGCGCAAAAAAAGCGAGTTTGCACAACAAAAAATTGCGCGATTGCCGCGTGCATTTAACCGATATCAAAAACCCGAAAAGCTTAGAAAGTACGCTTTTTATCACCGAGGGTGATTCGGCTTCGGGATCGATTACAAAATCACGCGACGTCAACACACAAGCGGTGTTCAGTTTGCGTGGAAAGCCTTTGAATTCGTATGGTATGACGAAAAAAATCGTCTACGAAAACGAAGAATTCAACCTGTTGCAGGCGGCTTTGGACATCGAAGACGACATGGAAAACCTGCGGTATAACAAAATCGTCATCGCGACCGATGCCGATGTCGATGGCATGCACATCCGACTGTTGTTAATCACATTTTTCCTACAGTTTTTCCCGGAACTGATCAAAGAAAACCATTTGTACATTCTGCAAACGCCGCTGTTCCGCATCCGAAATAAAAAAGAAACGATTTATTGTTATTCCGATCAGGAACGCCGGGACGCGATGGAAAAATTAAAACCAAAACCCGAAATCACGCGATTTAAAGGTTTGGGTGAAATTTCACCAAATGAGTTCCAGTTTTTTATTGGAGAAGACATTCGTTTAGATCCGATCATGCTCGATAAAAACACTTCCATCGAAACGCTTTTGGAGTTTTATATGGGAAAAAATACGCCAGACCGGCAGGAATTCATCATCAATAATTTGAAGGTGGAACTCGATGCGGTGGAAAGCAATTAATTAATAATTGATAATGAAGGATTTGGGCAGACATTTCCGGCTTTCCGCTTTATCTTTTTACTCCATTGCATTGCGTAAAAAGGATACCGCTGCAATCCGGGCTGCGATAAAACTAAAATTGAAATAAAATAGTCAAAAGACAGCAGTTCGATCCTTTCGACTTTCGACTTTTGCCTTTTGCCTTTTGCCTAAAACATGGACGAAGAAGAAGATTTAAACGTAAACGAACAACCGCAGGAAGAACCATCTTCAAGCGGCCAGCATTTTTACGAAAACGACGAAAACCCTGAAGATACGATCACGAAAGTCACCGGAATGTACAAAGACTGGTTTCTCGACTATGCTTCGTATGTGATCTTAGAGCGCGCCGTTCCTGCAATTGAAGACGGTTTTAAACCCGTGCAACGTCGGATAATGCATTCGCTCAAAGAACTCGATGATGGCCGTTACAACAAAGTGGCGAATGTCGTTGGGCATACGATGCAGTACCATCCGCATGGAGACGCAAGTATCGGTGATGCGATGGTGCAAATCGGGCAGAAGGAGCTTTTGATCGATACGCAGGGAAACTGGGGAAATATCTTAACGGGCGATGGCGCGGCGGCTTCGCGTTACATTGAAGCGCGTTTGTCAAAGTTTGCTTTGGAGGTTTTATACAGTCCCAAAATCACCGATTGGGGTGTTTCATATGACGGACGTCGCGCCGAACCAAACAATCTTCCGGTAAAATTCCCACTGTTGTTGGCTTCAGGTGCCGAAGGAATTGCTGTGGGTTTATCGACGAAAGTGTTGCCGCACAACTTCAACGAACTCATCGATGCATCGATTAAAATATTAAAAGGGAAACCGTTCCAGATTTTTCCGGATTTTCAGACGGCGGGAATTGCCGACGTGTCGAATTACAACGATGGCATGCGCGGCGGCCGTGTTCGTGTTCGTGCGAAAATTTCGCAAATAGACAAATCGACATTGGCGATTACGCAAATTCCGTTTTCGACGAATACAACGACTTTGATCGACAGCATTTTGAAAGCGAATGACAAAGGGAAAATCAAAATCAAGAAAATTGAAGACAACACCGCTGCGGAAGTAGAGATATTAATCCATTTGTTTCCGGGTGTTTCTCCGGATAAAACGATTGATGCGCTTTTTGCGTTTACGGCTTGTGAAACTTCGGTTGCGCCTTTGGGTTGTGTGATTGAAGACAACAAACCATTGTTCGTTGGCGTGTCGCACATGCTTAAGATTTCAACACACAGAACGGTCGATTTACTCAAACAGGAACTCGAAATCCGTTTGTCCGAACTCGAAGAACAATGGCATTTTCTTTCGCTCGAGCGGATTTTTATCGAAAATAAAGTGTATCGTTTGATTGAGGAAGAAACGACACGCGAAGGGGTGATTACTGCAGTTGATGAAGGTTTGAAACCACATACCAAACATTTAAAAAGAGCCGTTACCGAAGAAGATATTTTGCGCCTGTTGGAAATCCGGATTATGCGTATTTCGAAGTTCGATAGCAACAAAGCGCAGGAAAAAATCGAAGCTTTGGAAGGCGAAATCGAACAAGTGAAACACGATCTCGAGCATTTGATCGATTTTGCGATCGCTTATTTTACAAGGTTAAAAGAAAAATACGGAAAAGGCCGTGAACGCCAAACGGAGCTACGTATTTTTGACAATATTGAGGCCACAAAAGTAATCCTTAGAAATACAAAATTGTATGTGAATAGGGAAGAAGGATTCGTTGGCACCAGCCTTAAAAAAGACGAATTTGTAGCCGATTGCTCGGACATTGACGACATTATCGTATTCCTGCGCGACGGAAATATGATGGTGACCAAAGTCGACGCGAAAACTTTTGTCGGTAAAGACATTATTCATGTAGCCGTTTTTGATAAAACCGACAAACGTACAATTTACAATATGATTTACCGCGATGGAAAATCGGGGCCGTCGTATATCAAACGATTTAATGTTTCTGGAATTACGCGTGACAAATTGTACGATCTGACGAATGAAACCAAAGGGTCGCAAACCTTGTATTTTTCATGTAATCCGAATGGGGAAGCCGAAGTGATTACGATTTTATTGCGCCAAATCGGAAGTATCAAAAAATTAAAATGGGACGTCGATTTTGCGAATATTGCTATCAAAGGCCGTGCTTCAAAAGGTAATTTAGTCAGCAAATATCCGATCAAGAAAATCGAGCTCAAGGAAAAAGGCATTTCAACTTTATTGCCGAGAAAAATCTGGTTTGATGATACCGTTCAGAAATTAAATACCGATGCGCGTGGCGAACTGCTGGGTGAATTTCGCCCAAGCGATAAGATTTTAGTCATTTCATCAGCAGGAAAACTCAAAGTCATTATCCCCGAATTGTCGACGCATTTTGACGAAGACATGGTCGTTTTAGAAAAATGGATTCCTAACAAACCGATTTCTGCGATTTATTACGATGGTGAAAAGGAACGGTATTATTTGAAAAGATTCCTGGTGGAAACCGAAAATAAAGAAGAAATTTTTATTTCTGAACATGCCAATTCGCAACTTGAAATTGTATCAACCGATTACCGTCCGGTAGCCGAATTGGTATTCACGAAAGTGAAAGGCATTCAGAAAGAAAACCAGGTCATTGATGTGGAAGCATTCATTTCTGTCAAAGGATTTAAAGCACTTGGCAACCAATTGACAACGGATAAACTGAAACAGGTGAATTTGTTGGAGCCGTTGGTTTATGAAATTCCGGAAGAAGAAATCCCGGAGCCGGCGCCGATTTCGGATGAAGATTTGCCGGATACCGAAACCGATGATGACGGACAGATCGTGTTGTCATTGGATTGATAAGAAAAAAATTAACCATTAAGGAATTAAGTAACAAAAACTTATTTTCCTTAATGGCTCATAAATTGAATAAAAAACTCCCGGATTAATGGGAGTTTTTTTATTATTTGTTTTTCTCTTCTTCTTTCTTTTTCTTTTCAGAATCGATGATGGCGCCGGTTCCGGCTCCAAGACCGGCTCCTGCCAAACCGCCAATTACGGCTCCAGCTCCGGCATTTTTCTTATTGACAACGGCTCCGGTTACAGCGCCAACCCCGGCACCGATGGCTGCGCCTTTTGCGGCACCACTCCATCCTTTGCGCTTGGCTTCAGCAGGAGTAGCTGCCTGTGCGGGAACCGTATTATGAATCACTACAGGTTTCTGGCTTTTGGCTACTGCTTGCATCGAATCGATGGTTTTTTGTTTTGCGATCTCGGCTTTTTGTTTTTCCATAACCACATTCATCGAATCGATGGTGGCTTGTTTGGAATCTTCAACAACACCAGCTTCATTAGCAGTTTGCTTACAAGAAATAAGTGATAAGGTTACGGTGGCAATTAAAAATATTTTTTTCATGACTTTACATTTTTGAGTATTGTAAAGTTGGGAAAAATAGATCTATTCGGGTTACATAATATCGGGAGAAATTTATATCAATTGATAATTAATAATGTTCGATTGTCTTATGGAAATTATAAAGTGTCCATTAGGTTCGCTCAATTCGGCCGTTGGCTTCGGGTGTACATTATCCATTATCGATTACTTTTTCTTCGACATTTTCATATTCAACACTTCAACCAATAGCGAAAAAGCGATTGCAAAATACAAATAACCTTTAGGTAATGGTGTTACATGGCCTCCAAAAACCAAAGCGTTTGATAAATGTGCGGCTTCTGTAATCAACATCAAACCAATTAGGATTAAAAATGACAATCCCAATATTTGAATTGACGGATTTTTATTAACGAAATTTCCTACCGGAACCGCAAATTGCATCATAATGAAAACAGAAATCACAACCGCAGCAACCATAATATACAGCGAACCTTCTACACCGTTGGTCATTCCGACGGCGGTCAAAATGCTGTCGATTGAAAAAACCAAATCAATCACGATGATCTGTGCAATCACGCTTCCGAAAGTGGCAGCCGCTTTTTTACCGGCGCTTTTCTCTTCCTCGCCTTTATGATCAACTTTTTCGTGAATTTCACTAGTACTCTTATAAATTAGGAACAAGCCGCCTAAAAATAAAATAATGCCTTGGCCTGAAACCTGTGCACTAATAAATCCCCAGTCAAAACTAAACCACGGTTCCTTCATTGCAATTAGCAAAGTCACGCCAAAAAGCAACGCAATCCGCATGAACATCGCGAGAAACATACCAAGTTTTGTGGCTCTTTTGCGTTTTTCTTCGGGCAATTTGCCGGTAACGATCGAAATAAAAATGATGTTGTCGATTCCGAGTACAATTTCCAGGAAAGTGAGTGTTAATAAAGCGATCCAGGCATTCGGATTTGATAAAATTTCCATTGCAGTAATTTAGTTGATTTGTTTTGCGGTTCCTTTTTGCTTGCTGTCGCTACCTACAATTCCGAATTCAAAAGTATAGGTTTTTTCGGATGTGGTCAAGATTTTAATCACAATCGATTGCTTTTCAGCCATATTTTTCGGATGCAGTTTCTGCAACACATATTCGCAGTCGTTCACCCAGCGGATTGACGCGGTGTCGGTTTTTCCTTCATAGGTTTCAATAACCAAGGAATCGGTCCTGATGGAGGTTGTTGATTTTTTTTCGCCGTTGATTTCGACTTCCGATACAAATTTCCCGGTCTTAAAATCAGTACAGTCGCGTTTAACGTCGTAACACGAAACCAACGCCAGTAATGGAAGGAGTAAAAGTATTTTTTTCATTTTTTCAGGAGCTATTTCCCGCTTTCCGCTGCAATCTTTTTTGCTTGTCATCCCGAGCACAGTCGAGGGGGTTTTCATAAAATCAAAAAAGGATTTCCACTGCAATCGGGGCTAGGGCAATAATTAATTAGTTTGAGTGGGTTATGAAGCAAATATTATAATAATTATTGATTATCCAAGCGACGCATTTCTTCATCCGTAAAATTCCGAACCGTTTTATCTTTTGCAAATTTCTCTGCATTGTAACTGTTTGATTTATTTCTCGGGATAGACAAACTTTCCCAATCCGATTTTTTAAGCATTTTTGCATAAAAAACGATTTGCCCGATGTGGTACGGATAATGTGCCAATTGCCGGTTAATCGCTCCCACAACGGTATGGCCTTCGTTTCGGATGTAAATAATTTCAGAAAGTTGTTCGGGTTTTAAGCTGTTGATGGCATCGAAAAAACATCTCCAGCCGTCGTTCCAGATTTTCAGGATTTCTTCTTTGGTTTCTAAAATATTTTCAAATTCATCATCGCGGTTGCGCCAGTCTTTTTCGCCATCTGTGGTCAGGAAATCGGTCCAGCGAGACAACATGTTTCCGGATAAATGTTGGACAATGACCGCAATGCTGTTTGTGTCGTCATTCACGGAAGTGAAAAGTTGCTGCGCTTCGAGCTGCGCCATCGCTTTTTCGCCCAACGTTTTATAATACAAAAACTGTTTTTTGACACTTTCAAGATAAGCTGTAGTACTTTCCATATTATTCGATTTTGATGTCATATTTTTGAAGTAACCCCGGAATTCCCGCTATCGAAAATTTGGCTTTGCGCATCGGATTGTTTTCGGGATCGATTTTGTAATTGTAAGCCGTCGTAAAATTGGCTGCAGCCAAAATCGTTTTGTCAAAAATGGCACCTTCGAGATTTGAATTTTCAAAAACGGCTGAAGTCAGATCCGCTGATGAAAAATTAACGTCTTTCAGGGAACAGTTTTCAAACTGGGTCTTTTGCAACTTTTTATTCGTAAACCAGCAATAGTCCAGAATGCTGTCTTCAAAAGCCACGCTAAACAAGAAATCCTGGCATTCGTCAAAACGGATTCCGATGAGTTTGCTCTTTTTAAAACTCACGGTTTTTAAACTCGAAGACGGAAATTTGACCATCGCCAAATTGCAATCGATGAATTCGCAGTCCATGAAAACGCATTCTGTAAAAATGGTATTCGAAAAATCACAGTTTTTAAACACACAGCCGTCAAATTCGCGGCCGCTGATTTTTTTGTCAAAATAAAGGACCTTGTCAAAAGTTTTGTCGATGTGAATGAAATCTTCCATATTATTTTCCAAATAAACTTTTCATAATCGTATTCAATCCTTTAAACATAAAATACATAGCAAAAAAACAGACGGTAATTCCAATCGCCAATACCAAGTAATGCCAAATATTGTCTTTGTTTGCAAAGGCATTGTAAATGACGCTCGGGCCTATAAACAACAATGGCAAAGCCCATGCGAGGTATTTGATGCCTTGGTTAAGGATTTCTTTATTGGTTGCCATTTTTATTTTTTATAATTCGTAATCAACACAGTTTCTTTCCTCGCGAACTTTACCAATAAAATCGGCTGCTTCATTGTGCTTCGGATGGACTTGATAAGCCATCAGGTCTTCCATAGAATTGAAATAAGAGTCAAGTACCAGATCAAAATTTGAGTATTTGTTTTCGATGTTGATACCCACGTGTATTGATTCGATTTGCGGAATCACTTCTGCCAGGTCTTCGAGCTTTTGTTTGATGATTTGGGCATTTTCGGCTTTGCTTTTTCCTTCTGCGGAATCCTTAAGTTTCCACATTACAATATGATGGATCATAATTTTTATTTTTTATAATTGTCAACGGCATGTCGCACACTGCCGTGCGTTTTTAATAATCCTGACGCTTCTTCGTACGAAACCGAAATTTCGCCCATGATCATTTTGACGCCGCGGTCTACGAGTTTTTTATTGCTAAGCTGCATATCGACCATTTTGTTGCCTTTGACTTTTCCTAGGCGGATCATCGTGGCTGTTGAAATCATGTTCAATACGAGTTTTTGTGCGGTTCCGGCTTTCATACGCGAACTTCCGGTAACGAATTCTGGGCCAACGACTACAACAACAGGAAACTGTGCGGTTAAGGCCAACGGGCTGCCTTCGTTGCACGTGATGCAACCGGTTAAAATGTTGTTTTCATTGCATTTTTCGAGTCCGCCAATAACATAAGGTGTGGTTCCCGATGCGGCAATTCCGATAACGGAATCATTGTTATTGATATTAAATTCCGATAAATCGATCCAGGCTTGTGTTGTGTTGTCTTCGGCATTTTCTACGGCGCGGCGTATGGCTTGATCACCGCCGGCAATGATGCCGTTAACCAGATCGAATGGAACACCGAAAGTAGGCGGGCATTCTGAAGCGTCGACTACGCCCAATCTGCCGGAAGTTCCGGCGCCAATGTAAAACAAACGGCCGCCGTTTTGCATATTTTGGACGATTTTTTCGACCAGAGTTTCGATTTGCGGCAATGCTTTTTCGACTGCCAATGGAACCGTTTTGTCTTCGTTATTGATATTGGCCAACAATTCGGAAACCGGCATGTTTTCTAGCGCTTCATATTTGGAAGATTGTTCGGTGGTTTTGGTAAAGGACATTTTTGAAAAGTTGCAAAGTTGAAATGTCAAAGTTACAAAGTTTTGGGCGGATTGCGTTTGAAAAAGTAATCAATAATATAAATGATATCGCTTAATTTATTGAAAGTATGCCTGCTTAAATTTCTTATTTGGATTAATATTTACCATAATGAATTTAAGAAAATTGAAACTTATTTTGTGGATTATTAAAACGGATGTTGATCGTTACGTCCGCGTTAGGGATAGAGGCAGGCACCGAGTGCAGCCGATAGCCCGACCCGAAGGGAAACGCCCCAAAACTAAATTATAGGAAATACGCCAGTACAATTCCGAGAACGATCATTGAAACTTTTGCAATATTAAACTTGTGGCCTTCGCTGGTTTCGAAAATAATTGTCGATGAAATATGGAACAAGATCCCGATGACAATCGCCGTAATTTCGGTATGGTAGTGGCTCAGTGCCGGTAAATATTCGGAAACAATCGTTCCAAGTGGCGTCATCAGTGCAAACGACACCATAAATATAAAAATAACGGTTTTATTGAGCTTGGCATTGACGAAAAAAGAGGTCAGGATAATTGCAATCGGCAAATGGTGGATCGCAATACCAATCGCAAGATCGTGGTGGTGGCTGACGGGAAAACCTTCTAAAAAAGCATGCAAACACAAACTGAGGAACAACAGCCAGGGCATTTTGTGGATTTCGGCATGGCCGTGCACGTGACCGTGTTCTGCACCTTTGGAGAAAAATTCGAGGATGATCTGGAACAAGATTCCAATCATAATAAAAATGCCAATATTGCTCGAATGATCGTGGCTGTGATCGTGATCGTGTGCCGATTCGTAAACTTCGGGCAGCAAATGCATAACTGTTAACGACAGCAGGAATGCGCCGCTGAAGGCGAGCAACAATTTGAGGTTCGATTTTTTTTCGGGTTTGATGATGAGCGCAACTGCATAACCAATCAGAACCGACAGTAAAGGCAATAAATAATTCATCTTATTTGAAAATCATAATCAGGCGTTCGCTTTCAGTCTTGTGAAATTTCTTGAGTTTGTAATCGCCAAACGTATCAAGCAGGTAAATTCCGGCTTCGTCCATCATCGTTTGAAAATCGGCCAGCGTAAAGGCGCGGACTTTCTCAGTAAAATGGAATTTTTCACCCTTGTCCTCAAAATCAATTTCTTTATAAATGTGTCCGTCGATATGGAATCTTTTGATGTGAAAATCGATATTTTCGACCGTTTTGGTTTCTTCGGGAACGAGGTTTTCGATCACATTTGTCGCATTCATAAAATCAATTACGGCAAAACCGTACTCTGAAAGGCTTTCTTTAATGGCAACGAGTGTTTTTAAATGGTCGGATTCGTTTTCGAAATATCCGAAACTCGTAAAAAGATTAAAGATCGCATCGAATTTTTCTTCAAACGGCATGCGCATGTCGTGCACGCGGAAATGCAAGTGCTCGTTGGTGTTTTTCTGCGCTTCGAGTATGCTGTTTTCTGCTAGGTCTACGCCCACGACATCATAACCCAATTGGTTTAAATAAATCGAATGACGGCCTTTTCCACACGCAAGATCGAGCACTTTTGCTTTTTCGGGCAGGTTCAGGTAATGCGTCAGGTTGTCCATAAAAAGCTGGGCCTCGCGGTAGTTTCGGTCTTTGTATAAAATGTGGTAGTACGGGGTGTCAAACCACGAAGCAAACCAGTTGGTGGTTACCGGTCCGTCGGTTTTGGTGTAGGGATTCAGATCTTCAGACATTTATTCTTTTTCTAATAATGATGCAAATTTAGTGTATTTTTGCACCGAATACCTGATTTTACGATGGAAAATAATTTTAGAATGATTGCCAAAACCTTTTTTGGTTTTGAAGAAATACTGGCCAAAGAACTGCAGCAACTCGGCGCGCAGGATGTTACGATTGGGATCAGAATGGTGAGTTTTGTGGGTGATAAAGGTTTTATGTACAAAGCCAACATTGCTTTGCGTACCGCTTTGAAAATCCTGAAACCGATTTACCACTTTCGCGTGACCAATGAAGAAAGCCTTTACAAAGGGATTTCGGGCATCAACTGGGGCAATTACATGAATTCGAATATGACCTTTGTGGTCGATTCGACGGTGCATTCTGAAAAATTCAACCATACCGAGTTCGTATCGCAAAAAACCAAGGATGCGATCGTCGACCAGTTCAGAACCCGTACCGGGCAAAGGCCGAGCGTTGACAAAGACCATCCCGATGTGCGCATCAACATTCACATCGATAAAGACCAGTGTTCGGTTGCTTTGGATACTTCGGGCGCTTCATTGCACCACAGAGGTTACAGAACGGCAACGAATATCGCGCCGATCAACGAAGTGTTGGCTGCGGGCATGATCCTGCTTTCGGGCTGGGACGGACAGGGCGATTTCCTCGATCCGATGTGCGGCAGCGGTACGTTGTTGGCGGAAGCCGCGATGATCGCCTGCAACATTCCGGCAAACATCAACAGACGGGAATTTGCTTTTGAAAAATGGAGCGACTGGGACAACGAATTGTTTAATGTAGTCACCGATTCTTTGTTGAAGCGAATCCGCGAATTCCATTATACGATTACGGGTTACGACAAAGCGCCGTCGGCAGTTCAGAAAGCAAAAGACAATATCAAAAATGCGAATCTCGACGAATACATTAAAATTGAAGAGCGCAATTTCTTTGATACCGAGAAAGAGACCAAAGGCCCACTGCACATGGTTTTTAATCCGCCTTATGGCGAAAGGATCGATGTTCAGATGGAGCAATTTTACGCGACCATAGGCGATACGTTAAAGAAAAATTATCCGGGAACGAATGCGTGGTTTATCACGGCAAATCTTGAAGCGCTTAAATTCGTTGGATTAAAACCGTCAAGAAAAATCAAATTGTTCAACGGAAGCCTCGAAGCACGACTGGTAAAATACGAAATGTATGAAGGCAGCAAGCGCGCGAAATTCAATCCGGAAACCAATTAAAACGAAAATACCATGAGTTTAAAATTCAAAGCGTTTATGTTCCAGTTGATGTGTTTCGCGGCTTTATTTATTTTGTTCCGCTTCCTGATCGACCGTTATACTGAATTGACCGGATTCTGGATTCCGTTTACCGCTTTTGTCGCCGGAACCTTACTGTCGCCGAAATTTCAGGTGGCCAATACAAAAGACGGCGAAAAAATGTATATGTCGTGGTTGTTCATGAAAGGCATTCACGAAATCAAATAGCTACTTCTTTTTCTGGAGTTCGACCGGCGCATTTTTGGTTTTGTAGAGCGGAATAAAATACGAAACGGTATAATTGAATCCGACACCAAAATCACCGTCATACGTACGGTGGAAACCCGGAATATATAAGTTGTCAAAGCCGTTCGGTTTTTTATTTGATACCAATTTATTCAGCCGGACGCTGAAACCTACATAAATGTTATTGAAAACTTTGGCATTGACTCCGGCTACAAACTCGGCCCATTGCGCTGACAAGCCGCTGAATTTTTCTCCGGTTGCAACCGCTTCGGGTTCCGGGAAATATGGGTTTGGGTTGTAAATCTGGTAGCTGTTTAAAGTCTGGCTAAACGAACTTACGCCATAGCGCAGTCCGATGTAAATGATATTTTCCATATCAAGCCAGTTTTCATAAGCATTGTAATTAAACCCGACTTTAAAATAGGTGCCTTTGGTGGTAAAATTCAAACG
>Ga0081606_1000234_pt1 | contig 26965 bp, 21 predicted proteins | sample EareggfetidaYelm_FD_71127 | JGI IMG/M metagenome (GOLD analysis project Ga0081606, IMG submission 71127) | Earthworm egg capsule microbial community from the University of Washington, USA - E. fetida Yelm (SPADES assembly) (version 2) | ecosystem: Host-associated > Annelida > Reproductive system... | reverse complement strand
CAGAAGGATGGAACGCATCAAGGCTTTCTCGAACCTCTAGCAGCAACCGCAAGAACACGCCCAGTTCCGCGATCGACTCGAACGGACGCAGTCGTGTCTGCGCAATGAGTAACCGTCCGCTCTCGAGGAGCTTGGGCAGATCCTGTTCCCGCAGTTGCTTCGCCGTTGCGTGAGCCCGTTGCGCGGACTCGGAGGAGTCAAAGGTCGCGCCGTACCAGGGTGACTCGCCCGGGGTGTGCCGAAACTCCCCGAGTTCTGCGACGTTCACCATGTCGGCGGCAACGGCATCTCGGTTCTGTGCCAGCGTCAGTAGCGCGTGCGGGCCGAGTCGGGCCAGTGTTGCGGGCGGCGTGTGACTGCTTGTGAGGCGCGACAGGGCCTCTAGGGCGTCCAGCGGCGACACGTGAAGGTCGGGATCTGTGCGGGTGAGTGCTGCCCGATAGTCGATTAACACTTTCCGCAGTCGTACGAGAGCGTCGTCGATGTCCGCGGTGTGTGGGCGTTCGGTCTTTTCGTGTCGACCGATGGTGTGTATCAGGTCGCGCTTGAGGGTTCGGGTTCTCACGGCCATCCCGTTCAAACCAACGTGCCCGAGCCGGTGGATAATGCCGTCGAGACTAGACCAGCGCGACCCCACCACGAGCACCCGCTTGTCGCGGGCGACGAGTGAGCCGATCATGTTGACGATGGTTTGGGTGCCACCGGTGCCGGGCAGAGTTTTCACGACAAAGGATGTCCCGGCCTCCGCCTGCGCAATAACCTGTTCCTGTTGTTGGTCGGCGTCGAGCAGGAGGGTGTCCGTTGACGGCGGACGGATATCCTGCGGCGCAAGCTCGAGCGGCGCGAGAGTGCTTGCCTCAATGGTGGCGCGCGCGGCGGCACTGCCCGCTAGGGCGTCGATGACCGGGTGAGCAAGGAACGAGACATCCGCCGCCATTGCCGGACCGACCTCGGCGAAACTTGACACAACCAACCGCGGTTGCACCCGGAACCACGGCAGGTGCTGGGTCAGCCCGCGCAAATGGTCGATAACCGGCTGCGGTTTGAACACCCCGTTGCTGATCGCGAGCGATACAAACAGCTCGTCGTCCAGCACAATCCCGAACTGTTCGCGCAGTTCGCGTGCGAGCGCCGGACTGAGAAAAGGCTGACCCTTGAGCTTGAGTTCGAAGTCACGACCGTACCGACGAATCGCGAGTGGGCGCAGCAGCACCGGTGCGTGAAATTCATCATCGTCCGTGCGCCACGACGCCAATCCGATGGCGAGGTGCACCGACTCAATGCCGCGAACAGACCGAAGTTCGATACCACGCTGGGTGATTTCCTCTGCCGCGATACGGGCGTTTCGAAGCGCAAGTTCGTCACGGATAAGGCTTGAGAGCAGGGTTGACTTGCCCGTAATAAACTGCGGCAAACCACCGGGATGCGTCGTGGACAACTCGATTCTCGTACGCGGGGTGTCCTCAAACCGGGTCAGCGGCGAGCGGCCCCCGATCACAGCGAGTTTCTCCTGCCACCGCCGCCGTGCCTGCTCGGCGATGTTGCCGGGCACCGCATCAGGGTCACCAAGACTGAGAGTGGTGGGGTTCGTGTGGCGCGAGGGGGCCGGGAGGGCAAGTCCGTCGCGCCCAGCAAGACCATCCTCACGGGGGATGTCCCTCATCTCGAACGCAGTTGTCTCGGGTGGTCCGTGGTCGTGACCGGGTGAGGTCGAATCGCTCCCCTCGCGAAGCGGAGAACTCTCCGACGCGGGGTCGCCGAGTTTCCCGTTGACGACACTCTCCACGATCTCGTCCGCGGGTACCCGATCACTGTTTCGATTCAACCGCCACACCACATCGACACCCTATGTGTCGTTCAACGGTTTTTGGGGGATCCTGGCCGCGTGCCCGCCGCATCAGATGCGTCAATCCCACCGCGCAAGAGCCCAGGCACCCGCCTAACATGCTTCACAGTCTTGACACACGTCAATCCCACCCTGCAAAAGCCCAGGCACCCGCCTAACATGCTTCACAGTCGTGACACACGTCAATCCCACCCTGCAAAAGCCCAGGCAGTCGAGAGCGTGCAGTTGAACGAGTGCCGTCGTCAGTTCCACCGTGCAAGAGTCCGACGGAATCCCGACTGCGTGCCCACCGCATCAGATGTGCGATGAGCAGGGCAGCCCGTGAGCAGTCGCAACTCCCTCGTTTGTGAGGCGTCCGCCGAGGGCATTGAGCCCTCTGGCGAGTGACTCGTCGGAGGCCAGCGCCGCAGTCACGCCGAGGTCGGCAATGTTTACGGTGTAGCGCAGTGTTGCGTTGGTAAGTGCCGGGGTGGATGTTGCGGGCACCGCCCCGGGCATGTTCGCGACACAGTAATAAATTGAACTGTGCACCCGGAAGGTAGGCTCCGCGTGTGTTGTGGCACGCGAGCCCTCGAAGCATCCGCCCTGATCGATCGCGATATCGACCAGAACGCTTCCCGGCTTCATCGTGGAGACCATATCGTCGGTTACGACCTTGGGTGCGGCTGCACCGGGAACGAGCACCGCACCGATGACAAGATCCGCGTCTTTTAACTGGCGGGCAACCTCGTATGGCGACGAAGCAAGCGTATGAATTCGTTGCCCGTAGCGGACATCGATCTCGCGCAGCTTTGGAAGCGAGACATCCAGTACGGTCACGTCGGCGCCGAGGCCCATGGCCGTGACCGCCGCCTGCTCTCCCGCAACTCCACCGCCGATAACAACGACTTTTGCCGGCGGGGTACCGGGCACTCCCGCGAGCAAGACACCCCGCCCACCGCGTGTCTTAAGCAGTTCGGTGGCTCCGACCTGTGGGGCCAGCCTTCCCGCCACCTCGCTCATGGGGGTGAGCAGCGGCAGCGACCGGTCGGCGTGTTGCACGGTCTCGTACGCGATCGCAGTGACACCCGAGTCCAGGATGGCGCGGGTGAGTGGCAGATCCGCGGCCAGGTGGAGGTAGGTAAAGAGGGTCAGATCATGTCGGAGGTATCTGTATTCGCTTGCGATGGGTTCCTTTACCTTGAGCACAAGCTCGGCACCCCAGGCATCCTCGGCTGTGGTAGTGATGGTCGCGCCCGCGGCGCGGTAGTCGTCATCGCTGTAGCCCGCCCCGATACCGGCACCGGACTGGATGGCAACCTCGTGGTTGTGGAGCAGGAGGGTGTGCGTGCCCGCCGGCGTGAGCGCAACCCGATACTCGTTGTTTTTGACCTCTGTTGGCACACCGATGTACATGGCACCTCTCCGAATATTTCGTGATTCTGTTGAGCAATGTTTACCTGATATGCGTAGAAAGAGAAGCTGTACCGCATAATATTCTGTATAGTGCGTGTTTGATGAGTGTTTATGCTGAACAAGGAGGGTTCGTGTCGGAGCCGTCGAAGATCTTCCAGCCCGCCATCCCGTCCGTCCCAGTGCCCGCAGCGATCACCCAGTCCGGTGCGAGCAGTGCCGCTAAGGCGCAGTCTGGTCCAGTTCCCGCAGCGATCACGCTGGACGATGTGGATCGCAGGATCATTTCTCTTCTGCACGATAACGCGCGGATCTCGAACACTGATCTGGCCCGGGCCGTGGGCATCTCCCCCTCCACCTGCCTGACACGAGTGCGGTCGCTACGCACCCGGGGAGTCATTACCCGGTATACCGCGGAAATCAATCCGCGCGCGCTCGGCTTTACCCTGCAGGCACTCATCAGCGTGAGGATCCGACCGGGTGCCCGGCACCTGATTGAGAAAATCTCCGCCGAGATTCGTGCCCAGCCGGAGGTGGCGCAGCTCTTCTTCCTCGGTGGTAGCGATGACTTCCTCATCCATGTGCGTGTGTACGACAGTGACCATGCGCGCGAGTTCGTACTTAAGCACCTCTCTGTCAACCCCGCGGTCGCCTCAACCGAAACGAATCTCGTATTCGAACACCACACGGCCCTGTCAGTTGGCTTGCGGCCAGCACTGTAGCGGGGCGTGAGGAACGGTCGTGTTCAAGTTTGAGGCGCACCACTGTGGTGGTGTGGTTGTGTGTGGTGTTGGTGGGTTTCTGCTGGTGTTGCCTCGTCGAGGTGTTTTCGGGGGTTGGTTGTTGATCTCGGTGATGACCTCTTGGATCTCTTTGTCGGTTATGGTTCGGAAATCGGTGCGTGTGGGTGGGTAGCGTCGGTTCCGGCCGTTGTGGTGTTCGTTGGTTTCTGTGTTTCCATGCGGTGTAAGGGTCAGCGAAGTGGGTGTCCATGCCCTACCGGACTCTCAGCTGGTAGTGGCGGTACATCTCAAGTCCCGTTGTCCATGGTCACAGAGCGTCGCGCGCGAGGAGGCAGGGGAATGACCCTGATCACATCGTTTCCACACTTGCACAGAGCGTCGCGCGTGAGGAGGCAGGAACACCTCGAACGACTGCCGCTCCGAGCCATCCCACAGAGCCTCGCGCGTGAGGAGGCAGGAAACGAATCGATGAGCTGGCCCGGCTGCAAACCCACAGAGCCTCGCGCGTGAGGAGGCAGGGCACTGAAGATCGCGTGCTGTGCTGTGCTGTGATCTGTCACTCAGCGGTCAGAGCGTCTGTTTTCCGGGCGATATGAACCGGATTACTGGTTCTTTCTCGGTATAGATCCCCTCACCCACCGTTTTTGCTCCCAGGATGGAGTCTGATTCTCGGGTGTTCGAATACAGAGCGGTCATTGATGTGTGTCGGACGTTCATGGATAGACACCCGGAACAAGATACGGTCTCTGAACGCACCCGTCTACCCCGGAACGTGCGACGTTGTCGCGGACGAGTGAATCGACCGAGGAGCTACGAGGCGTCCGCCCCGGAACGTGCGACGTTGTCAGTGCGCACGGGCTAGATACGAACAGGGCAATCGTTGCGGCACTGCTGGCCAAACGTTGTCGGTGTGCACGGGGCAGGTACTGCCACAACTGACGGTGGTGCTGGTGGGGGTCGTAGATCCACATGGTAGATCGTGTCGCAACTCACCCACTATTCGCGACTGGTCTGGGAACTCGATCCGAGACCTGCCCGCGTTCATCCGAGGGTGTCCACCCCGCGCCCCGCACCCTTCTCGATCTGAACCCGCTCAACCCAACAACACATGACCATCATGTATGCCCATAGAAACGCAACCCTTGACTCAGCGAACACGAACATTACCACGTGTTGCGCTTCCACCTTGGACACCGGCAGGTGGGCAACATCCCTGTTTTAGGTTGTGGTGGGTGTTACTGCTGATGGGGTTCTGGGTTCTGGATCGGCGCCGGTGCGGAGGGTGGATGGTTCTGCTTGTAGGTGTTCAGCGGGCTGAGGGGTCGAGGGGTTCAGGACGTGCTTGTCGCTCTGTTTGTGAGCGGCTCAAAAGGTGTTGTCCAAGGCAACCATAACGATCTGGGAGCGCACGCCTCGTGCGGCAGTGCGTCGTGCGCCTGGTTCGGAACTCGTTGCGTTACACGGGTCGACAACACCGTGGCGGCATCGTGAAAGCACCCACACCCAACCACAAGCGACCAACACCCGCTCTATCAGCAGGCCATCAGAGCACGTGGTCCCGTCCCCGACGAGACCACAACACCGGCATGCCTTACCTCCCGGCCCGGTCACCTAACCCAACCAGCAACGACAGGGCATGCTGGGTAATCAGATAGAAACCCCGCTAAGACCACCTTCACGAACCGGTTCAAGAAAACCACCCACCAACGAAACCACCAAACCCCACACACCGCTAAACAGACACTCCCCTTTTGACGTGTGTAGTCGCTGCAGCTCAGGGAGTGTTTCCCCCTCAGAAAGCGTCAGCTGGCCGAGAAACTCGAACTCAGAACCATCCGCATGACCCCTTAGACCCAGGAAGCCCAAGGGAAGGAACACAATCTCTCATCCTCTTCACAGGTAAATTATACCTAATTTGACGTAAAATACTCCTATATATGGATTATTTGTACCCGTTATCCGTATCTGTGTGCGAGGCGTGAGGGAGTGGTGTTGTGAGACGTGTATTGGTGTCTCCCGCTGTGATGGACTCGCGCGCGTTGCGTGAGAAGTGTGAGAAGTCCCCGTCTGGGTGTCGCTCCTCTGGGGTGGTGAAAAATTTGGGAGAGAGTTCAGAGCCATTGTTGATCACGGTGTTTTTCACGGATGAACACACAACGGTCAGTGATCTCGCACAGACAACGATCCAGATGGGAGCGGGAACTCAGGTGGGGTGGGGTGCTAAGAAACCGTGCGGTATCACACCCACTGTGAGGTATGTGTTGACAGGAGCGAGAAAGAGAATGAGACAACCCGGTGCATCCAAGAGTTTTTGCAGGTTAGGTGTGTACAGAGGCGGGAGTGTGTGTTCATGAGGGTATTGGCCAGGGATCATCGTCGTGTGGGGATAGTTATCGTCACGATTGCGGCGGCAGTGTCGATAACGATCGGGATGGTGCCGATGAACACAAATACAACCGCTGCTGCAGTACCCGGCCAGAACAGTATGAGCGTGCCGGGGGCTCTATCCTCAAGTCTCGTCGATAACGACACCGTCACCAAAACCATTACCGTTGGCACAACCCCATATGCGGTGGCGTTTACACCGGATGGGAGCACCGCATACGTCCCCAACTGGATGTCGGGTTCGGTGTCGAGAATTGACACAGCCACCGGAACAGTCACCCAAACCATTACCGTCGGCCCGAGCCCGCGCGGGGTGGCGGTTACACCGGATGGGAGTACCGTATACGTCACCAACAGCTGGTCGGGTTCGGTGTCGAGGATTGATACGACCACCGGGACAGTCACCAAAACCATTACCGTCGGTTGGTCCCCGTTCGGGGTGGCGGTTGCTCCGGATGGGAGTACCGTATACGTCGCCAACAGCGGGTCGGATTCGGTGTCGAGGATTGATACGGCCACCGGGACAGTCACCCAAACTATTCCCGCTGGCTCGGGCCCGTTCGGGGTGGCGGTTAGCCCTGATGGGAATACCCTGTACGTCGCCAACAACGGGTCGGGTTCGGTGTCGAGGATTGATACGGCCACCGGGACAGTCACCAAAACCATTACCATTGGCACGGGGCCGTACGGGGTGGCGGTTGCTCCGGATGGGAGTACCGTATACGTCACCAACAGCGGGTCGAGTTCGGTGTCGAGGATTGATACGGCCACCGGGACAGTCACCAAAACCATTACCGTCGGCAGGGGGCCGTGGGGGGCGGCGATTACTCCGGATGGGAGTACCGTATACGTCACCAACAACGGGTCGGGTTCGGTGTCGAGGATTGATACGGCCACCGGGACAGTCACCAAAACCATTGCTCTCGGTTTGAACCCGTTCGGGGTGGCGGTTGCTCCGGATGGAAGTACCGTATACGTCACCAACGGCGGGTCGGATACGGTGTCGGTGATTACGGCCGCGTCCACGGCGTCCACGACCGCGTCTGCAACCTCCACCACCGCGGCCAACGCCGCAGCTGTAGCAGCAGCCCAAGCCGCCGCAAACGGGGATCATTCCTCTAACACAAATGCAGCAGCGTCCGCGGTGGGCACCACAAACGCGACCGCCGCCACGCAAGCAGCCGCAACCACCACAGCATCCACGAACGCGTCCACAACCTCCACCGCGAACGCGTCGGCAGCGTCCTCAGCGGCAGCGGATTCTCGTGCGAACGCGGCCGCGGTCGCGGCAGCGAACGGGGACCGTACCTCTACAGCAACAGCCGCAGCGACAGCGTCCGCGGTCACAGCCTCCCAGGCAGCGGCTACGGCTACGGCGTCCACGACCGCGTCTGCAACCTCCACCACCGCGGCCAACGCCGCAGCTGTAGCAGCAGCCCAAGCCGCCGCAAACGGGGATCATTCCTCTAACACAAATGCAGCAGCGTCCGCGGTGGGCACCACAAACGCGACCGCCGCCACGCAAGCAGCCGCAACCACCACAGCATCCACGAACGCGTCCACAACCTCCACCGCGAACGCGTCGGCAGCGTCCTCAGCGGCAGCGGATTCTCGTGCGAACGCGGCCGCGGTCGCGGCAGCGAACGGGGACCGTACCTCTACAGCAACAGCCGCAGCGACAGCGTCCGCGGTCACAGCCTCCGCGAACACGAACACGAACGCATCAACAACAGCGAACGCCACCGTCACCGCCCAGGCCTCTTCGGGCGGGGATCGTTTCTCTAGCACAAACACGACGGCTTCCGCGGTAGGTACCGCGAACGCAACTGTTACCTCGCAAGCAGCTACTATCTCAGTACCCTCGACCGCGCCTGCGACCTTGAACCCGAGTGCAGCAGCGGGTTCTGCCGTACCTGCTGCAGTGAACACCGCAACGAACAAAAATCCCGCACCTGCGGCACACGAGCTTGCGGGCAGTGGTGTCAATCCGATCATTCCGCTCGGAGTTGTCACAGTATTCCTGCTCGCGGGACTGACACTTCTACTGCACCGCCGTCACACCCAATGCGACACTAAACCTGTGCGGATGAACACCCCGAACTAGACAGTAATAAGTGCCCAGTCGTCACATCCAGAAACGTTGTGCCAGGAACCGATCCTCGACTCACCAACAGGCGACAACCTCCTGCTAAATAAAGCTATCCAACAACCGGATCACACAACCAGGAAGTCCACGTACCTCACCCCGAATGGGTATAACCACCACGGCCCTGAGACCCCTGCGCGTGAACCACCCGCGTAGAGGGGACGACAGGTCCTAATCTCATGGAGGCGGCGGCGGATCGTATCTGGTAGACCGCGCTCCTGCGAGCGGTTCCGCTACACCTGCTCCAGATCTGTGCGCTGCGTCTTCCCGCGATGTGACGGACGGATCGACACCACCACCCGTGTTCAAAGTGGAAGCGCAACACTTGGTGATCTTCTCGTTCGCTGAGTCAAGGGTTGCGTTTCTACGGGTATGCATGACGGTCACGTGTCGTTGGGCTGAGCGGGTTCAAATCGAGAAGGGTGTGGATGTCGGGTGGTCTGTTCGGCGGATCGCTGTGGTGTTGGGTCGGTCTGGGTCCACGGTGTCGCGAGAGACACGTCTGGAATAAGTTTGGGTGCCGTTGAATGAAAAAGAGTCATACCGCCTGTTCCGGGATGTTCGGTTGTATACCTGGTCCAGTGGCCACAACGCAGCACCGGGCAGAACGGGCAGAGCACCGATGTCGGAAACGAGCATCCAACTCCCCCCGGCCACGTGTGTTTGTGCAAGATCGAATGGTGGCCTGGGTGATAGACACGCTCCGGGTGGGTCGGTGCTAGCGATGACTTCCTCATCCATGTGCGTGTGCGCGGCAGTGATCATGCGCGCGAGTTCGTACTTAAGCACCTCTCTGTCAATCCCGCGGTCGCCTCAACACGCGCGCCCGACCCACACTGTGGAAGATCTTGAGAACTGTCGGAATAAAAGATTGCTTGCAATAATCCTGATGTTTCTGCCCCCTACTGCCCCGGTGCACCGCTCGCCAGTGCTCACTCGAGGAGCGCGGCAATGGCTTCGAGCGCGAGCCCTTGTCCCCAGGGTTGCGCGCGATCATCCCTGATCACTGAATATCCAAACGGCACGAGCTGAAGCACCGTTCCCGCGCTAACACGTGTGAGCCATCCGTCTTTGAGATACGCTAATGCCCCTAAGATCGAGCGTTTCCCTGCGTCGTAAAACAGATCGTCCCCTGTTAGTCGCGAGAACCGGAGCATGGCGGCGCCAATCCCGGCGGCGGCCGAACTTTCAAGAATACCCGTGCTTTCGGGCTGGCTATCGACGAGAACATCCCATACGCCGTGTTCAGGCTGGATTCTTACAAGAGCGAGAAGTTGTGCGTTCAGGCGGTCTCTCATCCACACTGTTTTCTGAGCCGCGATACCACTCGGAGTAAATCGGAGCAGATCCACCCCGGCCATCGCGAACCACGCGTTCGCTCGCCCCCAGAACGCAGGTAGCGCTTCGCCACGATGGGTTCCGTGCACAATAAGCCCCGAATCGTTGATCGACAGCGCGCTCGCGTGCAGTAGCCACTGATCGATGGCCTGTTCAATCAAATCAGGGCGGTTGAATAACCGTCCGTACTGAAGCAGGAAAGAACCAGCCATGTACACGGTGTCCGCCCAAATACCTCCTGGCCAGTGTTCAAGCGTGCCTGCACCATCGCGGGTGGCACCAGGAGATCCTTCGTACCAATGGAGGCAACGGTCTGCGAGGCTGCGATAGGAGTCGTCACCAGTTCGCTGGTACATCACACATGCCGACGCTCCTGGCGCAAGATTGTTAACATGCTCGATGGTTGGTGGGTGCACAGCAAAGGAATCGAAGTAATCGAAAATAACCTGGGGTGGGGGCCAGCCGAGTGCATCGGTTGTTCTAAGCATTGCCTGGGCGCACACACCCTCGCCCCAAAACCAGCGTGTGAAGCCGAGTTCAACCGTTCGGTCGATAACTCTTCTGGCCATCCCGGAGAGTGCAGTGCGGGTGACGTCATGTTCGCCCAGAGGTTGGGTCGGCGGTGAAGCTAGTCCCGCCGAACTGGTGTCAAGACCAGTCATTCGACACTCCTTTCGTTGAATGGGTTGCGAAACGAAATGAGAACACCCGGTCAATCTGCGTAGATCCGCCGCTGTTCAGCCAAATCAATGACTAACCGTGCTCCGTTCCATTCCGCCTCGAGGTGATCATCGCCCCAATTCAGTGTCACCGCAGGATTCGCGAGTCGGAGTGCGCGAACCGGAACTCCACTCTCACCCAGATCCGGGCAGCAGCCATCAACCAGAAACGGGGTGTTCCAGCCGAGGGTCAAGACTGTTCCATCGGGAGAGCGATAACGAAGTTCCCCGCCGAAATCGGGCTCTTCAAGGCCCGCGCAAAATGCGGCAAAACACTCCTCCTCAGTCGTCCCGGTTTGTTCCGCGGCACGGCCCAGAACAGTCACCCATTGTTCTCCGATAAAACCCTCCCGGGGAATAAACTCTTGCTGCGCACTCTCCCCCGTTGTAACGGCGCATACTCCGCCGCGGGTTGCGACGGCAATGTAGCCAGAACCAACACGAACCGCCAGCCAGGAACCCCATTGTTTCCATTCGTCACTCTGAGAGAGCGGCATCCATAGGTGTGCTGCAGCACCGGGAGCATCCGTGGGGAAGCGGAAGAAACTGAGCATCACATTGCGATACTGCCGCACGCGTGGCAAAACGCGTTGGCCTGCCCACGCGTTGGGGCGCGCCGAAGAGTCAGTGTTACAGTTCGCCGGATATGTCACGAAGACCTGCATCTCTCGACCGACCACCGCACCACCAATGTGCTCTTGCAACCCGGGGAGGCCTTGACGATAGTCCTGCACGGACGACAGCATCCCGTCGGGAGTGCGCCAGATCCGGACGTCAGACCCAAACGGTCGGGAAAGCAGGTCGCGTTCAAACGCATAGTTGCCACGGAAAGTCTGGGTGGCCCACCATTCCGCGGGGATGTTCGTTGCTACCTCTCGGTGAATGCTTGGGATGCGGTATCTTTCCGCGGTGGCAAGCACTGTCGCTGGTAGGAGAGCGGCGTTCAGCGTACCGATCCCCGCGATGACTCGGAGCAGAGGCGAAGTTTCTTCCAACCTAGCGCTGCGCAACGTCTGCACGTAGGTCCGCCCGTGGGGCGCGCCATGAACTCCCTGCCACGAGTTGGCGCAAAGGGTGAGCAACATCACATCAAGGAGAGCCTCTGCCGCGTTGCGCACTCGGTCGTCCGTGTCAAATTCGACGAGAGTCACGAGCGAAAGCGTGTTGATCGCCAAGTACGCGTTGGAGTCGAATTCGCTGAACCCCCCGGAAAGTTTTCGTTCAATCCACGCCGCGGCCCGCTCTCGCCCCTCCTCGGCATGCTCCACGCCACTCCGCCCGTCGTTCGTGAAGGTTCGGTCACCAAAGGTCAGGCCACTGATGCGCTGGGCGACATGCCACACGAACTGGTGATTCTCGGTGAAGTAGCACATTGCATCGAGGCCAGGTTGCTCAATCCAGTACTTCATGTCGGTCAGTGCCTCGTTGACCCGTTTGCGAAGCGCCGAGTCCCAGCGACTCTCGGGGAGGCGATGGAGAAGATGAAGGAGACCGAGGATTTCAAAATCGGCACAGTCGCCCCGGGTGGTGATACGACGCAGGGCACCCTCAAGTTCCTCTGGAGTTGCTCGGGCGTTTGTTGGATCAAGCACATAACGCGCGAGAACTCGCGCTGTCTGAGGTGTGGCCGAGGCGGCAAACTCAAGCATTTCCTTTCGCCAGATCTGCGGGGTACCGTGAGCTTCGGTTCTACTGTCGTCCGGGAGGTTTGCAACGCGAAGCGAGCGACGCAACGGAATCTGGGTATCGTCGATCTCGAGGTCAACAAAGATTTCACCCGTGCTGAGCATCGTGGCCGAACTATCGTCATCGCTCTTGCCACTCAATCCTGAAAGATTGAGATCGAGCGTTCCGTTATGATCGAAGGTCTTGCGTGCCCAGATTCCCGAGTTGCAGCGGATTCTAACGCCGAGCCGAGCAGGCCCAATGAGTTTGAGAGTGGTGTTATCATCGCCGCTGAGTGCCCAGGAGATTGATCCGACCGCGTCGAGAAGGTTCTCCGCTGCACAAGAGAGCCACTCATCGCTTCCCGGGCTCGGAATGACAATTCGAACCGGAAGTCCGAGTATCCGAACCCTGAAGATCTGACGGCACTCGCGAAACGCTACGTTCCAGAGCGCCACGAGGAGTGTGGATGTACCGGAGGGAAGTCGGTAACGGAGTCGATGATTCACTGGCTCCATGTAGGAGACCACTCGCTCATTCAGGATGAGTTCGCCGTTCAACCAGACGGCCACGGGGCCCGTCACCTCGATATCAATGTCCCGCCACTCGGCTTGATCAACCTCAATACAGGTTGCCGCTACCGAAGACCGGTACTCAGGAGTGAAACAAAACTGGCTCCAATCAACATAACCGTCGTCTCGAGTGTGCTCTCTCACCCAAACTCCACTAACTTCCTGTCCTTGACACCGCCACACAATCGGGCCGTCCTCGACAATCTTCGGTAGATTCTGGGTCGTGTCAATCAGGTGCTGCTTGGCAAGCTGCTCCTTGAATCCACTGACATCGGGACCATTGGTGAGTACCCACCGTCCACCCTCTCCCCACGGACTACCGTCAGCCTCCAGGAGAATATTGAGATCTTCGGCGGGTGAGCTCCAGGTCGGGCTTTTGAGCCAGTCACGGATATAACCTTTGCTATCAAGCAGGTGAACAGTGCGGTCTGTGGGGTCACTGGGTGAGGGTTGTTGCGAGAGCATGATATTCCTTTCGAGAGGACTCCGAAGTTTGCCGTCACTTTATTCCCGTCGCGGCAACTCCGATCACAATCTGCCGCTGGAACAGAAGGAAACAAACGATTACTGGGATGATTGAGAACACCGAGATGGCGAGAACGAGATTGAACGGAACTACCTCTTGACTAGCGAACTGACGCAATGCAACGGGAAGGGTCCGAGTGTCTCGATTTGAGACAACAAGGGGCCAGAGAAAGTCATTCCAGCGCCACAGGACTGAGAAAATTGCAAGTACCGCGAGCGCAGGCTTACAAAGCGGGAGTACTATGCGCAGGAATATTTTGAACTCACGAGCACCGTCGACGCGTGCTGCCTCAATGAGCTCGTCGGGGATTGTGAGCATGTACTGCCGGAGAAGGAAAACACCGGTGGGAGTTGCGGCTGCCGGGATGATCATTCCCCACAGCGAGTTCGTAAGCCCAAGTTGCGCTGTCACCTGATAGGCAGGAATGAGGATCACCTGGAGCGGAATCATGATCGTAGCCAGGGTTATGATGAAGAGGAAGTTTTTTCCTCGAAAATTGTATTTGGCTAGCGCGTACGCTGCCATAGAGTTGATGATGAGCGTTAATACTGTTGCGAAAATGACAACGAAAACACTGTTGAAAAGCGCCCGCGGAAAATCAAACGATGAGAAAGCTTCGGCAAAGTTGCCAAGCCCCCAGTTTCGGGGCAACAGAGTAGGTGGGGTCTGAGCGAGTTCTTCTTGAGTTTTGAAGGCCCCGAGAATCATCCATAGAAGGGGTGTGAGAACAGCGAGTGAGAGCCCAACGAGAACAACAACACGGCTGAGAACACCAACATTTACTTTTTTTCCGGAAATACTGGTCCAGGTACGCCCGGGACTGATGGGTCGTGTCGCAGTCATCTCAGTCCATCTCATTTTTTCGTCCGATGAGCCAATTCACGAGTGTGAGTGCCAGAACGATCACGAAAAGAATTACTGAGCCGGCCGCGGCCAATCCGTAGTGAGGACTCGCACCGAACGCTTTCTCGTAGATGTATTGCACCATGAGAGTAGTTCCACCAACTGGACCTCCCCCGGTGAAGTTATAGATGAAATCAAAAGCTTGGAATCCACTAATAGTAGACAGAATAAGCACCACCAACGAAGTGGGAGTGAGCAACGGCAAGGTAACAAGATGAAATTTCTGCCACCCACCGGCCCCGTCAAGGTCAGCGGCCTGATACAGGTTACCGTCGATGGATTGTAGCCCTGCCAAAACAATCATGGTGTAAAAGCCAAAGTGCGTCCAGATTCCGACTGCAACAACGCAAACCATGGCAAGGCCAGACTCTGCCAACCAGGGAACGGGGCTCATCCCTACGGCCCCGATGGCCTCATTGAGGAGACCACCCTGACGCTGCAGCATCCAGTGCCAAAGTAGGCCAACAACAACCGGGGAGAGCAGAACGGGAACAAAAAATACCGCCCGGAAGAAGCTCCTACCTCGCTTCTGTGACTCAAGCAGCACCGCAACAATTATCGAAAATACAGTGCTGAGTGCAACAAAACCAGCGACAAAAATCAGTGTGTTTCCAAGCGCCTGCCAGAACTCATTGTCCGTGACTATTCGCTCAAAATTGCGGAACCCAACCCACTGGAAGGTGCGTCCGTTCTTGCTTGAGTAGAGCGAGAGATTAAATCCATTGATCGCTGGGTAAATAGTGAAGACCCCGAAGATGAGCATGTTGGGCAAAATGAAGAGATATGGCATAATCCGCTGATCCCACGACACGACTCGCCCCGCCCTGGACCCAATTCGTCGCATCCCGCTTAGACTCGGGTCAAGGAGTGGACGGTCATGCCCACTCTCTGAAAACTGTATTGAAGCCGACACCAGTTTATCCTCGAGCCGCTATGCCTTTGAGATCGGTTAGTAGGTCCTGTATCGCAGTGGATAGCTGCTTGTTACCAGAGACGACCTGCGCGATCTGCTTGACAAACGCTTGTGAGCTCGCGTCAAAGAGCGGTGAATAGGTGTCGGCGTATGAGCTCTCGCTTGTTTTTCCAATTTCCGCAAGAAACACATCCATATCGGCTTGGCGAAGGGGATAGTTCACACCGTTCTTAGCCAAATCTTTTCTAGTCGGAAGAAAATTTGTCGCTGCCAAGAATGCCTCCTGATTCTTCGCGTTATTGACAAACTGAATAAAGGTTGCTGCCAAAGGTTTGACTTTCGAGCCCGCGAACGCAGTCATGAACTTCCCACCGGGAAATCCTCCACATGTTTTTAGGCAGGGATTCGGAGCAGCAGCCCAGCCAAATGTTGCGTTCTTTGTGAACTGCGCTACCTGCCAGTTGCCCGACATGTAGACCGGCGTCTGCTGGGCGAGGAACACGGCATTTGCCCCGGCATACCTCGACCCCGACTCGAGCCACAGATCCTTGGGGGCAATATTCACCGACGTCATGTCGATGAACGGTTGGAGTGCCGTCGTGGCGGCTGCGACATCCAACGTGACCTTGTCACCCTGAATCATGAAGGTATCGTTTTGGGCAAGGATGGTACTCAGTCGATGCCCGGACTTGTCAATGGCAAAAGCGTATTGTGTTCCAGTCTTCGCCTGCACCTCTTTCGCGGCTTTCACCATGTGATCCCAGGTCCACGGTTTGTCTGCAGTGGGAACAGTGACCCCCGCTTTGGCAAAGAGATCGGTGTTGACGAAGATTCCGTTCATCGTCAGGTCAGAGGGAACTCCAAAAATTTCACCGTTAGGACCCACGAAACCTGGGCGAGCTTCCGTAATAAATTCGTCAGCGAAACCGACACCCAGGTAGGGCGCAAGGTTGAGGAGTTCGCCATCGAACGGCGAGAGCGCGGTGACCCGCGCAACGTCGGGCGGGTTATCACCGGCAATCCTGGTCTGTAGCGTAGTGACGTGGTCCGCGTATGGTACGACCTCAATGTTCACCTTCACGCTGTACTTCTTCTCGAAATCGGCAATGATCGCCTTTGTCGCTTGGAGGTCTGGTCCATCTGTGAAGTACATGTAATCCAGTGTCTGTCCCGCAAGGCTCGCTGGGTCAATGCTCGGCACCGCCACCGGGGTAGTCCCGCTCGTGCTGCTTCCCGGGACGCAGCCAGAGAGGGCAAGCGCTGTCACCGTCGCGGCAGCAAACCCGCCCAGTGAAAATGTACGTCTGACTCGCATGTTTCCTCCTTGAATCGATGCTTCGCTACCTGAGCGGCGACTGTGGGTGGCCGAAGTCTTGGGTTGCCGCTGAGTGTCAGGATGGCATAAACTTCTACAAGATGGAAGTTTTTTCTGTCTAGCGGAAAATTCGAGCGAAAAGGCCCTCATGGAACCCCGTCATTTCCCAGCTACCCACCCTGACGACATCTCCCGGCTGACATACAGGGAGTCTCGAGACCGGTTTGTCGTGACAAATCTTTTTGTCGACGGTGAAATCCGATTTGCTCACACCGAGTACGAGCGCCTCTTTGTCGGTGGTATCTGCCCGAACGGAGGTACCCTCTCCCTTCCAAACCTGCCCGAACTCGACGCCGACTACTTCCTTGAGCGACGCGAGATGGGTGTGGTGGCGCTCACAGGCTCCGGCACAGTCGCCGCCGACGGGGTCGACTATACGATGCGCGCGCACGACGTTCTCTACCTGGGGCGAGGGACCCGAGAAGTTTCGTTTTCGGGTGATGCCGAGTACTACACGGTATCTGCCGCGGCACACCGCGCAGAGCCCACAACCCTGTCACGGCGTGAAGATGCGGAGTCAGTTGAATTCGGCACGACCGAAGGCGCCAATCGCCGCACGATACGCAAACATATCCACCCCGGAGGTGTGCTCTCAAACCACATTGCGCTCGGGGTCACTACCCTGCACAACGGGAGCGTGTGGAACACAATGCCGCCCCACATTCACGAACGCCGGACCGAAATCTACATGTATTTTGATTTAGCAGACGCAATAGTTCAACACACCATGGGAATCCCCGGCGACACTCGCACGATTTCGCTCGGCGACAAGGATGTCATCATTTCTCCACCCTGGTCGATCCACACGGGTTCCGGTACCGGTGCCTACAGTTTTGTCTGGGCAACGGCCGGTGAGAACATGACCTACAGCGACAATCGTCCCATTTCCCCGGCAGATTTGCGGTCGTGACCGGACCTTTGAGCGACAAGACCGCACTCGTCACGGGATCCGCGGCTGGGATCGGACTGGCGTGTGCGCGCGGGTTCGCACGCGCCGGTGCAAACGTGATTGTGTGGGGGCGGAGAAACCTCCAGGTTGCCGTTGATCAACTGGGTGAATTTGGAGTCAAAGTAACGGCGGTGGAGTGCGATCTTGCGGATCACGAAAACACCACGACGACGATCAAAAAAATTGTCGAAGAGCACAGTATCGACATCCTCCTGAATAATGCCGGAATCATTCGTAGGGCACCGGCGGTTGACTATTCGTGGGATGACTGGCGCGATGTCCTCGCGGTGAACCTCGATGCGGTCTTCCAGATCACCCAAACAGTCGGGGCTAGCATGATTGCTCGCGGTCAAGGAGGACGCATCATTACTCTCAGTTCACTGCTTTCATTTCAGGGAGGGGTATCTGTTCCTGCCTACACGGCGAGTAAGCACGCCGTGTCCGGTCTCACCAAGGCTCTGGCCAACGAATGGGCTCGATATGGCATCACCGTCAATGCGATTGCTCCCGGGTACATTGAGACAGCCAACACCGAGCAACTACGGGCTGATGCCGACCGCGAAAAGCAGATACGGGCTCGAATACCTGCCGCACGATGGGGTCTACCCGAAGACATTGTTGGGCCAGCAGTTTTCCTTGCCGGTCCCGACTCTGCCTACATTAACGGTCATGTGCTCGTCGTAGACGGGGGCTGGCTTGCCCGGTAATACAGCGAACGAACAGTCCGACAAACGGAGAACCGGGAGGGAAGAGAGCATCAACATGAATTTGCCACCACTGTGGAGCCGAACGGACAAGTTGGACGATTCACGGACCCTCGACGCATGGATCGGACGCGAGCGGCCGCGCATTGTGAGCCTCTACGAAGATTACGTTTTTGGACGCACTCCGGAGGGAGGGCGACTCACGGATGTCCGACTGTGTGCGACACATCACAGGTGCGTGGGTGGATCGGCCTCGAGGTTTGACTACCAGTTCACCGTGGCCGGTCCTCGCGGCGAGCTCAAAGCGAGTTTGTTGCTCTACGTACCTACTGTGTTCGTTGAGTCAAAACAACCGGCACCGTTGTTCGCAGGACTGAACTTTTACGGAAACCACACCGTCATGGCAGAGGAAGACCACCGCGGAAGCGACCCACCGCGGTCATCCAAGTTTTCAGCTGGATCGCACAAAGAGCAACTACCAGTCCAGGACATTGTGCGGGCCGGGTTCGCCGTTGCGACAATACACTGCGCCGATTTCGAAGTGGATGCTGAGCGAACGGGGCACCTTGGCGTTCGCGGCCTCTTCTGCGATCGCCAAACTCTGGAACGAAACATTGATGACCCGACTTCGAAGCAATGGGGAACGATCGGAGCCTGGGCATGGGGTCTGTCACGGACGATGGACGCATTCGAAAAGATTGCGCTCATCGACAACAGCAAAGTCATCATCTGGGGTCATTCACGACTAGGAAAAACTGCGCTCTGGGCTGCGGCCCAGGACTCAAGATTTGCGGGGATTATCAGCAATAATTCAGGATGCGCGGGTGCCTCATTGTTCTCGCATCACAGCGGTGAGGACGTGCAACAAATTTGCGATAGTTTTGGCTATTGGTTTAGCCCGGTATTCGGAACTTTTCGCAACCGTGATGATTCTCTTCCGATTGACCAACACATGCTCCTGGCGGCAATTTTTCCCGCTTCCGTGCATGTTGCCAGTGCCCGAGCCGACGCCCACGCCGATCCGCTTGGTGAGTATCTGAGTTGCGTTGCGGCTGCACCGATTGCGCTCTGTGCGGCCGGCGAGAACGAAAAGGGATCGGTGTCTCCGAATGAGAAAGTTTTCTCTTCCTCCGGGGACATACCGGCTCGAGTGTCATGGGGCGGTGGGAAATTTACCTACAGATGCAGGGAGGGTGACCATAGTATGAACGCAGAGGATTGGGCCTATTTCCTGAGCGCGGGGAGTGAGGCACTCTCCGCTCGGCAACTTTCCAATACCAACCCAATAGATGGTGACACCACATGAAACTGACCGGAGGTCTCGACACCACGGTATCGACTTCGTCGAGCGCAAGTGCCGTTAACAAAACCATGCTTGTAGTGAGATCCCTGTCGAAGCAGAGCCGTCTGTCAGACATTGCGAGTGATACCGGCCTACCCGCCTCGACCGTGCACCGCATCCTCAGTGAACTCGTTGACCTGGGATGGGCGCTACAAACGGATGATCGAAAGTACATACCCGGAGCTCGACTCCTTGGGTTATCCCGTGTTGTCATGGAGGAAGGTGAATATTCACGAATCGCCCTACCCGTCCTGCGTCCGCTCGCTGAACAAACCGGATACACAGTTCATTTCGCTCTTCTCCAACAGTCTGAGATTGTGTACGTTCTAAAACTCGACGGCAGTGGTGCGTACCGCATGAAATCGAGGGTGGGAAATAGTGTCCACCTGCACACGACTGCCATCGGAAAGGCGATACTCGCTTCCATGTCATTAAGTCAGATCGAAGCAATCATCGCCCGCACCGGACTCCCCCCGGTCACTGAGCGTTCGATCTCGACAGAGGGAGAACTCCACGCGCGGCTTGCGATCATCCGTCAACGAGGTTGGTCAGAAGACGATGGTGAGAACGACGAGAACGTCCGATGCGTGGCCGCGGTTGTTCGCGGCGCGTCAGGAAGAGGCATCGGTGGTGTCTCATTGTCTGGATTGAGCTTCGATCTTTCCTCGTCCCGAATGGCAGAACTCTCCCCCCTCGTCATCGAAGCTGCAGACCGTCTCAGTGCTCTTCATGGCTATATCACCACCCGTTCGCGCAGGTGAAGCATCCACACAGTGAATGTCAAACCTGTCGCTCAAAAGGAATGCACGCCCTGCAGTGAGCACGATGGCAATCCCTCCCAACCAGTCCTCTCCGCGATCACCGTCGGAGCAAACACTTCTCGATAAACGCGACCAATCAGCGTCCGCCAAATCCTCCGAGCACTATGCCTTTGATGAGTTGGCGCTGCAATGCTGCAACAATAATGAGCGACGGGATGATGGCAAGCGTCGCGGCAGCCATTGTTAGGCTCCACTGGGTACCGTGCTCACCCGTGAACATCGACAAGCCCAGCGGCACCGTCGCCAGATCCTGGCTATTGATGATAATAAGTGGCCATAAGTAGGAGTTGTAGTAGCCAACAAATGAGAACACGGCTAGCACCGACAATGGTGCGGTGAGCTGGGGCAGCAGCACCGACCACAGCGTGCGCAATCGGGACGCACCGTCAATGCGAGCGGCCTCCTCAAATTCTACCGGAATAGTCAGGAAGAACTGCCGGAGAAGGAAAGTCCCGAACGCGGTGAATGCAAACGGGATGATGAGCGCTGCGTATGTGTCGGCCAGTCCGAACTGGTTCATCATAATGAACAACGGCACGACCAGCACTTCTTGCGGTAAAACCAGAGTGAGGACGTAGAGCAGGAAAAGGCGGTCACGGTACCTGAATCGCAAGCGTGCAAATGCATACGCTGACAGCACCGCAACAACCACCGACAACAGAGCACCCATAATTGCAACAAAAAACCCGTTGAAAATAAAGCGTCCAAACGGAACAAGTGTCCATGCATCAACAAAATTTGACCATAGCACCTCAGAGCCGATAAATGACGGTATTGCCGAGAAAATCTCCGCCTCGGGTTTGAGCGCCGAGAACACCATCCAGATGAAGGGGAAGGTGAAAATGAGAGCAACGATCAACATGGCCAGGGTATTGAGCCATATCTTGACAGCAGCAACCTTCTGGTCGCGGCGGAGCCGGAGTTTCCGATGGCCGATAGCTTTAACTGTCGGCACAGTGTCATTTGTCATAATTGACCCACTTTCGCTGCCCGGCGAACTGTAAGGCAGTGATGAGCATCACCACGACGAACAGAATCCAGGCGAGAGCTGAAGCATAGCCAAGACGGTCAAACACAAAGCCGTTGCGGTACATGTATAAAACAAATGTATTCGTTGACTCGCCGGGGCCACCCTGTGTGAGAACCTGTGGCTGTACGAACACCTGAAATGCACCGATCATCGTCATTGTCATGGTGAAGAACAGTGACGGTGAAATCATAGGGAGAATGACCGAACGCAATCGCTGCCACGCGTTTGTGCCATCCATTCGCGAAGCCTCAAGAATCTCTTGTGGGATGCTGCCGAGACCGGCTGACAGCACGATCACGTTGTAGCCGAATGACTGCCAAACCGACATTGCGATCACTGTGGACAGGGCAAATGACGCGTCAGAGAGCCAACTCGGGCCGGTGATTCCGCCGGAGCTCAGCACCGAGTTGACAATGCCATTGTCATTTAGCAGAAGCCGCCACACGAGAGCGTTCGCTATGACCGGTGTGATAGCCGGCAGAAAGAAGATTACCCGCCAGAAACTGGAAAATTTTATTCTCGTGTTAAGCCACAGTGACACAGCCAATGCCAGCAATAAATTGAGTGTCGTGTAGATGAACGCGAAGATTACAGTGTTCATCAAAACCGTGTAGAACGTTGGATCCGAGAACATCTTTTGATAGTTCGCAAATCCAATGAAGGTGGGGGTGCCAAACAGCGGCCACTCGAACATGCTGATCAACAGCGAGCCCAGGAGCGGAACCAGAATGAACGTGGTGAATCCTACAAGACCCGGCCACAGATACGCGAGAACGACCAAGCCGTCGCTCTCGCGCATCTTGTTTGCGCGGAACCTTGTAGCCCGTGGTGCGTTGGGCGGCCGAATCTCTGACCCCGCAAACACTGTCGTCTGCTCAGAGGCGACGGTGTCGGGGGTCCGCCAGGAAACCATTTCCGGCTACTGCCCAACCGATTTCTGAATCGTCGTCAGCACCTCTTTGGCTGTCTTATCACCTCGATATCCCTCAACGCCGTACTGCGTAAACAGGGTCTCCACCTGATTCCACGCAGGAACTGTGAGTTGCGCAGTCGCGTTTCCGAGAAGCGCCTGCACTACGGCGGCGGCTCCCGACGGCTTACCCTCTGCCCAGGCCGACTGAGCCTCTAGCCGAGACGGGACGATACCACGATTTACAGCCTGACCCTTGAGCACACTGGTATCGGTCATTGCCCGGATAGCCTTGAAGGCTCCATCGGGATCCTTACAGTTCTTGGCAATACCGAAACCAGAACCGGCTGTCATACCGTGCGCAGCACCCGAAGTGCTCGGGACAATCGTCAAACCCATCTGGAATTTTGCCTTGCTAGCAAAGGTGCCATACATCCAGGGGCCTGAAATTATCATGTCTACATCACCGTTGGTGAAGGCCGCCTGAGCGGCGTCTGTGCTGTCTGACGCGTTTGGTGCAGCCGCAATTCCTTCCTTATTGACAAGGTCGAAATATGACTGCAATTGGTCTGCCAGCCTGGGGTTGGTCAGATCCAGTTTACCGTTGTTGACCGCCTCGACACCGTCAGCAATAGCCCACGCATTCGGCAGGAAAAAACCGGAAGAAATTCCGAACGCCTTATGGCTGCCAGTGGTGAGTTTTTTCGCATCTGACAGGAATTGCTCACGAGAGTAAGTTGTAGTCGGGAGTTTCAGGCCAGCCTTACTAAACGCATCGATATTGTAGTAGAGGACGATCGGTTCAGCGTCATACGGAATTGCGCGGATCGTGCCATCAACGGTCATCCCCTTAAGCATCGAGGAATCGAAAGCAGAGATGTCGATCTTATTCTTTTTAATCAGATCATCGAGCGGCATGAGCAGCCCACCCAATTCTTGGGCACGCGCGGCCTGCGTAGTGAGCAAGCAGGGCGGATTAGAGCCACTAAGACGGGTCTTGACCTTGGTCCAGTAGTCGGTGAAACTCGGTCCTTCAATCGTCACGTTGAGCGTCGGATCCACCTTCTTACCCAGGTCAATGAAACCCTCCCACTGTTCTCGGTCACTCTGGCTGCTTAGCCAGGTGTACATCGAGACGGAACCGCTGGCTGGGCTACCGCTCCCACCGCTTGTGCACCCAGCCAACGCGGTGAGCACCCCTGCGAGCACAAGCCCAGTTCCGATCCGGCGCTTCGCGCTCTTGCTTTGTTCTGCCATTATGTCGTGCCTCCTCACATTGGATACATCGAACAGTGGGTGCGATCACACACGATCACGAGCCCCACGCATCACGCTGCCTCGTCAGCAACCTCGCCGCCTCGCACGTGATATTTATCCTATATTATCTTCGATATACAATCTTGAGGGCAATGGGGTTGAGGCACCCGCTGATCTCAAAGCCGATCGGGGCCCCACACGGCATGACCCAGGTCTGCTGTGCACGGCATGACTCAGCAGCCAGGTCACGTAAACTCAAGCGCGATCACATCAACGGCGGCTCCGGACGCGCGCGGGGCGGCAATCAACAACTCACCCAGCGGATCCGCCCCCGGTGCTAACTGCTCATGCACCTCGTAGTTAACCTCGTACGGCAACTGCTCCCCCGTTGCGAGTAACCGAATGCCCGCCACCCGCCCAACCGGAATGCCGCGCACAATCACCCGTTCCACTGGCTGCATCACAAGGTGCAGGTACATCACTCCCGGCCGAGCCGTCGAGGGTCCGTAGTAGTCAACACCCACGGTCGGTGATACGCCGATGACACTCTCCGCGTGCTTTGCCATCCAGTCACCGATCTCAGTCAGAGTCTTCACCTGCGATTCATTGAGGCTGCCGTCACCCTTTGGTCCGATGTTGAGCAAAAGGTTGCCGCCTCGACTTACCACCTCGATCAGAGTGGTAACCAGCGATCTTGTGCTCTTACTCTTCGTATCACCCGGATGCCACGCCCACATGTGCCCGATCGTCAGACAGAGTTCCCACGGGCCAGTGGGGGTCACGACGGGGAAGCCCTGTTCTGGCGTTTTATAGTCGCCCTGCCCCGGGAGACGGTCGTTGATAATAACCGCGGGTTGCAGCGATTTGACGAGCGCACGCAGTCCCGCACTGTCCCACTCCGCCGCCGACCGCTCCCACTCCCCGTCAAACCAAAGCAGATCGATGGTGCCGTAGTTTGTGAGTATCTCGGTGAGCTGACCACGAAGGTAGCTCTGAAAACGGAGCCACGCCTCGGGGGTTGATCGACGATGCCGGTCAACAGCAACCGGAGTTCCCTCGTTTGCGGAGCAGCCCGCCGTAGGCCAGTGCTCACGCGCATAGGGTCGGTCACTCATCTCGAAGGCTGGGTAGTCAGGATGCCTCCAGTCCGGGAGGCTGTAGTAGATACCGACTCGGATACCCTCCGCCCGGATGGCCGCGACGAATTCTTGGGTAATGTCGCGCCCGAACCGCGAATGCGCGATACCGAAATCCGAGTGCTTGCTGTGAAACATTGAGTAGCCAGCATGATGCCTGGCGGTGAACACCACATAGCGGGCACCAACACGTTTAGCCAGACGTGCCAGCGCGACCGCATCCCACTCCACGGGATCGAAGGTGGCCGCTGTCGAGTGGTACTTGTCGACGCTAACGATGTCTCCCACTGTGCCAGGGATGATGGACCGGCCAACCAACGGCCAGGAAATTTCGATGCCCTGTTGGCTGGCGTGATCCCAGTGCACGAAAAGTCCGAGTCCGGCACCGATAAACCATTCACCGCCGGGCAGCGGAAACTCGGTCGGGCGCACGAAGGAACTGAAACGCGCGGTGGGGGCGGATTCCACAGGGCTACCTCCCGCTTGAGCATGAATACTATTTCCTATAGGATAGAGGCATCTGGTTCGTCATGCAATATTCAACGAAGAAGGAAACCTCAGCATGGCCATGTTCAAAGATGATCCCGTCCGCCCGGAGAACTACACACGATTCGAGCGTGACCTGCCGCGCTGGTTTCGCGACGCCAAGCTCGGAATATTCGTACACTGGGGGCCGTATTCGGTTCCAGCCTGGGCTGAACCGATTGGTGAACTCGGCACTATCGAAGCGAAGTTCTGGTTTGCTCACAATCCCTACGCCGAGTGGTACTACAACACCATCCGCATCGATGACAGCCCCGCAGCCCAGCACCAACGAGACGCGTTCGAGGGGGCATCCTATGACGACTTCATCGACCAGTGGCAGCCGGACGAGTTCAACCCGGACGAGTTCATCGCTCTGGTAAAGAGCACCGGTGCGGGTTATTTCATACCGACCACTAAGCATCACGACGGTGTAACCCTGTGGGATGCACCGGGCACCGAGGGTCGCAATACCGTCACCCGTGGCCCGCGGCGCGACCTCATCCACGCATTCGAGAGAGCAACACGGAATGCAGGACTCCGGTTCGGCGTCTACTACTCCGGCGGTCTGGACTGGCACTTTTCTGATTTGCCCCCGATAACCGGTCGTGGCCCACAGTTCAGCCGCCCGGTTGACGCCGCATACGCCGCATACGCGTACAGACATGTTGAAGATCTGATCGAGCGCTACACGCCCGACATACTCTGGGGTGATATCGAGTGGCCAGATGCGGGCAAACCGCCCGGACCCTTCTCACTGGAGAATCTTTTGGAGAAGTTTTATGCTGCTTCCCCGGACGGCGTCGTCAACGATCGTTGGGGAGAAACGCACTGGGATTTCCGCACCAGCGAGTACCAGAATGGAGTAAACGTCGAGCACGACGGCAACTGGGAGAACTGTCGCGGCATCGGATACTCTTTCGGCCACAACACTCTCGAAGATGAAACACACATGCTCAGCGGCCCCGATGCTGTGAAGACATTCGTTGACATAGTCTCCCGTGGTGGTAACTTGCTACTCAACGTGGGCCTTACTGCCCGTGGCACAGTTCCAGACTTGCAGCGCCGCACCCTTGAACACCTTGCCACCTGGAACGCCATCAATGGTGACGCGGTGTTTAGTTCCACGCCGCTCGACCCCTCGATCGCAGCACCCTCTGCCGAGCCCTGGACTCGCTGGACGCGCAGCGGCACGACCGCAAACGCACTCGTTGATACATCCGGAACGGTGGAACTGCCGTGCGTATCTGAAGGGGTCGACGCCGCCTCCGCTCGCCTCGCCACCGGGATTCCGGTGACCGTCACCCGTACTGGGGACACGCTGACGACGACCCTGCCGAAGCCAACCGTCGCTGGTCCAACACTCATTCGATTCGACCTCAGCCAACCGGAGTGAATCAAAAATCAGGGAGCCAGCGGGCATCTGTCCAGTAAAGGAGACCTTCGGCCCAGTAGAATGTTTGGACCATGGGATGTGTGCCCTCAACCCCACAATTCGTTCCGATGAAGCGTGAGGTCTCCGCCCGACACGTCGAGCGGACCTGACAACGAGCGGGCCGCGCCGACAGCAGACGTCGAACGCAACAGGGAGCACAGCACACCAATCAGAACTCGCTGTGGTTTACGGGTCAGAATCCTGCGACTACCGTGCTGTTCAGCGCCCAGGTTCACCAGTTCGGCAACTCTCAGGCAGAGGAATAGTTCGTGAGCGACCCACACCTCTCCCGCACGGTGCTGTCCGACCAGACCTACACGGCAATCCGCGATCTCG
>Ga0081606_1000233_pt1 | contig 26972 bp, 17 predicted proteins | sample EareggfetidaYelm_FD_71127 | JGI IMG/M metagenome (GOLD analysis project Ga0081606, IMG submission 71127) | Earthworm egg capsule microbial community from the University of Washington, USA - E. fetida Yelm (SPADES assembly) (version 2) | ecosystem: Host-associated > Annelida > Reproductive system... | reverse complement strand
CTTTTGTCAATATCCTTCTAAATCGATGGGACTTTCGCCGTTGCGTTTTTGTTTGAAGGCGTTTTTCACTATGTCCAGTACGCGCTTTTTCATGAAGCCTTTGTCCTTGATGCGCATCCCCACATTGAGGCGAAGCAAATAACTGCTGTTGGAGAAGGTCACGCGTTCCAGTTGGATATTGCGCTGTAATTGGGTCAAGTTTACGCCGCCGAAAAAGCGCGTGCCGTTATAGCCCAGGGCCAGTCGAAAATCATAGTAGGTATTCAGATTGATGTCATAGTGTGTTTTTTCATCCGTAACAAATTTCATCCAATGATAAGCGGGGCCGACGGCAAATGTAACATTGGCGAAGAAATGCTTCCATACAATATTGTGAGAGTAGCCGGGGGCGATGCTCATGGTGGTGTAGCGCAGGAAGTTGAAAGACGATTTTACTTTGATTGCTTGTTCAAAGTCATTCGAGGCCACGGCGGAATCAGACGCGAGGGTGAATTTATTCACGGTGCCTGAAAGTATCACCGAGCCGCTGCTTTTAATTTGTCTTTCCGAAAAAATGTAGCTTGAGCAAAGCGAAAATTTACTTTGGTTGAGAGCATAAATTCCTTCCACGCCGTTGTTAGTGGTGGTTATGTCGGGGCGCAGGGCGATTTGATTTTTTCGGTTTCCAAAATTGTCTTCGCGATAAAACCCGTGGTATTTTTTCGTGAAAAAATTGATGCCCCAGTTGCCGTAAAGAAAGTTGGTGCGGATGTCGTGATAGGTGGTGGTTCCGTACTTTTTGTTCTCGGCGTCGCTGGGCTGAAGCGAGTAAGCAAAATCGAACCCTATTCCAAAAAAGTAAACGCCGCAGCCTAACTGATAGGTATTGTTGGGAACGAAAGAACTTTCTTCTTTGCCCCCGCGGGGTTTGAGAGAAAAACTGTCGTTAAGCCCTTGCACAAAGGGGTTGAGCATGGAATATTCCGAAAAGGTATCCACATACTTTGAGCGAATAGAATCTTGTGCCGACGCGAAGCGACACAGCAATAGTAAGAAAGCGGCGCTCAGCAGTCTCTTATAGAATGTATTCACTCAAATTCTTATTTTTTATCAGTCCGTCTAATTTTTCTTTCACCATCGCGGCGGTGACGACAATGACGGACGGAATAAAGTTATCGGGCACGTCAAATAAATATTCGTTGAGCAGTTTGCTCATGACCGTATGCAGGCGTCGGGCGCCGATATTTTCCATTTCGGCGTTTATTTGAAAAGCGGTTTCGGCTATTTGCTGCACGGCTTCGTCTTCAAATTGGAGGGCTACCCCTTCGGCTTCAAAAAGGGCTTGATATTGTTTGGTCAGCGCATTTTTCGGTTCGTTTAAAATTCGCACAAAATCTTTTTGCGTAAGATTTTCCAGCTCCACGCGAATAGGGAAACGGCCTTGCAATTCAGGGATTAAATCAGACGGCTTGCTCACATGAAAAGCGCCGGCCGCCACAAACAATATGTGGTCGGTTTTAACCACGCCGTACTTGGTGGCCACGGCGCTTCCTTCCACAATGGGCAACAGGTCGCGCTGCACCCCTTCGCGGCTTACGTCCACTCCGCCCTTGCTTCCCGAAGAGGCAATTTTGTCAATTTCATCTATAAAAATAATGCCTGCTTCTTCTGCTTTGCGAAGCGCTTCTTCCTTCACTTCATCCATGTCGATAAGTTTCGCCGCTTCTTCCTCCAGCAAAAGACGACGCGCTTCCGCCACCGTTACTTTGCGTCTCTTGTTTTTTTGAGGCATCATTCCGCTCAACATTTCCTGCAGATTCATCATGGCAGTTTCGTCCATCATGCCGGCGCCCACCATGCTGATGCCCGTCCCGTGACTGGGCTTTACGTCGATTTCGATTTTCCGTTCATCCAGTTCTCCTGCTTTAATTTTCTCGCGAAATAAATTCCGCGTTTGGTCATTGAGTTCGACGTCTAATTTTTCAGACTCTTTTTGAGCCAGATGAATGGGAGGAATGAGGGCGTCCAGAATAATTTCTTCCACAATCTGCGCGGCTTTTTCTCTTACGGCTTCGCGTTTTTGCGCTTTCACCAAACTCACCGATTGTTCGGCGAGGTCGCGCACCATGCTTTCCACATCGCGTCCCACATAGCCCACTTCCGTAAATTTTGAAGCCTCCACTTTCACAAAAGGAGCGTCGGCAATGCGTGCCATTCTTCGCGCTATTTCTGTTTTCCCCACGCCCGTGGCGCCAATCATTAATATGTTGTTGGGAATAATTTCGTTGCCGATTTCTCCTTTGGCTTGCATGCGTCTCCAGCGGTTGCGCATGGCAATGGCCACGTTTCGTTTGGCTTCGTTTTGTCCGACGATATATTTATCTAGTTCACGGACAATTTGTTGTGGCGTCAGACTCATTTTCATTGGGCTTTAGGTTCAGACAATTCAAAGGTAAGCGGTTTTTTCACTTTTTCGTTCAGCAACGATAATCGCAGCACTTCATCCACCGTTTTCACATAATGAAATTGCAGTCCTTTGTGGTACTTGCTTTCAATTTCTTCTACGTTGCGGCGGTTTTTTTCGCATAAAATAATTTCCTTGATTCCGCTTCGGCGAGCCGCCAATATTTTTTCTTTGACGCCGCCCACGGGAAGCACTTTTCCGCGGAGCGTTATTTCGCCGGTCATGGCCAGCCGATTTTTCACTTTCCGTTGCGTATAAGCCGAAGCCAGGGAGGTCAGCATGGTGATTCCCGCGGAGGGACCGTCTTTGGGAACCGCGCCGGCCGGCACGTGTATATGCAGGTCGTATTGCTGAAAAATGCGGTGATCGATGTCCCAAGCAGAGGCGTTCGATTTCAGATAAGAGAGCGCCGCGGTGGCCGATTCTCTCATTACGTCGCCGAGTTGCCCTGAAATGGTGAGCGTTCCTTTTCCGCGACTCAAACTGCTTTCGATAAAGAGGATGTCGCCGCCTGCCTGTGTCCATGCCAGTCCCGTTACCACGCCTGCCAAATCATTGCCGTCGTAGGATTCGGCGTCAAAAATTTCAACGCCTAAAATTTTCTCGACGTCTTCTGCTTTCACGTCGGGGGGAAGAGGCTCGTCCATCGCTTTTGATTTCGCAAAATAACGGACTACCTGCCCGATTTTTCGCTCCAAACTTCTCACGCCCGATTCATGCGTATAGCGTTCGGTTATTCTTTGCAAGGCGTCTTTTGAAATTTTTACGTCCGATGCTTTCAGCCCGTGGTCGGCGATTTGTTTGGGCGCCAAATGCCGCGCGGCAATTTGCATTTTTTCTTCTACCGTATAGCCCGTTACTTCAATCACTTCCAAGCGGTCGCGCAGGGCGTGGGGAATGGTATCCAGCGAATTTGCCGTGGCGATAAATAACACCTTCGACAAGTCATACTCTACTTCCAAATAGTTATCTACGAAAGTATTGTTTTGTTCAGGGTCAAGCACTTCGAGCAAAGCCGAGGAGGGGTCTCCGCGAAAGTCGCTGCGCACTTTGTCTATTTCGTCTAAAATAAAAACAGGATTGGAGGATTTTGCCTTTTTCAGGTTTTGCAAAATCTTTCCCGACATGGCGCCGATATACGTTTTCCGATGCCCGCGAATTTCGGCCTCGTCGTGCATGCCGCCCAACGACAGACGGACGTAGTTGCGTTCCAACGAAGCCGCAATGGATTTTCCCAGCGAAGTCTTTCCCACCCCGGGCGGACCGTATAAGCAGAGAATGGGACTCTTCATGTCGGCTTTGAGTTTAAGCACGGCCATGTATTCCAAAATGCGCGTCTTCACTTTTTCCAGCCCGAAATGATCTCGGTCGAGTATTTTGCGCGCGCGGTTCAAATCGAAGTTATCCTTGGTGAATTTATTCCACGGCAAGTCGAGCATAAATTCGGCGTAGTTCATCCCCACCGAAAAGTCGGGCGCCATGGGACTCGTGCGCGAAAGTTTATCAATTTCCTTGTTGAAATGTTCTGCCGTTTTGGGCGGCCATTTTATTTCGCTGCCGCGTTTTCTCAAACTTTCCAACTCCTTGTCGGGGCCTTCCTGACCCAATTCGTCTTGCAACACTCTTATTTGTTGGCGCAAAAAATAATCGCGTTGTTGCTGATCCATGTCGGTGTGAACCTTCTTTTGAATTTCGAACTTCAATTCCAGCAACGAAATTTCCTTATGCATAAATTGAAGAAGCAACGTGCCGCGATCTAAAAAATTGAAAGTTTCGAGGAGCTTTTGCTTATCGGCGACTTCCACATTTAAGTTGGAAGCGAGGAAGTGCACCAAGTAGGAAGTATTTTGAATATTGTCCAACACGACCTGCGCATCGGGGGGGATTTCAGGATTGAGTTTCAGAATACGGGAAGCCGCCTCGCGAATGGAGTACAGCAGGGCTTTCTCTTCTTTCGTTTCTTTTTTGGAACGCGTGTCGGGGAGCAGGGTTACTTCGGCTTCGAGGTAAGGCTCTTCGCGCACGATTTTTTGGATGGCAAATCGGCTTTTCCCCTGAATAATAATAGTGGTGTTTCCGTCGGGCAATACCAACATTTTGATGATGCGGGCAATAGTGCCTATCGAAAACAAATCGTCGTGATGAGGGTCTTCGGCTTGTTTGCTGCGCTGGCTCACTACGCCTATCACTTTTTTTCCGCTGTGAGCCTCTTTGATGAGCTTGATTGATTTCTGGCGAGTCACCGTAATAGGCATCACCACGCCCGGAAAAAGCACCGTGTTTTTGATGGGCATGACGGGAATAGAAGGGGGAATATCTTCTGGTTTGTCGGCCTCCAATTCAGGATTTATCAACTGAATCATTTCCTCCGAATCGTCTTGAATGAGAGGTATTTCAAATCGTTGTGTCATATTATGTGCCAATTTGGCGAAAAAGTTCGAGTTTTTGTTGTTGTTTTCAATTCTTCCATTTATGGTCAATACTAATGCCATTTTTTGCGAGCGGCAACGTCTTTGTCAAAAGTAAGTTTGGCGCGGAGTTTTTTTCTGCCCAATTCACATCCGAACCACAGGTGTTTTTTACAAATAAGCCATTCGGTCAATCGTCGTAATTTTTTTTAACTTAATTAAATTTTTTAACCGTTAATCAACTTCTAAACAAAGCCCGTCCGAAGCCAGTTGAATCCCCGGCGGGAGTTCTTTTTCCACTTCGGCGTGAAGCCCCATTTTGTGGCCAATATGCGTAAAAAAAGTTTGGGCGGCGCCGATTTTTTTTGCCGCCGCCATGGCTTCTTCCAAATTGAAATGCGAGATATGTTTCTCGCGTTGCAGCGCGTTGATGATTAATACCTTCGCGCCTTCCATTTTTTGGACCGTTTCCTCGCTTATAAAATTGGCGTCGGTCACATAACAAAAATTGCCCGTCCGAAAACCGTACACTTCAAGTTGGGCATGCATGACAGGAAGCGGCGTAATGGTTACCCCTTTTATTTGAAAAGGGGAATCGTCGATAACCACGGGCGTCATTTCAGGCGCGCCGGGATATTTGGTTTCCTCAAAGGCATAATCATACTCCGCTTTAATGCGCTCCATCGTGCAGGCATGGGCATAGAGGGGAATAGCGCCTTGCGCATAATTGTAAGCCCGCAGGTCGTCGAGGCCGGCGGTGTGGTCTTTGTGAAAATGCGTGAGCAAAACGGCGTCTACTTTGTCAATTCTTTCGCGCAACATTTGTTGACGAAAGTCGGGGCCGGCGTCGATCACGAGCGAAAGAGGGGGAGCGGAAATAAAAACAGAAGAGCGAAGCCGTTTATCGCGATAGTCAAGGGACTGGCATACGCGGCAGGGACACCCAATAATGGGAACTCCCATAGAGGTGCCCGTTCCGAGTATTTTCACTTTCAACGGGCAACGGGTTCGGGCGCAGAGGCCACTAAGGCAGCGTAAAACTTCAAATTCTGTTCGCTGAATTTAGCGGTGTTGAGCGCGGCTTGTTTGAGAATGTCCAATAACGCATTGATTTTTCCTTCGGTGGGAAAAAATTTATTGACAACCATTATTTTTTGTTCGCGAAGCAAGCAATAGCCCGATTTGAAATTGCCCTTTTCATATCGCAAAATATAGTCCGACTCCGACACTACGTCTTCGAGCCTATTCAAAAATTGTGTTGTGTACTTAACCATAATTTTCTTTTCGTCCGCAATTTAATAAAAAAGAGGCGTACGGGACGGAAGAAAATGAAAAAGGGCGTCTTTCAAGCCTTTCTGATTCGGGGACGCAGAACAATCCCGCATGGGCTTTCCTCAATGGGTTTCGATTGCCTCCACGGCAATGCCCTTTATATCAACCTGGAGACCGATACCCGCCAAGAAACAGACCAACTTTTTGCCAAACTTTCAGCGGGCGGCAAAGTAAGCACCCCCATGCAAGCCCAATTTTGGGGAGCGTATTACGGCTCGCTTACCGATAAATTCGGAGTGAACTGGATGTTTAATTGCCACGGGAAATAAGCCCCCCGCGGGGCGCAAAGGCCGCTTGCCGTTATTTTTGAAACCTGTTTCAGTCATAATGCTTGCGGCTCGGCGAGAGATTATTTGGCTTCCGCGCATGTTTGCTTTTGCCGTTTCATAACGGAAAGCGTCAAGCGCGATATTCAAAAATTTTGGGCGGAAGAATCGGAAACAGTTTTGCCTTGTTTGTGAGCCACTTGCGTGGTTTGAGCGGGAAACGGCGCGAGTTCCAGCCTGCTTGCCAAAGCCGTCTTGCTTCGTTCAAAATCTTCAAACTCGCTTTTTGATAAATTCTCTTGGAGAGGCAAACCTGCGCGAAGAGCATCCACTTGCTTTCCGTTTTTCCAAAAGCGGTAGCACAAATGCGGTCCCGTGGCCAAGCCCGTGCTCCCCACATAGCCTATCACCTGCCCTTGCTTTACGCGCGCCCCCGGACGAATGGCGTGGCCAATTCTCGACATGTGAAGATAGCCTGTGGCATAGTTTTGGTTGTGCGCAATTTTCACATAATTTCCGTTGTTCAGTTTATGCCCTGCTTCCGCCACGACGCCGTCGCCCACGGTGCGAATGGGGGTGCCGGCGGGGGCTGCAAAATCGGTTCCCAAGTGAGGGCGAAAGACTTTTGCCACGGGATGAAAACGGCGAGGAGAATAACGCGAACTGATGCGCGAAAATTCAATCGGGTATCTAAGCAACTGCGCCTGACAGCTTGCCCCGTTTTCATCATAGTATTTTAAATTTCCGTCCTTCTGATAGCCGAAAGCATAAAGCGTTTTATCGCCGTGCTCAAAACAAGCCGCCTTTATTTGATCAAAAGAAACGTATTTGCCGCCTGCCGATTGTTGGGTGTAAATAATTTTCAAACGGTCGCCCGCCTGCAGACGCTGAAAGTCCACGCGCCAGTCAAAAATATCCACGAACTTATTGCAAAGCGCGGCGGGAATATTCATGGCTTCAATGGTCTCCCACAAATTACGTTTGATTTCCGCCGTAATCACACGTTCCTCCACTTCCGTTTGGCGCTCTATTTTCTCCACCTTCAAAGGAGAAGAAAAATGGAAGAGATAGCCGCAATAAGGACTGCACTCAAAAAACATGCAGTTCGCCGTTTTGACCGAGTCGCTTTTATAAATGACGGTATATTTTTGCCCCGGACGAATGCTTGTAAAACTGAAAATGCGGCGCGGCAGAAGGTTTAATTCTTTCCACACGGCATCCTCTAGTTTATAGTCTCTGAGAATATCCGAGAATCGCTGATTGGCTTTCACAAAACCTGAATCCGCCAAGCAACCGCGATACACTTTGCCTTCCACCGTCGGCGATTGAGGCTCCGCCGCGGCCGGTTCCGCCTGCTTCTCTGGTTTCGCGGGAGGCTTGCCGCCTGCCCATAAATAGCAGACAATCACAGCGAAAACAAAAATAACAACAGCGATTTTCATGTACTTTAAAAGGGGCTTTTGCATGACAGTAATAATAAAAAGATAAAAAAATAAAAAAAAATTAATCGTATAGCTTAAAAAATCAAAACATCGGATTCCTTAATTTAGTATATCCGACAAAAAAATATCTCTCAAAAGCGGCATAATTTTCTAAATTATCCAACGGCAAGGCTTATTTGTCTAAAAATCGGATGACACAATTCTCGTACTGCAACGTTTTTCGCGCATGGTTGTTTCCCCTAATCCCAAAATCTTCTCCCCCCTACTCCTAATTTACCCTGCCTAAAGCCTTAATCCGCCTGCCTGTCCCTACTCCTAAAACCCCGAAATCCTAAAATCTTAATCAAATTTTGCGCTCATCAAATGAAAATAATCTATCTTTGGGAATCATTGCACTATGAGTTACCACATTCAACACAGCAACCCCTTGTCCAAGACCTTTCGGTTTCTGTTTCTGCTTTTCGTTTTGGCGTTGCCGATTTCTCAGCAATTGAGCACTTGGTTGCTGGTTGCCTGCTTTGTTTTGTCATTAGTCTTGCCCTGGTGGAGAGGCGCCTGGGTGCGCACGTTTCACTCGGGATGGTTTTTTTTTCTGTACATGGCTTTGTTGCTGACGGGAATGCTCTATACGCAAGATACCGTCAGCGGCTGGAAAGTGATTGAAACCCATTTTGCCTTCCTTGCCCTGCCTTTTGTTTTCGGAAAAATATTTCCGGTCGACGGCGCGGAAGAAAAAAAAATACTTCGCGCTCTTTTAATTGGCATAGCCGCCGGCAGTCTCCTCTACTCCGGGAAAGGCGCTTACGACTGCATTCAACTGGGTTATTTCTCGGAAAATGTGTTTTACGAATCCGCCTCGCTCCTCGACTTCGCCCCCACATACGTGGCCTGCTTTATGGTGACGGGTTTGACCATTGCATTATATCAACTGTCGGCAGAGAAAAGATTTATTCCGCCGATTTTGGCGCTTGCTCTAATTATAATTTTGTTCCCGTGGCTCCTTGTCACTATGAATCAATCGGCTTTTATCGCCTTTCTTTTCATCCTTTCTTTTTTTCTTTTTCAATTTGTGGCGGAAGCCTCCAAGCGAAAAAGAAATGCGATGCTGGCGGCGGCAGTCTTATTGGTCAGCATGTTTGGGGCAAGGCATTACATGGAGTTGCGCCCCGATTTATACGTGACCGACAGCGGGGAACGCTTTGCTTTGTGGAACGCGGCGGTGCTCGCCAACACCGACGTTTTTGCGGGAGTCGGCACAGGAGATTATACGCAGGTGCTCACCGACTATTACAAAACCATTCATGAACAAAAGTTTGCCGCAAAAGAATACAATGCTCATAATCAATATATCAACACATGGCTGGGCATTGGACTGGCCGGCTTGCTGACGTTTTTGACCATGTTAATTTTGCCTTTGTATTTTTCTGCCAAATGCCAATATAAATTGGGAGTCTTGTTGCTGTTTCCTTTCGCCGTTTATGCCTGCTCCGAAGTTTTTTTGGGAAGGTACCAAGGCTTGGTGATGTGGACTTTCCTGAATCAGTTAGTCATGAACAAATCGCTCTTTGAGCTGGGGCAAAAAAGCATCCGCGTGAACAGCGCCTGGGTGCGCTATGAAGGACAAAATAAAGTATGACATGCTATTGAAATATATATTTTTTGCCGCGGACGTAATCCTCCTCAATGCCGCCTTGTTGCTCGGCGCTTACGCCGGCGACAGCACCGCGCAGGATACAGCCTATCTCCTTATCTATAGCAACTTGGCTTGGTTGTTTTTAGGACTTGTTTCCGGGGTGTATCAAATCACCCGACAATGGGCGCCGGCGAGAATCCTTCGTCATCAAATTGCTTTTCTTCTCATTCACTTGTTGGCGGTGTTGGCGCTCATTCATTTTTTGAATAAACACTATAGTCCCCTTCAACTGGCCGTTTCTTATTTGGTTTTTGCCTTGCTGTATTTAGGCTATAAGGCAGCCTTCTACTACTTTCGAAATGCGATAAGAAAGTCCAAGCGTCTTCGCAATTTTATTATTGTGGGGAGGAATGACTTGGCCTACACCCTGCGCAAATACTATATACAACACCCGGAATTGGGCTATTGTTTCAAAGGCTTTAGGGATATAGACTCCATAGAAAGCATCGGCCAATTTTGCGTGGAAAACGAGGTGAAAGAAATTCAATGTTGTGCCCCGTTGACTGAAAAGCAAGCTCAAGAACTTGTAGCTTTCGGACTCAACCGATTGGTGAAAGTGAAAATTGTGTACGAAAATCCCGCCACGGCAGAAGTTTCCAAGTCAAAGCTCATCGACATTCAACCCGCGCGGGAACAAGCCTTAGTGCCCCTCGACCGACCGATAAACAGAATAGTGAAAAGAAGTTTCGACTTGTTGCTCACGGGGATTTTATTTGTTTTGGTTTTGTGGTGGTTCATTCCCTTAGTCGGATTGATTATTAAACTCGACTCCAAAGGGCCGATGTTTTTCATTCAGCCTAGAAACGGAGAGGGAAATAAACCCTTTGGCTGTTATAAATTCCGAACGATGACCGCCACAGAAACGATTGAAGCCACAAAAGCAGAAAAGAACGATCCAAGAATTACCAGGGTCGGATTTTTTTTGCGAAGGAGCAGCATTGACGAAATTCCGCAATTAATAAATGTGTTGCTTGGGCAAATGTCATTGATAGGCCCAAGACCGCATGCCGTTAAACATAATCAGGATTTTGGCAAAATGCTTGCCGATACTCCTTTTGGCCAAAACATCATCGCACGGCATTATATAAAACCCGGCATCACGGGCTTGGCGCAGTGCATGGGCTATCGCGGCAGCATCACCTCAGTGGAGGACATTGCCAATAGAGTCAACCTCGACCGCTACTACATTGAGCGCTGGACTTTTTGGCTGGATATAAAAATTGTTTTTCTAACCGTCGTGAGCTTGGTGCGCGGCAACGAAAACGCTTATTGATGTTTTTCTTGGAGCGCCGCAAGTCGCCCCCGCGGAAGCCGTAAGCAATAAAACTTGTATCTTTGAGCATGAAAACAAAAATTCAAATGCCGTTGCAGGGACCCTGATTTGGAGCCGTCAAAGAAGAACCTTTCCTAATTCATAAAAAGGAAATTGACATGAGAGATTTAATAAACATTTATTGCGATGAAAGCTGTCATCTCGAAAATGACGGGCAAAACATTATGGCTTTGGGCGCTGTTTTTTGCCCGACTTCAAAAAAAGCGGAAATATTTAACCGCTTGCATGAGCTGAAACTAAAACACAACCTTATCCCCGCACATTTTAAAGCCCCAAAGCAAAACCGAGCCCGCTATGAAATAAAATGGAACAAAGTTTCAAAGAGCAAACTTGATTTTTACAAGGATGTTATTGACTTCTTTTTTGATAATGCCGATTTGGGTTTTAGGGTTCTTGTTGTGCCAAACAAAAGCGAATTAGATTATAAAGGGTACGGACATACTCACGACTCCTTTTACTGCAAAATGTACTTCAATCTGCTTGAAGTTATTTTAAACCCGGAATACGGGCACCACATTTACATTGATATAAAAGACACGAGGAGCAGAGAAAAGGCGCATAAATTGGAAGAAATTTTGAGGAATGATAAATACGATTACTCAAAAGAAACAGTAAAGAAAGTCCAGCCGGTGCGTTCGCATGAAGTTGAATTGGCGCAAGTGGCAGACCTTCTGACAGGCGCTGTTTCTTATGTTCACAGAGGATTGAATACCAGCAAACCCAAAACAGAATTGATTGAGCACATCCGCCGCCGTTCAAAATACTCAAATTTTGCATTGACAGTTGCCCCTGCGAACATTTGTTGGTTTGGAAAAACCAAAGAAAAAACGATACGCGAATTTTGATTTTCAACGAGACACAAAGCTATTTGACAGTACTAACCGAAAGGAGGGGTTACAATTTGCTTTGTACCGCCTATTTTATCGAACAGAACCACCGCAAAAAGAAACTAATAAAAGAATATGAAGACTATAAAAAAGCCGAAACCGCTTAGGGTCGCTAAACGGCTTCTTTACTCCTTTAACGCTTACAACCTTGCGGGATGGTCAATGAGCTAATGCAAATGTACGCAAGAAATGAACCCCGCAAAAAATTATTTTTATTATTTCCAAACTTCTGTTTTTCCAAACCGCCATTCAAACGGCTCATTTCAGCGGAACCATTTCAGGCACCAACATGGTGGCGGGGAATTGACTTTTCACCTTATTAAAATCGCTTTGCGCCTGCAGGGACGAGAAATAGCGCCCCGCCACTACGCGAAACTTGGGTTGTATATATTGCATGCCCGACGTCAGGGCGGGAAAGTTTTTTCTCAACTGACCGGTCACCTGCTCTGCTTCCGTTCGGCTTTGCCCTGAATACACTTGCAACACAAAGCCGTCCAAAAATTTCTTCGAACGTTCAAATTTGCTGATAGTGTCAAGCACGGCGTTTACTTTGTCATTCACCATGTAGCGCGGCTCGATTTGCACGGGTTTTGCTTTAGGAACAGGAATAATTTCTGTCGGCTCTGTTCCGTTGCTTGCCGCGGGTTCATCGGGAAAGGCATCGATTTTTTCATAATAGGAGGCGTCGGCATTGAGGGGCTTCTGCGCGGCGCATCCCACCATGAGGAAGAAAGAAAGATAGACAAGATTCGTTTTCATTTTATTCTATTATGGCGCATCTCCCGGCGTGCAAATCCTCTTCCACTTTTTTATATTTCACGTCCTTCATCACCTTTCCGTCGGAATACCGAACGGTAATTTTATCGTTTCTGTTCGCGATTTTTTCCGATTTGGCAGGCGCTGTTTTTTCGTGCGGCGGCTGATTTGGCGGCTCATTGCCCCCCTGCAACAACGAACGCGACTCGTCTTTTTGTTCGCGCAAATGTTGCCGTTTTTGAGCGCGCGCCTCTTGCACGTCGTCGGCTTCGCGCAACGGCACATCGCACTTCATCAAGAAAGAAACCGTTTCTTCGTTTACCTGCGCAATAAACCGTTTGAAGGCTTCAAAGCCCTCAAACTTATAGATAAGGAGCGGGTCTTTTTGTTCATACACCGCATTTTGCACCGACTGTTTCAAGTCGTCCATGTCTCGCAAATGTTCTTTCCATTGCTGATCGATAATGGCCAGCGTAATCATCTTCTCCATAGAAGTAATCAGCGCCCCGTTCTTTGTTTCGACGCAGGCTTTGAGCGGAGCCGCCACGCCGATTTGCTTCTTCGAATCCGTAACAGGCACTAAAATATTTTCCACCGTGGCACCCCGTGTTTTGTGCAGGTCTTGGATGATAGGCCACATTTTATCTTTCAGCGCTTTATTCTTGTGCTCGTAGTGCTGCAGGGCGGCGTGATATAATTTGTCCGTGAGTTCGTTTTGCGGAACGGAGGCAAACTCATCTTGCGTAAGGGCATAGTCTAACCCCAGTATGCTCAACACATTCACCTTAAATTCTTCAACCCCTCCTCCTGCCTTTCCTTGAATTATAATTTCTTCGCACGTGTCATATATAATAGTAAGAATATCCAATTGCAGACGCTCGCCAAAGAGGGCATTGCGACGGCGTTTGTAAATCACTTCGCGTTGCGAGTTCATCACGTTGTCATACTCAAGCAGGCGTTTGCGGATGCCAAAATTATTCTCCTCCACTTTTCGTTGCGCTCTTTCAATGGAGCTGGTCACCATCGAGTGCGAAATCACCTCCCCCTCTTTCAAGCCTAATTTATCCATGTAACGGGCAATTCGTTCAGGCATAAACAAGCGCATCAAATTATCTTCGAGGGAAACAAAGAACAACGAAGTTCCCGGGTCGCCTTGGCGTCCCGAACGTCCGCGCAACTGCCTGTCCACGCGGCGCGACTCATGCCGCTCCGTGCCAATGATGGCAAGTCCGCCCGCTTCTTTCGATTCGGGCGTGAGTTTAATATCCGTCCCGCGGCCGGCCATGTTGGTGGCAATGGTCACCGTTCCCGGCTTCCCGGCTTCGGCCACAATCTCCGCTTCGCGCTGATGCTGCTTGGCGTTGAGCACTTGATGCTTTATTTTTCGCAATTGCAGGAGGCGGCTTACCAATTCTGAAATCTCCACCGAAGTAGTCCCCACCAACACGGGACGTTTGGCTTCCGTGAGTTCTACAATTTCATCGATAATGGCGTTGAATTTTTCGCGAATGGTTTTATATACCAAATCGTTGCCGTCTTTACGAACGCAAGGGCGATTGGTGGGGATAACCGTTACGTCCAATTTATAAATATCCCACAACTCGCCGGCCTCTGTTTCGGCCGTGCCCGTCATCCCGCACAGTTTGTGATACATGCGGAAATAATTTTGCAAGGTAATGGTGGCGTAAGTCTGCGTGGCGTCTTCCACCTTCACGTTTTCTTTGGCTTCAATGGCTTGATGCAGTCCGTCGGAATAGCGCCGGCCGTCGAGTACGCGCCCGGTCTGTTCGTCCACGATTTTCACCTTGCCGTCCACAATGATGTACTCCGTGTCTTTTTCAAAAAGCGTATAAGCCTTTAGCAACTGATTGATGCTGTGAATGCGTTGCGACTTCGCGGAGTATTCCCGAATTAACTCTTCTTTTTTATTGAGACGGTCGTTTTCCGAAAGCCCCTCCTCTTTTTCAATTTTTGTCAGTTCGCTTCCTATTTCGGGCAAAATGAAAAAGCTCTTGTCTTCTCCCTCGCCCGTAATCAGGTCAATGCCGTTGTCCGTCAAATCAACCGAATTGTCTTTTTCGTCAATGGTAAAATAAAGCGGGGCGTCGGCTTTCGGCATTTCTTTTTTATTGTCGGCTAAATAGAAGTTCTCTGTTTTTTGCAACAGCGTTTTATAGCCCGACTCGCTCAATACTTTAATGAGCGGCTTATATTTTGGCATGGCGCGATGGGCGCGGAAGAGCGCCGTGCCTCCTTCTTTTTCGCGCCCTTCGGAAATCCATTTTTTGGCGTCGTTCAGATATTGATTGACCAGCTTCTTTTGCGCTTCTACTAATTTATGAATGCGGGGTTTCAAATCGTAGAACTCATGCTCGTCGCCGCGCGGCACGGGGCCTGAAATAATCAAAGGCGTCCGCGCTTCGTCAATCAACACGCTGTCCACCTCGTCCACCATGGCATAATGATGTCCGCGTTGCACCAGTTCTTCGGGGTCGCGCGCCATATTGTCGCGCAAATAATCAAAGCCAAATTCATTATTGGTTCCGTAAGTAATGTCGGCCAGATAGGCTTTGCGACGGGCATCCGAGTTAGGCTCATGGCGGTCGATGCAATCCACCGAGATGCCGTGAAACTGAAAAATGGGCGCCATCCATTCGCTGTCGCGGCGGGCGAGATAATCGTTCACCGTCACGATATGTACGCCGCGTTTGGCCAAGGCATTGAGGAAGGCGGGAAAAGTAGCCACGAGCGTTTTGCCTTCGCCGGTCGCCATCTCCGCCACCCGGCCTTCATGAAGCGCTATGCCTCCTATGATTTGCACATCGTAGTGAACCATGTCCCACGTGATTTTATTGCCGGCGGCCATCCACTGATTTTTCCAACGCGCTTTATCGCCCGAAATCACAATGTGGTCGCGATGAGGCTGCGCGGCCAACTCGCGGTCGAACGGCGTAGCCGTCACTTCCAACTCCTCATTCTCTTTAAAACGACGCGCCGTCTCGCGAACCACGGCAAAGGCTTTGGGCAAAATAGTCATCAGCGCGGTTTCCAACTCCTTATTGCGTTCCAGTTCCAGCTTGTCAATTTGCAAAAAACGCTTTTCTTTTTCGGGAAGTTCCATATCGGGCTGAGCGGCAATTTCTTCGTGAATGAGGCGCAACTGCGCGTCGATAGGCTCTAATTCTTTTTGAATGTACGCCTGCAGATCAAGCGATTCTTGCCTTAGTTCATCGTGCGAAAGAGATTCCAGCCGGGGGGCTTCGCTTTTCGCGGCCTCCACCATCGGCGTCATTCGCTTTATGTCCTTCTCTGATTTTGAGCCAAATAGCTTGGCAATGAGCTTCAACATCCTAATTAATTTTGAGGTTTAAAGGTACAAATTTAGCACACGAATATTCATGAGCAATTTTAATCTTGCTCAAACACAAGAATTACATGCCTGTCGCCCGTCGCGAGAGGCAAAAATTATAATATGCAAATGCCTCTTCTTTTCATAAGTTGCCTGCGAGAAGCGCTTCCCGCCGAGTTCCCCAATGTCCCCATGGAAGCAAAAGCCTTCTGCCGATTTTCTGACCATGCCCGCAAAACTATTTCCCCACGCCCACGCCTATAATATAAGGCAACTTATCGTTCTTGGTTTCGCTTCTTCCCCATGCAGTTCCTGAGGTCCCGTTCAAATTGTCCTTGAAGGCGTCTGTTTTCATTTCTATTTTGGTCTTGGCGGTGATGCCGGCGGTGCTCTCATCAGATGGCACGGCGGATCGGCTATCCCTTTTTATTATAGCATCGCTGTTGCGGTAGCAGTTAGTGTATCTGCCGTTGTCGTTACGCCCCGCCAAGCCCCCGACAGGAGAATAAGAATCAGAAGAAGAAGAAACATTTCCTGTAGCATAGCTATTGCTGATACGGCTGCCCTCGTTATTCCCCACCAAGCCTCCGGCAGGAGAAGAAGAAGAAGAAACGCCTCCCGTGGCATAGCTATTGCTGATACTGCCGCCCTTGCTAGACCCCACCAAGCCCCCGGAATAAGAACGAGAAGAAACTATTCCCGTAGCATAGCTATTGCTGATACTGCAACCATCGTTATACCCCACCAAGCCTCCGGAAGAAGAAGAAGAAGAAACACTTCCCGAGGCATAGCTATTGCTGATACGGCTATTGCTATTAGTGCTATACCCCACCAGGCCCCCGGCATAAGAAGAAGAAGAAGAAGAAGAAACATTTCCCGTGGCATGGCTATTGCTGACCGCGCCCCTGTCGTTATACCCCACCAAGCCCCCGACATAAGAAGAAGAAGGAGAAGAAGAAGAAACGCTTCCCGTAGCATAGCTATTGCTGATACTGCCCCCGTAGTTGTTCCCCGCCAACCCCCCGACATAATGATAAGAAGAATAATAAGAGGAGGAAGAAGAAGAAGCAGAAACATTTCCCTCCGCATGGCTATTGCTGATAGTGCCGTTGTTGTCCCCCACCAAGCCCCCGGCATAAGAAGCGCCATAAAAAGAAAAAGAAACATTTCCCGCAACATGGCATTTATCAATAGTCCCTTCGCTAGAGCCTGCTAAAATGCCCGTATATTGATACCTGCCATTGCTAGTCCCTGCGGCCGCCTTTTCGCTTACTCCATTCACGCCGAGGTTTTTGATAATGCCATTGGCTCCCACGGCTCCAAAAAGCCCTACCTTCTCTGCCGTGCGCTCGACGTAAAAATTATTGATGCTAAAGTTTCCTCCGTCGAATGTGCCGGTGAATAAGCCGAAAGGTCGCCATCCGGCGGAAGCATAGTCGCTTATGCCTGTGGCTGCGGCGCCGGCTCCGTCTGCATTGGGCAGGGTTATGTCATTCTTCAAGAGATAGCTCACGGTTAAGCCATTAGCCACGCCGACTAAATGCTTTAGCGTGTAAATGCCATAAGGATTGGTATCCTTATTATAAGGCATAATATTCACGCTGTAATTTTTCACCGTAGTTCCGTCTTGCGCGGTAACGGTGAAGGTTACGGGGTTAGTGAAGTTCACCAAGTCTCCGCTGTTGAAAGCGGTCGTCCCGATTTTTATGGTCGAATAGGCTGCCGCCCGGATATTCACTTTCACTCTTCTGATGTCAGAAGCCACCGTGTGCGGCACATGGGTCAAGACCGCCGTCGCGCCCTCGGCGGGAACAGGCACAATGAGGTTTTCATCGCCTAGGGTGATGGCAGAAACAGAAGCCTCGGGGCTGCCGCTGCCCCTCACGGTGAGCGTGGCGGTTCCTGTGATGCCGCTTCCGTCTGTGGCGGTCGCAGTAATGACCGCGGTTCCTGTGGCTACCCCCCTCACTGTGCCGGCAGCGGCGTCAATGGCGGCTCTGGTTGGGTCGGAGCTTGTCCACGTTACGGCTTGAGCCGCCTCGGCAGGAAGCGCCGCCGCGGTGAGCGTAAAATTTCCGCCCACGATCACGGAAGGATCGGCGGGCATGACGGTGATGGAAGCAACTCTGAGAGTAACGTTAATGGTAACCGTTCCTTTAATATCGCTCCCGTCGGTTGCCGCCGCAGTAATGACGGCCGTGCCCTTTGACACTCCGGTTACTAAACCGGAAGCGTTCACGGTAGCTTTCAGAGTATTGTTGCTAGTCCAAACCAGCTCTTTTTTTGTGGCGCCGGCAGGCTCAATGACGGCGGTCAACTGTTGGGTAAATCCAACCGCCACACTGGGGGAAGAAGGAGTGAGGGAGATGGAAGCAGCTTTGAGGACAATAACGTTAACGGTAACCGTTCCTTTAATATCGCCCCCGTCGGCCGCGGCGGCGGTAATGACCGCGCTTCCCAGGGCTACCCCCGTCACGATTCCTGTGGCGGGGTCAATAGCGGCTTTGGTTGGGTCGGAGCTTGTCCACGTCACGGCTTGGTTCGCCTCGGCAGGAAGCACTTCCGCGGCGAGCGTAAGACTTCCGCCCACGCCCACGACAGGCTCGGCGGGCTTGATGGCGATGGAAGCCACTTTGACGGTAATGTCAATGGTAACCCTTCCTTGCACATTGCTCCCGTCGGTTGCCACTGCAATAATGGTGGCCGTGCCCTTGTCCACGCCGGTTACTAAACCGTCGGCGTTCACGGTTGCCTTTTCAGGGTTGCTGCTGATCCAAATTATCGCCGGGTTTGAAGCGTTTGCCGGATTGACAATCGCCGTCAACTGCCGAGCGCCCCCGGCAGCCACGTCGGGCGAAGAAGGGATGATGACAATAGAAGTAACATCTATAGTATCGTCTTTGCAAGAGGAGATAAGAAGAAGCCCGAAGAAGGCGAGCTGTAGAATTTTCATAAATAGCCGTTATGTGTTTAATTATAGCGCAAACTTAAATACTATCGTTGCGTCAAACAATATCGCATTGAAATAATTCAGAAAAAATTTCCCGTTCATTTATCCGAAAAGTAAGCCGTCAAGTCGGAGGACACCCCTATGCGAAAACCTTTGTTGGCATAGATTCCGTTTTGAAATGAGGCGGCAAGCTCCAATCGGAAGAAGCGAAAGATATCATTGAAACTGTAGCCCGCTTCCGTAAAATTTCCCGAATAAGGCGCGTCCAGATAGTTCACAAATAAATTTTGCGATTGCTCGAACAAGCTGAACTTATAATGAATATGGGCGGTGAAATATTCCTTGTTCGTGCTGTATCTGTAGTAATCGAGGAAGCGGAAACTGCTCGCGGGATCGGCAGTGGAAAATAGGGTGAGGTTGCCGGCGAAGTGCTTGTAATCCATGAAGTACATAGATTTTACATTCATGAATTTCCCTGCTCTAAGGATGAATTCTAACCGTTGGCGAATATCAAAACGGACTCCGGCTTCCAATAACTCATAATTGACGTCGCTTCCGCGAATTTTGTTAAATCCTTTGGTATAGTTCAATGAAAAAACAGGAGAAGAGTAGTCGGTCTGATGCTTTTGATTGCGGGCGTCGAATTTCCGCCACGGGGCTATTTCCAAACCAAGGCGTCCCGTGAAGGCGATATGGTCCGAAAAAGAGGCGGAAGCGTGCGCGGCATTGACGGGGGCATTCGGCGTAAGGCGATTTCTGTTTTTTTTGTAATAGGTATATCTGATTTTGTTGAACAATTCATGCCTTTTGGCAAGCGACCATGAAGAGCTGAAGGCGAACTTGCTTTTCAGCGCTTTTTGAAAATTCAACTCTATAAAATCGCGTTCAAAAATCTTCATGTAATTATAGCCTTGAATTATGGTATAGAATGTATTCACGAGCGGAAGAACAGGTTCGTTGCCGTTGAACTGTTGAATATATCTTCCGCCGGCCAAACTTACGCGGCCGGTTCGGGTCTTGTATTCGACCTTTAGAAAACCGGTGAACTTTCTTCGCGCAAAGGCATAGCGGAAATCAGGGCTTATTTCAAGCCGCCTTGTTCTTCCTGTGCCGCTTAACACGTCGCCGCGCACCGAGCGCTTAAAATAGCTCGTGCGATAGGCAACGTTCACGCCCTCCGCTGTATTGAATTCGACCCGAGGGAAATGTATTTTAAAAGCCGACCTTTTTCCAAGGGCATAAGATTTTCCGAACAAAATATCAAAAGCGCCAAAACCCTTCTTTCTTCTTTTCGACTGCAACGTATCCCCTTCCGCGTACCTGCGTTCCTCACTGGGGACGTCGGCTTCCAAGCCTTCCGGAGATGCCGGCTGATTTTCTGCAGGGGGTGTGTTCCCGTCGGCATCCGCAGTCCCTTTCTTGCGGAGTATCTCATTTGTGACCGTGGTTTTCCCGTCTTGCACTTCGATATTCTTAGATACCGTTTCAAATCCTTTTTTCATTAGGAGTAATTGGTAAGCGCCTGCCGGCATTTTATTTAATGTGAGCGGCGTAGCGCCCTTTAGTTCGTTGTTTATATAGACGTTGGCATCCGCGGGGTACGAGGTTATGTATATACGGCCTGCCGTTGAACGAAGCTCTAAACTGATATTTACTTCCGTGGTTTTCCCGCCTTGCACTTCGATATTCTTAGATACCGTTTCAAATCCTTTTTTCATTAGGAGTAGTGGGTAAGCGCCTGCCGGCATTTTATTTAACGTGAGCGGGGTAGCGCCCTTTAGCTCGTTGTTTATATAAACGTTGGCATCCGCGGGGTACGAGGTTATGTATATGCCGCCTCCCATTGAACGAGGCTTTAAACTGATATTTACTTCCGTGGTCTTCCCTTCCTGCACTTGGATATTCTTAGACGCCATTTCAAATCCCGCTTTTACCAAGCTTAATCGGTAAGCGCCTATCGGCATTTTATTTAACGTGAGCGGCGTAGTCCCCTTCAGCACATCGTTTATATATACGCCTGCGTCTATTGGGTGCGAGGTTATATCTACATCGCCTAGCATTGGACGAGGCGCTAAGTTGAGCACGGTGTCTTTGCCGGCCGCCGTTTCTATGTTTTGCTCATCAGATTCATGTTGCGCCAGCTTGCCTTCTATCGTGTGCAAGCCCGGCAATATTCTTCCTGTGTATTTTCCCTCGCCCGCTTTTACCCCGTCGATATAAATGTCAGCCGGCGGCCGGGAGGCGATTGTAATGACTGAAAAATTGGGCGCTAAAGTCATCGTCTGATGGGCAGTTTTCCCGTCTTCAATCAGGATGTCCATGGTTTTCGGTTGATACATATTAAGCCTGCACGTCACTCTATGTATTCCGCTTTTCAGCACACCGCTTTTGCACGGCGTCTTCTTTGGCAATTCGACGTCATCGATGAAAACGCCGGCGCCGTTTTCCGGCGCCGCGTCTATTTGCAAATAACCAAAGGCAGGCCTCAACGCCACGGAAATTTCTTTCTTTCCGTCGGGTTCATCGCCGGTAATCTCCGCCGTGACTGATTCCGAATGATACAAAGCCTTTTCAAGGCGGAAGTCATATTTCCCCGGTTTCATTTTTTCTGTATAGGGAGCGTTGCCCCTCAATACATCCTTGATATAGACATCGGCGCCGGGCGGCTCGCTGGACAGCACTAACCAAGCGGTTTTAATTTTCTCCTCCTGCACGGCAGTTACTACTTTGCCTGTGGTCAATGTCATTTCATACACGGTTGCTTTTTCAATGTGCAAAGGATAGGCGTAGTTTCGCAACACCCCCAATAGGGCATGCTTTATTGTAATTCGCTTGGCGCCGAAAGGCACGTATATCCAAATTTCCCCTGTCTTTGGCACAGTTTTTACAATGCCGAGTTGGTCGCCGTCCCAATCGAACCCCGTCTCTGTGGTCACCGCCTTAATAATGGCGCAAACATCGCCGTTTTGGTCTTTTATCGGAAAATTAGTTCGGGCGTCTAAATCATTTTCCAACACTCGGAACGACTTAACGGCAATATGTTGTTGAGCCGTTAAAAGATGAACTGTAAAAAACGCCAAAACAATAGTAAAAAGAAATTTCATGAGCTATTTTATAATCGCGGTAAAACTACGATATTTTATCAAAAAAAGTCATGAAGTTATGCCCTGCGGGGAGTTTTCCGAGGCTTTCTCCGCTCTAGTCAGACAACCCCGCGGTGGTTTTTTTATCCGCATTAAATTCCTTGTCCAGCTTCAATGCGCCGTCCTGATAAATTCTAAGCCAGTCGACGCTTCCGCCTCCTTCAAACTCAATATTTATGTCCCGGACTTCTCCCGTCGATGAATCTGTATAATCCATGGTTTTCACGACTGCGCCGTTGATCAATGCGCTCATGGTTCCGTTTTTCAGTTCAAAGCCAAGAGTAACGCGGGAATCAAAATTTACGCATAGTTCAGGCAAATGGGCAAGTTTTGCGTCGCCGCAACGCATCCAACCCAAGCCTGAATTTCCAAAGGCAACAAATTTTATTTGAACCGCTTTTCCGCAGTTCAGCGAAAATTGCACATCGCGGCGGCGCCGGCGATACAGAAAATCATTAATTCCTTCCTCCGGAACCTTAACCCTCGCTTCGAACTTCAAATTGGAACTGCTTGTAAAAGTTTCGGAAGAAACCTGCGATAAAGCAAAATATGTATTGTGAGCGCTCTTTTTCTGTCTCCTTTTTTCCCTCCTTGGCGATAACGCCGTACTTATATATTCACAGCCGTCTTCCGCAAAGTCAGCGACGTCATTCGCGAGTTTAATAATGCCGCGCGAGGGATTAAAAGTCCTGGCATACCATGGGAAGTACCGACCGGCGGATGCTTCTTCCTTGTCCGCGCGGAGCGTCTCATTTATTGCCGCCGCCTTCCCTTCCCGTACTTCGATATTCTTCGATACTGTTTCAAATCCTGTTTTCTTCAGGCTTAATTGGTAAACGCCTGCCGGCATTTTATTTAACGTGAGCGGCGTAGCGCCCTTCAGCACATCGTTTATATATACGTTTGCGTCTGCGGGGTCAGAGGTTATATATACATTGCCTTCTGTCGGACGAAGCGCCAAATGGATTACGGTATCTTTGCCGGCAATCGTTTCTATATCTTGTTCGTCGGATTCATGTTGCGCCAGCTTGCCTTCTATCGTGTGCAAGCCCGGCAATATTCTCCCTGTGTATTTTCCCTCGCCCGCTTTTACCCCGTCGATATAAATGTCGGCCGGCGGCCGGGAGGCGATTGTAATGACTGAAAAATTGGGCGTTAAAGTCATCGTCTGATGGGCGGTTTGTCCGTCTTCAATCAGGATGTCCATGCTTTTCGGTTGATACATATTAAGTCTGCACGTCACCCGATGCATTCCGCTGCTCAACATGTTGCTTTTGCACGGCGTTTTCTCCGTCAGCTCGACGTTGTCGATGAAAACGCCGGCACCGTTTTCCGGCTCCGAATCTATTTGCAAATAACCAAAGGCAGGCTTCAGCGCCACGGAAATTTCTTTCTTCCCGTAGGGTTCATCGCCGGTAATTTCCATCGTGCCCGATTCCGAATGATACAAAGTCTTTTCAACGCGGTAGTCGTATTTCCCGGGTTTCATTTTTTCCGTATAGGGCGCGCTGCCCTTCCACACCTCATTAATATAGACATCGGCGCCGGGCGGATTGCCGGACACTGCCAGCCAAACGGTTTTAATTTTCTCCTCCTGCACAACAGTTACGACTTTGCCCGTGGTCAATGCCATTTCATACACGGCAGCTTTTTCAATGTGCAAAGGATAGGCGTAGTTTCGCAACACCCCCAATGCGGCATGCGAGATTGTAATTCGCTTGGAGCCGAAAGGCACGTATATCCAAATTTCCCCTTTCTTTTGCAACGTTTTTACAATGCCGAGTTGGTCGCCGTCCCAATCGAACCCCGTCTCTGTGGTCACTGCCTTAATGAGGGCGCAAACATCGCCGTTTTGGTCTTTTCTCGGAAAATTAACTCGGGCGTCTAAATCATTTTCCAACATTCGGAACGACTTAACGGCAATATGTTGAGCCGTCAAAAGGCAGGCTGTAAAAAGCGCCGAAATAATGGTAAACAGAAATTTCATAAGCTATTCATAACATGAGGTAAAACTACGCATATTTTATCAAAAAAAAAGATATGAAGTTATCTCCGGCCGGAGTTTTCCGGGGCTTTCTCCGCTCTAGTCAGACAAACCCGCGGCGGTTTCTCCGTCCGCATTAAATTCCTCGCCCAATCTCAACGCGCCGTCCTGATAAATTCTAAGCCAATCCACGCTTCCGCCGCCTCTGAAAAAAATCCCCGCCCTGCTAAATTCTCCTGTCAATGAACCTTTATAAGTTATGGTTTTCACAATCGCGCCGTCAATCAAAGCGCTCATGGTTCCGTCTTTCATCTCAAAACCAAGAGTAATATATGAATTAAGATTTGCGCATAGCTCAGGCAAATGGACGCGGTGCGTACGACCGCATTTCATCCAAGTCGCGCCCTGCCCTCCGCATGAGCAAAATCCTATTCCGATTTTAAGCTTATTATTCTGCGAAAGTTCAACATAACAAACGCCGTTATTCCGTTTGTCCAATGCGGGATTCTTTATTCTTGCTTCAAGCTTCAAGTTGGGACTTGCGGCAAAAGTTCCATCGGGAACAGCGACGGAAAAAGCCGTCCAATAATAGCCCTCCGGCAATAGCGACGGTTCTATGAATGCCCTGCCGTCTTTTACAAAGTCAGCGACCTCCAGGCTTCTGCCTTGCCTGTTTTTCGAACTAAAAACATAACCAATCCACGTCGGGCCGGACGGGCGAGCGGTTTTAATTTTTTCCTCCTGCACAACAGTTACGACTTTGCCCGTGGTCAATGCCATTTCATACACGGCAGCTTTTTCAATGTTCAAAGGATAGGCGTAGTTTCGCAGCACTCCCAATGCGGCATGCGAGATTGTAATTCGCTTGGCGCCGAAAGGCACGTATATCCAAATTTCCCCTTTCTTTTGCAACGTTTTTACAATGCCGAGTTGGTCGCCGTCCCAGTCGAACCCCGTCTCTGTGGTCACCGCCTTAATGAGGGCGCAAACATCGCCGTTTTGGTCTTTTCTCGGAAAATTAACTCGGGCGTCTAAATCATTTTCCAATACTCGGAACGACTTAACGGCAATATGTTGAGCCGCCAAAAGGTGAGCCGTAAAAAGCGCCGAAATAATGGCAAAAAGGAATTTCATGAGCTATTTATACAGAGGTAAAACTACGCATATTTTATCAAAAAAAGACATGAAGTTATGACCGACAGAAAGCTTTCCGTCGCCGGCTGATTCTAATGCGGAAGCGCCAATCATTGGCTTTCCTTGCTTTAAAATAGTAACTGCAGAGTGCGCCGGCAGATACTCCGCATTTGCGTCCCCTTCGCGGCAAAAATAAAAAACCAATGCCTGGGAATACATAAAAACGGCCTTGGGGCTTACGCGAATGGGCGGCGCGGCGGCATTGGTCGCTAATCATTATTTGGGACTTTCCGCTTCAATCCCTCGCGCGCGCGCCTTCGGCCAAGCCGCCATTCCTCAATGATTTCGCGCAATGAGCTATTTATCAGTTCCTGAATAAATTAAAATATGTATTTTTAGACCTTTTTTTAAACCTGCCTGCCGTGAATGTGGTTACTTACAAAACGAATTTTTTAAATATTGCTTGGGTATTCCTATGCGTTTTCCTTTTTGGGATTTGCCGGGGTCAGAGTATCCAAGACATAAAAAATGACGCAAAAACTTATTTTTGGGGCGAAGGTTCGGGCAGTTCGCTCAAAAAAGCCGATAACGAAGCCTTGGACATGCTCAGCAGTCAAATAGCCGTGCAGGTGGAGAGTCGGTCGGAATTATTCGACTTGGACACCGGCAAGGAATTTAAACAACAATTCAAATCAATCATCAACACCTATTCTAATGCCACCATAAAAACTACGGAACGCATAGTAATCGGCAATGAGCCGGACGTAAAAGTGTTTCGGTACATAAAACGCTCGGAAACAGAAAAAATATTTGCGGAGCGAAAAGAAAAAATCATAGAATTTTCAAAGAACGGAACCAAGGCAATAGACGCCCTCCAAGCAGCCGACGCCCTGAAATATTATTATTGGGCATTGCTCCTGCTCAAGAGCCACCCGGACGGAAGCGCCATCAAAAACGACGGCGGCGAACTCTTAGCGACCTGGCTCCCCGCGCAACTGAACGGCATCTTTTCTTCTGTGTCCGTTTTGTTGGGCGACTTAAAAAGCGAGGAGAATTACGCCGCCCAAATTTTACAAATTTCATATAAAGACAAACCCGTTTCCAACCTTGACTATTCCTACTGGAACGGAAAAGACTGGTCGAACATTGTCAGCGCAAAAGACGGACTTGGCGTAGTCGAGTTTAATGAACCCCATCCCGTCGTCAAGGAGGTGAGGCTTAAAATTGAATATGAATTTGAAGGCGAATCGGCGGTGGACAAAGAGTTGCAAGACGTGATGCAGAAAATTGACATGGTCCCTTTTCGCAATAGCTTCATAGTCGTTAAGCCGTCGGACGTCGCCAAAAATTCAACGTTGCCGAATGCCAATAAGTCAAGTCTCCATGAGACAAATGACTGGTCCTTAGAAAAAGTAAACGACACGGCGCCTTACCGCCAAGCAGTCGAGCAATTAAAAAACGCAATCAATTCCCGTCGGTACGAATCGGCGGAGCCTCTTTTTACGGCAAGCGGTTATGCCATGTTCCAACAACTCGTTCAATACGGACAATCCAGAATTTTGGCGGATAAGGAATTGAAATTTCTAAAAAACGGAGACGCTGTATTATGCCGCTCCATTCCCATGAGTTTTAGTTTCAAAAACAATCAAAAGGAATTTGTGGAAGAAGTGGTTTTGGAATTTGACAAGAACCATAAAATAAATAGTTTGTCTTTGTCCCTTGGCGAGGTGGCAACAGCCAATATAGCCCATAACGACGCCTGGCCAAAAACGGCGCGTTGGATGATGATTCGCTTTATGGAGAATTACAAAACCGCATACGCGCTGAAACGGCTTGATTATATTGAAAGAAT
>Ga0081606_1000230_pt1 | contig 27127 bp, 26 predicted proteins | sample EareggfetidaYelm_FD_71127 | JGI IMG/M metagenome (GOLD analysis project Ga0081606, IMG submission 71127) | Earthworm egg capsule microbial community from the University of Washington, USA - E. fetida Yelm (SPADES assembly) (version 2) | ecosystem: Host-associated > Annelida > Reproductive system... | reverse complement strand
CAGCGTCCCGATCAAATGAGCCACGCCAGCGCAGCGTCTGCCCGGGCCTAGAAGTTTCCCCCAGCCAACTCCTTCAAAACCGCCTTCTCCAACTCCGCCTCAGCGAGCAACCGCTTCAGCATGGCGTTCTGCCTCTCAAGCTCCTTCAACCGCTTCGCGTCATCAGCCTTGAGACCACCATACTGATTCCGCCACCGCTAGTACCTCTGCTCGGACACACCAAGCTCACAACACACACCCACGACATCCCCGCCATCAGCGAGCATCCCCCGGAGATTTCACCTGGCAGGCTTTCGACCGTGCGACGTCCCCGCCATCAGCGAACATCCAGTCGGCCCGCCCAAGCTTACGAACGACCTGCTCCGAGGTATGCCACTTCCTGCTGTTCATCATGATCTAACCAGTCTTCCCACCCACGACCGCGAGCGACAAGACGACTCGCATAACGACTGGACCTACAACATGGGTCAAGCCAGTGCGGGCGAATGGATGGATGCTCCCGCAGGTGAGCTCTCGACCGGGAATGCACGCAAACTCTGGATTATCCTCTGCACACTGGGCGTGGGTGTGGCGATAAAATTTGCTATTCGTTCGGTTCGGATCATCCTCTGCACACTGGGCGTGGACTCGCTGATCGTTCTCGACGAACCGTTTAGCGGCCTCGATGCACACGGCGCTGACACACTCAGAGCTGAGATCGATGCGTGGTCAACCGTCTCGTGGGTTCTGCTCATCGCACACGGAGAAGCATCAGAGCCGAACGTAGACGACATCTTCCTCGGGGTAACCCCATCTAAGGAGCACTGAGTACACCCAATAGTCAATCAAAGTGCAACACCAAGCGTTGCGCTTCTACCTTGAACGCGGGCGCATGTCCTATGAGCTCTCAATCATCTAGGCTAGACCGGAACCCCATCCCGATACCGTGAGAGTGAGTAATGGTCACATCGTCTGACACTGACGTCGCCCCGACCGAAAATACAGAACACACCGCGGCGGATATTTTCGAGCAGAAGGCGGTGCGGCTCGCAAAGCGAGAGCGACTGAACGCGGCATCCGCAGACCGCACCGGTGGTGCATACCCGGTGGGCGTCCCGATCACCGACACGATTGCGCAGGTGCGTGAGCGTTACGTGCACCTCGGGGTGGATGTCGCGACGGGCGACCGTGTGGGTATTGCGGGTCGGATCGTGCATTTTCGCATCGGCGGCAAGCTGTGTTTTGCGGCCCTCCAGGCGGGCGATGGTTCGCGCATCCAGGTTATGGCCTCTCTTGCCGAACTCGGCGAGGAGTCACTGCGGGAGTGGAAAGATCTCATTGATCTTGGCGATCACCTGTTCGTGTCGGGTGAGATCATTACGAGCCGCCGCGGTGAACTCTCAGTTCTTGTGTCGAAATGGCAGATTGCGGCGAAAGCGCTGCTCCCGCTGCCGAATCTGCACAGTGAACTTTCCGAAGAGACCCGCGTGCGCAGCCGCTACCTCGACCTCATTGTGCGCGAGCAGGCCCGCCGCACCGTGTACGACCGCGCCAGGGTTAATGCGAGCCTGCGTCGCACCTTCGACTCACTCGGGTTTCTCGAGGTGGAAACTCCGATGCTGCAGGTTATGCACGGCGGGGCATCCGCTCGACCCTTCGTCACCCGCTCGAACGCTTTTGACACCGAGCTGTATCTGCGCATCGCTCCGGAACTCTATCTCAAGCGTGCCCTCGTCGGCGGAATTGATCGGGTGTTTGAGATCAACCGTAACTTCCGAAACGAGGGGGCTGACTCAACGCACAGCCCCGAGTTCGCCATGCTCGAGGCGTATCAGGCCTACGGTGATTACGCGTCGATTGCTGATCTCACACAGCGATTGATTCAGGATGCCGCGCACGCTGTTGCAGGGTCGCACGTTGTCACCTGGGCCGACGGCACCGAGTTCGACCTCGGCGGCGACTGGCCGCGGGTGTCCCTGTATGGCACGCTGTCGGAGGCCGTTGGCGAGGAGATTTCGTCAGAAACCCCGATGGCGCGGTTGCGACAGCTCGCCGACGCGGTGGGTATCGAGGTCGCTCATCCGGTGCCGGGGAAGTACGTCGAAGAGCTCTGGGAACACCACGTGAAGCAGACCCTTGATCGTCCCACCTTTGTCATGGATTTCCCTCTCGACACGAGCCCGCTTGTGCGTGAGCACCGAGCAGTGCCCGGCGTCGTCGAGAAGTGGGATCTCTATGTGCGTGGTTTTGAGCTCGCAACAGGGTACTCCGAGCTCAATGATCCGGTCGTGCAGCGAGAACGTTTTGTTGCGCAGGGAGTGCTTGCGGCGGGCGGCGATCTCGAAGCGATGCGACTCGACGAGGACTTCCTTCGTGCGCTTGAGTTCGGGATGCCTCCGGCTGGCGGCATGGGCATGGGCATCGACCGCCTCCTCATGGCGATCACCGGGTTGGGCATTCGCGAGACGGTGCTGTTTCCCCTCGTGAAGTAGCCGCGCTGTATCCTTGTGGGAGATGGACGAGTTCTGGACTAGCGCGCTGTGGTCGGTTATGCCGACAGTTCTCATTGGCCTGCTGTTTTGGGTGGTGATGTGGGCGATCATCCACGCTGATCGCGGTGAGCGGAAGGCGCGAGCGCGCATTGAGGCGCGCGAGCGCGCGAAGTATGCGCGTGAGCGCCAGGCATCCGGGAGCTGATTACGGTGAGTGAGCGGTCGTGATCTTCGGAATCGGGCTCGACAGGCTTGTTATTCTCGCGATCGTGATCATCGACCTGAGTTGCCTGCTCATTATTATCCTGGTACCGGGAGATCGACGGCCGACGGCCGCGATGGCGTGGATTCTTGCGGTCATTCTCATACCGGTTTTGGGGGCACTGTTTTTTTGGCTTATTGGTGAAACAAAGTTGCCGCGCAGGTGGCGGGCAAAGCAGGAGAATATCGATCAACTCATCCTTGAGACAACCCACGGCGTCGAACGAGTGAGCGATTCTGCGACCTGGCCGGAGTGGTTCCACGGCGTTGTTCAACTCAATCGCAACCTGGGGTCGATGCCCCTTATCGGCTCCAACAGTGCGACGCTTATCGGTGACTACCGGGAGTCGATTACCGCGATGACCGAGGCCATTCAAGATGCGAAACGGCACGTGCACGCTGAGTTTTACATTCTCTCGTATGACTCCACAACGGCAAGTTTTTTCGAGGCAGTTCGGGAGGCGGTCGTGCGTGGGGTGACGGTCCGTATTCTGTTCGACCATGTCGCAACGCTGCGGGTTCCTGGCTATCGGCGAACCCTGCGCGAATTGCGCGCTACGGGGGCGCAGTGGCACCCGATGCTTCCGATACAGCCGTTCCGGGGCAAATATCAACGGCCTGATTTTCGCAATCATCGCAAGCTTCTTGTTGTGGATGAGTCGGTGGGGTTTCTCGGCTCCCAGAACATGATCGATTCCCACTATCACCGACGAAAGAATCTCCGCCGCGGACTGACCTGGCAGGATGTTATGGCCCGGTTTGAAGGCCCCGTCGTCGCGGGAATTGATGTTGTTTTTGCATCCGACTGGTATCTGACAACCGGCGATAGCGTGGATCAGAACATCGGCGATGCGCTGGAACACGGTGGTGAGCGGCAAAATCTCGACTGTCAGCTGTTGCCGAGCGGGCCGGGCTATCGCCACGAAAATAATCTCAAACTATTCCTTGCGCTGCTCTACGCGGCTCGTCGTCGCGTCGTTATTGCCAGCCCGTATTTCGTGCCGGACGAAGCCTTGCTCTACGCCATTAGTGGTGCCACACAGCGTGGTGTTCACGTGGAACTGTTTGTGTCAGAGATCGGTGATCAGGCCCTCGTCTACCACGCGCAGCGCTCGTACTACGAGGCACTGCTGCGGGCAGGGGTGGATATCTACATGTACCCCGCGCCATACATCCTGCACGCGAAGCACGTGACGGTCGATGAGGATGTCGCGGTTATCGGGTCGAGCAACCTCGACATTCGTTCCTTCATGCTGAACATGGAGGTGTCAATGCTTGTGCGCGGTGCCTCGTTCGTGCGAGATCTGCGAGCGATCGAAGACGGCTATCGGAGCAAGAGCCACAAAGTCACGCTTGACGAGTGGCTCATGCGTCCGGTGCGGTCGAAGTTCCTCGATAATCTTGCCCGGTTGACGTCGGCCCTGCAGTAGCTGTCTCGCTGCGCCGACGGCGAACAGCAGCCCCGAGGCATCCCGGTGTGACTACCCTCGTTATATCGACGACCGTTATAGGTGTCATGAGGAGTAGCCATGTTTGAGAGATTTACCGACCGAGCTCGTCGGGTGGTCGTGCTTGCGCAAGAAGAAGCTAAGTTGCTCAAACACAACTACATCGGCACCGAACACATCCTGCTGGGCCTCATCCACGAGGGTGAGGGTGTCGCGGCCAGAGCGCTGGAGTCGCTCAGCATTTCTTTGGAGTCTGTCCGCGAACAGGTGCAGGACATCATCGGACAGGGCCAACAGCAACCATCGGGGCACATTCCGTTCACGCCCCGGGCGAAGAAGGTGCTCGAACTCTCGCTGCGCGAAGCACTCCAACTCGGACACACCTACATTGGCACCGAACACATCCTGTTGGGACTCATCCGTGAGGGTGAGGGCGTTGCGGCACAGGTGCTTGTGAAGCTGGGTGCCGACCTCAACCGCGTGCGGCAGCAGGTGATTCAGTTGCTTTCGGGATACCAGGGCAAAGAGCAGGTGCAGGTCGGGGCGAGTGACTCGTCGCAGACACAGGGTGGCTCGCAGGTCTTAGATCAGTTTGGCCGCAATCTCACGCAGGCAGCGCGCGAGGGAAAACTTGATCCGGTCATTGGGCGGGAGAAGGAGATCGAGCGGGTCATGCAGATTCTCTCCCGCCGGTCAAAAAATAACCCGGTGCTCATTGGCGAGCCGGGGGTTGGTAAGACCGCGGTTGTGGAGGGGCTCGCGCAGGCAATAGTCCGCGGCGAGGTTCCTGAGACACTGAAAGACAAGCAGGTGTATTCTCTCGATCTGGGTTCGCTCATTGCGGGGTCGCGGTACCGGGGTGACTTCGAGGAGCGGCTCAAGAAGGTCACGAAAGAGATTCGCACGCGTGGTGACATCATTGTGTTCATTGATGAGATCCACACGCTCGTCGGGGCGGGCGCGGCAGAGGGTGCCATTGACGCGGCCTCTATTCTGAAGCCGTTGCTTGCACGCGGTGAGTTACAGACGATTGGGGCAACGACCCTTGACGAGTATCGGAAACACTTTGAGAAGGATGCCGCGCTCGAGCGTCGCTTCCAGTCGATTCAGGTTGCCGAACCCTCGCTCCCGCACGCCATCAACATTCTCAAGGGACTCCGTGACCGGTACGAAGCGCACCACAAGGTCTCTATTACGGATGGCGCGATCGTGGCGGCGGCGAACCTTGCAAACCGGTATGTGAGTGATCGGTTCCTGCCAGACAAGGCCATTGATCTCATTGATGAGGCCGGAGCTCGGTTGCGATTGTCTATTTTGTCGAGCCCGCCGGAATTGCGCGAGTTGGACGAGAAAATATCCGCAGCGCGGTCGAAGAAAGAAGCCGCTATCGAGGATCAGGACTACGAGAAGGCGGCGGCGCTGCGCGATGAGGAGAAGAGTCTCATCGGGGAACGAGCCCAGGCTGAGAAGAAGTGGAAGGCCGGCGAGGTGAGATCAACCTCGGTGGTTGACGAGGGACTCATCGCGGAAGTGTTGGCTCAGGCCACAGGCATCCCGGTTTTTAAACTCACCGAGGAAGAGTCATCGCGTCTGGTCTTCATGGAGAAGGCACTGCACCAGCGGGTTATTGGACAGGAAGAGGCGATTGCCGCGCTGTCAAAGACCATTCGCCGCACGCGGGCGGGTCTGAAAGACCCGAAGCGGCCGTCGGGTTCGTTTATCTTTGCGGGACCGACCGGTGTCGGTAAGACTGAACTTGCGAAGTCGCTCGCGGAGTTCCTCTTTGATGACGAGTCGGCGATGATCTCGTTGGACATGTCGGAGTACGGTGAGAAGCACACCGCGTCGCGGTTGTTTGGTGCCCCTCCCGGTTTCGTCGGATTTGAGGAGGGGGGGCAACTCACCGAGAAGGTGCGCCGGAAGCCGTTCAGTGTTGTTTTGTTCGACGAGATCGAGAAGGCACACCCGGATATCTTCAACTCGCTGCTGCAGATTCTAGAGGAGGGGCGCCTCACCGACGGTCAGGGCCGGGTGGTGGACTTCAAGAACACCGTCATCATCATGACAACGAACCTCGGGACGAAGGACATCGCGAACGGCCCGGTTGGTTTCCAGAAGGAGGGTGATTCGCGCACCGGCTACGACCTCATGCGCGGGAAGGTGAACGATGAGCTGAAGAAGCACTTCAAGCCTGAGTTTCTCAACCGGGTTGATGAGATCATCGTCTTCCCGCAGCTTTCCAAGCCCGAGTTGTTGCAGATCGTTGATCTGTTTGTGAAGCGTCTTGCCGACCGGATGCTTGACCGTGATATGACCGTTGAACTGACACAGGCCGCGAAGGAACGGCTCATTGACATTGGGTTCGATCCGGCCCTCGGCGCTCGGCCGCTGCGGCGCGCAGTGCAGCACGAGGTGGAGGACCGCCTGTCGGAAAAGATCCTGCAGGGTGAGCTCAACGCCGGTGACCATGTGCACATTGATGTTGTCGGTGGCAAATTTGTTGTCACCACAACGCAGCGGGATGTCCCGGTCGCCGTCGGCGTGAATGCGCAGGCCTCGCTGGGCACCGGGTCGGTCACACCGGACCTTGCGGTTGCCACAGGAGAGTAGGGATCTCTCGGGTCGCATAGCATTGGGGGGTGAGTGAGTTTGTCGTGCGCCCGGCGCGCACGAGTGATGTGCCGAGGATTGTTGATCTTGTCGAGCCGCTCGTGCAGCGGCGTATCCTGCTTGGTAAGGAGCGGGTGGACCTGTATGGCGCGGTGCCAGAGTTCCGCGTTGCAGAGTCCCGTGACGGAGCGCTGATCGGGGCGGGCGCGTTGCACGTCATATGGGAGGACCTCGGTGAGGTACGCACGCTCGCTGTGGCGGCACCGTGGATTGGGCGTGGCGTGGGGTGGGCTATCCTGCAGCGGTTGGAAGCGGATGCCCGTGCACTCGGCCTGTACCGACTGTTTTGTCTCACGTTTGAGGTTGAGTTTTTTGGTCGGAACGGGTTTGTTGACATGGGAACCGAGACCGTGGACCCGGAGGTGTATGCCGAGCTTGTACGTTCTCACGACGAGGGTGTTGCTGAGTTTCTCGACCTGGCGCGTGTGAAACAGAACACGCTCGGTAACACACGGATGCTCAAGGTTTTGTAACGCTGCGTGGTGTGCGGTCTGCTACTGCAAACCTGCTCTCTTGTGGGCTCGCCTGCTGTATCGAACGAAGGAACCGGAGCCGCAGGCGCGGACCTGTCTCTTGTGGGTCTGTTGCTGAGGGTCATGTTGTCTGCGCGCCACGCGGGGGATGTCACATGACACGGATGTCTCACGCGGAACCCGCCCGCCCGCGCGCCACGCGGAGGATGTCATCGTGAGTGCGTAGCGTGGGATGTATGTCGACACCTGCTAGGTCGCGCGGTCGGCCCTCGCCCGCGGTGTATCGGCGGCGCCGACTCGTTGTGCTGCTCGGACTGCTGCTTGTTATCGCCGCGATTGTGTTGCTGATCGCACGCCCGTGGGGCTCTGGGGGAACGAAGCCGAGGGCGGGCCTGAATGGAGCGGCTACCGCGCAGAGTAGTGATATTCCAGTGCCGCAGCAGAACAACGCCTCCCTTTCTGCGGGGCCTTCGGCAGTTCCGTCGACAGCCTCGGCCCACTCGGTTGCCGGGGCACCGTGTATTGCCCTCAATGTCCTTGTCGAAGCGATTACCGATAAGACTGTCTACAGCGCGGGGGAACGTCCGCAACTTTCTCTTAAGGTTACGAACAACGGGCCGGTATCGTGTGCGCTGAATGTCGGTACTGCGCAGCAGGATTTCACCATCACCAGTGGGAGCGACGTGTTCTGGCGGTCAACGGATTGTCAGGTGAACCCCTCTGATACTCAGATTATGCTTGCAGCCGGTCAGTCGCTGAGTTCCAGTGCGAGCCTCACCTGGGACCGCACCCGATCCGCCAAGGACACCTGCGGTGGTGCCCGCCCCTCGGCACCGGAGGGTGGCGCTTCATACCACCTGTCGGTCACGCTTGACGGAATCACCTCAACCCAGACGAAACAGTTCCAGTTGCTGTGATCACCGCGCGGTGCGGTGGTTTCTGCTGTCTTGGTTGCGAGGTTTTTCATGCTGCCTCCTCTTTTTGAGTCGCGGTCAGAACCTGGCCAATCGCGGCACGGACATTCCCCACCGCCGTGTCGAGGGTGGTTGTGTACCCGAGCCGACGCGCTTCTGTCGCACGCTGCTGTGCCGCGGTGACGGGGCGCACATCGCCTGTGAGACTGATCTCGCCGAAGACCGCGAATTCATTCGGTATCGCGGTATCGCACACTGCGGATGTAATCGCGAGCGCAATAGCAAGGTCGGCACCCGGCTCGGAGAGTCGGATGCCGCCAACCGTTGAGACATACACGTCATGTTCGCTGAGTGACCGTAACCCGGCGTGCCGTTCGAGGACGGCAATAATCATTGCAACCCGTGACGGATCAACTCCGTTCATGGTGCGTCGGGGCTGTGGTGCTTTTGTTGCAACAACGAGTGCCTGCACCTCGACCGGGAACGCTCGTTTGCCTTCCAACGCCACCGTTACGCACGTCCCGCTCACGGCTCCTGGCACCGTGGACCGGAAGAGGCCGGATGGATCGGGAATCTCTGCGATTCCGTCACCTGTCATCTCGAAGCACCCCACTTCGTCGGTGGGACCAAATCGATTCTTCAGCGTTCGAATGAAGCGCAAACTTGTCTGCCGGTCACCCTCAAACTGGCACACGACGTCTACCAGGTGTTCCAAGACCCTCGGCCCGGCGATCGAGCCATCTTTTATGACATGCCCAACAAGCAGTATCGGCAGGTTACGCTCCTTCGCAGTCCGAATAAGGGATGTTGCCACTTCACGCACCTGACTGGGGTGCCCCGGTAGTCCGTCGATGAGTGACGATGCGACCGTCTGCACGGAATCTACGATGAGTAACCCAGGCTGAATATCGTTAATGTGCCCCAGGATCGCCGCGAGATCTGTCTCTGCCGCCACAAACAATTCGGCGTGGATGGCTCGAGTGCGATCTGCTCGCAATCGCACCTGTGTCAGTGATTCTTCTGCCGTGACGTACAACACCCGAAGCCCGGTTGCTGCGGCGCGTGCGGCGACCTCCAACAGGAGCGTTGACTTGCCCACTCCCGGGTCACCGGACAGTAGGACCGCCGCTCCCGCGACGATGCCTCCGCCCAACACTCGGTCGACTTCGGTAATGCCGCACGGGCGGTGTGAGGTATTTCGCGTTGTAATATCACCGATTCGGACCGCAGCTCGACCCTCGGATGGGCGGATTGCTCGGGTTGATCGGGCGCTGCCACCCTCGATAACCGTGCCCCAGGTGTGACATTCGCTACAGCGCCCCACCCACTTCACGGCATTCCACCCACACTCGGTGCAGTAGAAGGTGGGTGAGGTGCGTGTCATGTGTGTGACGGTACGGGTAGCCACCGACATGTGCACGGGTGGAGGCATGTTTTTCCCGATGTGATCCAGGAAAGGATGGTGGCACCGACATGTGCACGGTGGAGGCACGGTGCGGATTCTGCAATGCAGGTTGTGTCATCTAAGATCGATCCCGGTACCGTGTCCGAGCGGCCGAAGGTGCAACTCTCGAAAAGTTGTGTGGGTGAGAGCCCACCGTGGGTTCAAATCCCACCGGTACCGCCATGAAATTCACTGCTATAGCAGCGATTTAGGCCTTGTCGGTGCCCCTGTGCCTACATTTTACGGTCACACTGTTCAGCCCGGCGATCTTCACGGTCTGTTTTGGGGGCTTTCCGCTTCACGCCCCACCTGCCTACCACAGACAGTTGTGCCAAGTATTTTTGTCGGCTCCGATCGTTGTGACCGAATCGAACCGTGCGGGCTCACTGATGAGCAGTGGTCTGCCTTCGGCGAGGGTCGCAGACACCGGGAGTCGGGTCGCGGAATGGGACTACGAGTCTGGGGCCTTCGGCGAGGATCGCAGACACCGGGAGTCGAGGCTACAGCGCGGCTGGGCGATGTCCATCGTGTTGGCGGGCGTGTGTTTTGCGGGAGTCAGGGCTACAGGGGGTGTGGGAGGCGGGGCAGCCGGCGGCATCCTGGTTCCTCGTTGTTCCGCGGTGCGGTGCGACGGGCCGACCAGTATAAGCAAACACCTCATATGCGACGCAGATTAACTATTGGACGTCACTAGTTGGGTGCCTTGATACTTAAAACTAATCAAAAAGCAACCTCACAATCCGCACTGCCGCGGTGCGCGCCACGGCGCGGCATTCGCAACGGTGCGGACTAAGACAGAAAGGTTCGCACGGTGTTTCTACATAATTTGCACCCCCGGGGTGTTTTTCGCAGGGTTGTGGCTTCGCTCGCGGTCTTAGCAGTGATGACTTTTGTCGTCACCGCCTGTTCGAACGAGGCACAGACTGCCGCGAGCGGCACCGGAGCGCAGGCGCTCCGCTTCGGCCTCTCCGCTGAACCAGTTGCGCCGGTTGCTGGAGCGCTTCAGGGCACTGTAGCCAACACGATGTACACGCTCATCCACCGTGGCTTGATGGCGTACGACAGCAGCGGGGCTCTCATTCCCGCACTCGCCGAGTCTGTGAAGACACCGGATGCAGTGACGTATGTATTCACTCTGCGCCCTAACCTTACATTTCAGGACGGAACACCACTGACGGCCACGAATGTTAAGAATTCGATTGCGTACTATGCCGATCCAGCGAATGGCTCAGGTCTGTACGCGGGGCTGAAAGACATCGCGTCGATCACACCAGACGGTGACAAGACGGTCACGATCGTGTTGACTGCTCCAAACTCCGCCTTCCTGCAGTTTCTCGCGGTCCCCACCGCGGCTATTATTCCGGACAGTTCACTTAACTCGAAGACACCCAACTGGGTCGGGGTGGGACCTTTCAAGTTGACATCGCAGGAGAGTGGCCGTGGCCTGGTTCTTCAGAAATTTGACGGGTACTACGGAGCGAGTGACGTGAAACTCAGCAGGATAGATTTTGCTTACTACACAGATGGCGAGGCCCGCACGAACGCTCTCCTGAGCGGCGATGTGGACATGATCGACTACGTTCCATGGGAAAATTTTGACCGGGTGTCTGCTGCCCCGGGTATCAAACTTGACGCGCAGGCTGGCCCGTTCCAATACGTTCAATTCAACATCAGTAGAGGGCCTTTTGCAAATCCGAAAGTACGGGAAGCAGTTGCATATGCCCTCAATCGTAATAATTCCGTCAAGGCTGCTTTCCAGAATCACGGCAAGCCCCTTTACGGGATCGTTATCTCCGAGAACGATCCCGCGTACAACGCCGACAGGCTAAAACTCTGGGACTACAATCCCGCAAAAGCTAAACAACTGCTCGCCGAAGCTGGCTTTCCGACCGGCTTCGCAACGACGTTGCTGGCAACATCGCAGTATGCCTTCCTTCAGGACACCGCACTCGCTGTCCAGCAGGATCTCAAGGCTATTGGTATTGATGCAACACTGGATGCCCCCGACTGGGCGACTCGCCTGACGAAAGGTCGCAACGGTGACTATGACCTTGCGGTGTCCGGTGATGCCGGCATCATCACCGATCCCTCGTACTTTCTCCCTCTTGTTACCGGCCCGAACACACCTCAACGGAGTTTCGACTACAACAACCCGCACATTGCCCGACTTATCGATGACGGTCTTCGTACGACGGACCCGGTAGCAAAGCGTGCGGCGTGGGATCAGGCTCAGTCTCTCATTGCTTCCGATGTCCCGATTGCCACACTGACGACGCGCGATCAGGCCTACGCATTCCGCCAGGGAGTGACGGGCTTCAAGAACCTGCCAGGATTCCTCACCTTCTACAGTGGGTATTCGCTCGTGAATACGTCAATCACAAAATAAGACCAGGGTGTGTAGAGCGATGTTCGCGTTTATCGTAACCCGTGTTGCCGTCGGAGCGGGACTTGTTCTTCTCGTTCTGACGCTGATTTTCGCGGCCCTACACCTCGTTCCGGGCGACCCCGCCGTCCTACTTCTCTCGCGTGGTGACGGCACGGCACCCAGCCAGGCGGCTGTCGATGCCCTTCGCGGGCAGCTAGGGCTCAATCAGCCGCTTGTCGCTCAGTACTGGAACTTCCTGATCGGCGTAGTGACCGGGGATCTGGGGACATCCTTTCGCACTCACGAGGCGGTTGTTGCATCGATTGCGGGACGCCTGCCTCGAACGCTCGAGCTGGTTGTATTCGCGACGTTGCTGTCGATCGCTGTCGGCATACCGCTCGGCACCCTCGCTGCCCGCCGAAGAGGGGCGGTTGACACGACGATATCGACGCTCACGAGCATTGGTGTGGCGCTTCCCGTTTTTGTTTTCGGCTCGGTGCTCGTTCTCGCCTTCTCGATCTGGCTCGGGTGGTTACCGGCCGGTGGCTTTACCGCGTGGAACCAGGATCCGGTCGCGCATCTGAAGGGTCTGATCCTGCCCGGTGTCGCGCTCGCGGTTGGATTCTCGGCGATTATTGCCCGGATGACCCGTTCCTCCGTTCAGGAAGTTATGAACCAGGACTGGGTGCGTACCGCGAAGTCCTTCGGTCTGTCACCGTTCCGAGTGTTACGCAGACATGTATTGCGTAATGCCCTGACCCCGATCGTCACCGTGGTTGGCCTGGGATTCGGCGTGTTGCTGGGGTCGACGGTGCTCGTCGAACGGGTTTTCAACTACCCGGGACTCAGCAGCCTCCTCGTCGAGAGTGTCTCAACCCGCGACTATCCCGTCGTGCAGGGGATTGTCATTGTTATTGCCGTGATGTTTATCAGCATCAATATTGTCGTTGACGTGCTCTACGGGTTTCTCGACCCGCGAGTGAGGAGATAGCCCGTGTCTTCATCTCGCTGGGCCCGTGCCCTGACACCGTTCCGCATCGTTGTGATCGGTTACGTTTTGATACTGGTCGCGGTCATGATCCTTGCTCCGGTGCTTGCCCCGGCTGATCCGCTCGCTCAGAACGTCACCAAACGTTTGACGGTGCCGTTGACGGACGGCTACATTCTTGGCGCGGACGAACTCGGCAGGGACATCCTCTCCCGCCTCATGTACGGAGCTCGGGTAGAGCTGTTCATCGCTCTCGGGGCAACTCTGGCGTCAATGGTGCTCGGTACCATCATCGGGCTTTTGGGGGGCTATTTTGGTGGGCTTGTCGAGACGCTAACTATGCGGGTCATCGTGGATGTCATCCTTGCGTTCCCTCCCATCATTCTCGCTTTGCTCGCTGTCACTCTGTACGGACCTGGCCCGGGGACGCTCATCGTCGTGATGGGAGTGCTGTTCGCTCCGACGTTTGCCCGCATCACGTATGGGCAAACGCTGTCGGTCAAACGTGAGGAGTATGTCGAGGCGGCGATCGCGTTCGGTGCGAAAACAGTGACAACAATGTTCCGCGTTGTGCTTCCTAACGCGTCTGCGCCGACCATCGTGCGGTTCTCGCTGACGGTTGCCGCCGCCATCCTGCTCGAATCTGGACTTTCTTACCTCGGACTGGGTGTTGTCCCACCGACACCGTCCTGGGGGTCCATGGTCGCGCAGGGGTCGCGGTATCTATCATCCAGCCCACACGTGCTGCTTGTTCCCGGTGGAGTTGTTGTGCTCACGATTCTCGCGTTTGGAGTCCTCGGCGATGCCCTTCGGGATGTGCTCGACCCGAAGGAGAAGAGGCGCTCATGAGCCATCCACTGTTGAGTATTCGTGAGCTCAGCGTCGATTTCGAGACCGCGGAGGGATGGAAACCGGTTACGCACGGAGTGAGTCTGGATATCGTGGCTGGCCAGACGCTTGCACTGGTCGGCGAGTCTGGCTCGGGGAAATCTGTCACAGCGATGTCGGTTCTTGCGTTATTGCCGCTTCACACGCGACGGCGCGGCTCTATTCTTTTCACCGGTGAGGATCTCTTATGCGTGCCTGACAAACGTCTGCAGCAGATCCGCGGCCGCGACATTGCCATGATTTTTCAGGAGCCGATGACGGCGTTGAATCCGGTCTACACGATCGGCAGACAGCTTATCGAGGTCATTCAGAGCCACCGCCAGCTGAGCACCGCAGCGGCAAAGGAACGTGCACTGGAACTGCTTCGGAGCGTCAATATTCCGGAGCCGGAGAAGAAATTCGATCACTACCCCCATCAGCTTTCCGGTGGTCAGCGCCAGCGTGCCATGATTGCGATGGCGGTATCCTCGGAACCGAAACTCCTTATTGCAGACGAACCGACCACGGCGATCGATGTAACCGTTCAGGTGGAAATCCTAGACCTGATACTCGAACTGCAATCGCGGCTCGGCATGGCGGTGCTCATTATTACGCACAATATGGGCGTTGTCGCCGATATTGCTGATCGGGTCGTTGTCATGCGGAATGGTCGGGTTGTTGAAGAAGGAGGTGTCGAGGATGTTTTCGTGCGACCCCGTGAGGCGTACACACGAGAACTGCTCGCCGCGGTGCCGTATCTCGGTCGCGCCGAGAAGTTTCTCGGTGGCCTCGAGCCAGGACTAGCCGTCACCGAGTCGACGACGGGCGATATGACCACGACAGTGCCAGTGCTGGAACTTACCGGGGCACGGATTTCCTATCCTGGTTCCTGGCGGAAGGCAGGTTTTCAAGCCGTACACGGCGTTGATCTCACCATCGAACGCGGTGAGATCGTCGGGCTGGTCGGGGAATCTGGATCCGGCAAGTCAACGATCGGCCGGGCTGTTCTTGGCCTTCTGCCCCTTGCTGGCGGAACCCTGAAGGTACACGGCACGGATGTCTCGCACGGCACCCGCGCGTTGGCACGGCAACGTCGCGGCACCGTTTCAATGGTGTTCCAGGATCCGGCCTCATCGCTTAATCCTCGGCGGACCATCGCGCAAGCGATCACGGATCCGCTCCGCTGGCAAGGTATCCAGCTCCGCGGGATGGCGTTACGAGAACGGGCGATGGAGTTACTCGAACAGGTGCGAATATCAGGGAGCTGGGCTGACCGGTATCCCCACGAGTTATCAGGTGGACAACGCCAGCGCGTCGGCATTGCTCGAGCGATCGCGATTGAACCGATGCTTATGGTCGCAGACGAACCGACCTCGGCGCTTGATGTTTCTGTCCAGGCGTCAGTGCTGGAACTTTTCCTTGAATTGCAGCGGAGTTACGGATTTTCGTGCCTGTTTATTAGTCACGATCTCAGTGTCGTCGAGGCTCTCGCTAACCGTGTTATCGTGCTACAGAAGGGGGTTGTTATCGAGCAGGGTTCCACCCGGGACGTACTGCAGCGGCCACAGGCAGAGTACACACGTCAACTCATCGCTGCTGCTCCTGTTCCTGATCCCACGGTGCAACAACAGCGACGCCAAGCACGGACAACCGGGTAAAATCCGACATGGAGACCCGACGACTCGAGATGTTTGTTACACTTGTTGATGCCGGCAGTTTTCGGTCGGCTGCTGAGCAGTTATTCATTTCGCAGCCAGCTTTGTCGCAGCAGATTAATCGATTAGAAACTGATCTTGGACTGCAGCTTATTGACCGCAGTCAACGGCCTGTTCGGCTAACGGCAGCGGGTAGGGAGTTTCACATCCGCTGTCGGGATGTCCTCGATCAGGTCACCGAGATCGAGAGTCTCATGTCGGCTGTCAAGGATGGCACGGTGGGTCGAGTTCGGTTGGGGCTGGCCTCTGCGCTCATGTACGGGCACGTGCCGAGCGCGGTGAAGGTGTTTCGCGAAGCTTTCCCACGGGTAGAGGTGGAGATCTCGAACAGGGTGACCACGCAGGTTCAGGAGGAACTCGAGGAGGGCCGACTTGACGTTGCGATCTTGTTTACCCGGTCATCAATGAAAGGGCTGACTTCGCGCCGGTTGTACTCCGAACCGTATCGGGTGGCGCTGCCCATTGACCACCCCCTGGCAGGGGAGGAGTGTGTGACGTTTTCCCAGCTTCGTGAAGAGTCTGTCATCATGATCCCCCGCCACGCTGCGCCCGAGAACCATGACGCTCTCATCGTCGCGTGCATGCAAGCCGACTTCTCGCCGCGCGGCCCTGTTGTTGCTGGTTCGTACCTCGACCATGTTGCCCTCACCTCAGCTGGTTTCGGCGTGAGCTTTGTGCCGGAATCCTTGACACGACTGCGTTTAGACAACGTTGTGTACAAGCCGATAGGGGCCCCCACCGTCGAAGCAACGATCTCAATCAGCTGGTTCCAGGATCGAGCAAATTTTGCCGCCCGCGCCTTTGTCGAACACTTCCTGGTTCACTATCACGCTTCCCCGACAACCGAGGGATATCAACGGGTAACCGTCCCACTCACACAGCCCCGAAAGGATTACTCATGAAGATCGCCCTTGCACAGATTGCATCACGTGCCGACACCGATTATAACTTCGATCTGGTGGAGCGATTTTCTCGCTCTGCGACCCAACAGGGGGCTGATCTCATTGTGTTCCCGGAGTACGCAATGGTTGATATGCCGGAACTCGATGCGGCGTTTATCACTCAGGCCGAACCGCTCGATGGCCCGTTTGTCAGCCGTGTACGCGATCTTGCCCGCACGCTTCGCGTGACGATTGTACTCGGTGTTCTCGAAAAGCTTGCGGAGGATGAGCGTGCCTCCAACACTCTCGTTGCCGTTGACGCAGCGGGTGAGGTGGTCGCAACGTATCGCAAACTTCACCTCTACGACGCTTTTGGTTTTGAGGAATCGTTATTCATCAAGCCGGGTGCCACTGTCGGAGCCGCCACCTTCGATGTCGCCGGTGCCCGTGTGGGAATGCTCACGTGCTACGACCTTCGCTTCCCGGAGGCGGCGAGGCAGCATGCGGATGCGGACGTCGACGTGCTTGTATACCCGTCCTGTTGGCTCCCAGGTCCGCGTAAGGAAGATCACTGGAAGACGCTCGCCCGCGCCCGTGCGATTGAGAACACGATGTTCGTTGCCCCTGTGTCGCAGGCGGCACCACTGGGCACGGGCGGCAGCTTCCTCGTTGACCCGATGGGGCTTGTGTGTGGCGAACTCGATGGTGCGGCCGGCATGACCGTCGTCGAGGTTGATCCGCAGCGTATCCGCGATGTGCGCGCAACCAATCCCTCTCTCGCACATAGGCGCTTTACGGTAGTGCCCGCGGGGGTCGTTGCCTAGGGTCAATCGCTCAGTTCGGGGCATCCCATCGCTTGGAGTGTTCTCTTCGTCTACTCATATACTCACACGATCTACCTAACGATAGAAAGCAGGAATCCTATGTCCCCACGACCCCTCCTCGGTGGCTGGTTGTCCGATGACAGTGCTGCCGCGGCAGAAATCATGGCGAGTCTTGGTTACGACTTTGTTGTGCTCGACATCGAGCACGGTCCGTTTGACCTCGCCGTTCTTGAACGATTCATTCCCCTCCTGAAGGGCATCGGACTCGAGGTGCTCTCAAAAGTGCTCGTACCTGAGCGCGGTCCGATTCAGCAGGCACTTGATTTCGGTTCCGATGGTGTCATCATTCCCCACATTGAAAGCCTTGAACACGCACGCGAGGTCACGGCGTTTGCGAAGTTTCCGCCGCTCGGTGATCGCAGTGTTGCCGGTGGCCGTACTCTCAATTACCGCGCAACCACGGATGCCTGGATCACTGCGCAGAACCGTGAGACGAAGTGCTTCCCGATGGTGGAGGATGCTGGTGCCCTCCGTGATGTGGTTGGGATTGCACAGCTAGATACGGTTGACGGGCTGTTTATCGGCCCTACGGATCTTTCACTGCGCCGCAATCGTGGTGCGTATTCCCGTACACCGGAGGATTTCGCTGATTTCTCCGCGGTGGCCACGGCGGTGGCCGCGGCGGGAAAGCCGTGGGTCTTACCGGCCTGGAGCGTCGAAGAGAAGGCGTTTGGGATCAAGCACGGTGCACGCTACATATTGCTCGCGATGCAGCACGGCGCTCTGTTTGAAGGTTACGGCAGCGCGAAAGATCTCGCAGAGGAACTAATTGCCTCCCAGGGCTAGGGGGTCACGTCCTGTTGGCTGCCGCGACCGCTGCCCCGATAGCATCACCTCCCGGGGTAGGAAGTCACGTCCAAGAGCTGGACTCTCCCACGGCCCCGGCTCACATCACCTCCCGGGGTAGGAAGTCACGTCCCCGGTGGTGCCATCGTCGGTCGGTGAACATCGCTCTGGTTTGCTGTGCTGCCAGCATCATTCACACTCCGGTCATCAGCATCAGCATCAGCATCAGCATCAGCATCAGCATCAGCATCAGCATCAGCATTCGCGTCCTCGTTCACCGCGGGTGCGGGCGTGCGGCCATCTCGAAAGATTGAGGTTTCAGGTTCGGGATGGTGCCGTTTCTGTAGCACGAACAGCACGATGCCCAGCGCAACCGCGACAAACGACGCCCAGACGTTTGCGGGGATGCCGAACAGCACGTTGCTGGTGGGGTCGATCCGGATTGACTCAAGCCAACTGCGGCCGAGGCCGTACCACACCAGATAGAGCCCAAAGACTCGACCCCATCGCAGCCAGAAGCGGCGTTCGAGCAGCAGGATCACTCCGACGCCGATGAGGTTCCAGATGATCTCATAGAGAAACAGCGGGTGAAACAGGGTTCCGGCCGCCGTGTTGTCGGGAAACATCGGATCGGTTGGCAGGATTTCCAAACCCCACGGGAGCGTCGTCGGTAGCCCAAACAACTCATGATTGAAATAGTTGCCGAATCGACCGAGTGATTGGGCGACGAGCATCGCCGGGGCGAGGGCATCGGCGAATGACCAGAAGCGGATCCCCGTTGTCCGACATCCAATGAATGCCCCGACAGCGCCACCCAGCAGTGAGCCATACAGGGCATTTCCACCATCCCAAATCGCGAAGACATTCCAGAGATTCGCGCCCGGAAAAAAATAGTCACTGCCGTGCGTCAGCACGTGATAAAAACGTGCCCCTCCGATACCGAGCGGTACCGCCCAGATGACAATGTCGAGCGCCGTGCCCTGTTCCGCCCCGTGCCGCGACAGCCGTCGCTGTGTCATAAGCAACGCCGCGACGATACCGGCCAGAATGCACAGTGCGTAGGTGTGGATGGTCAGCGGCCCCAGGTGGAACTGGGCCCACTCGGGCGGTGGGCTGGGGATGCTGGTTCGGAGCATAGCTAGCGGGTCTCCTGTGTTCGGTGCGAAACGGGTCTTCGTCTACCGGCGCGAACGGGTTCTGGTCGTTGATCGCGTCGTAACGCACCGCCTCCGGCGGCAAACAGCGACAACTGGCCGCAACCGGTTCCAGGAGCAGATAGCGCGGCTCCCAGTATAGGAAACTCGGGTGACACTCAAGCCGTTGACGGCTCCCTCGAGCCGAGCGAAGCACCGACTCGCGAAAGACCGCGTGTTCGGCGCTGCCGGGGGATGGCTGAATAAGGGTCTCGCCTACAGGTTCATCGACATGCGTGTTCGGCGCTGCCGGGGGACGGCTTGTCAGTCCGGGACATCCTGCAGTGCGGCCTCAGCAAAGCGCCGCAAGAGCCGCTGTGGTTCGGTCACGGATGCCGCGGTGAGTCGCTCTATCACGGCACTGAGTTCATCGGCGCGGAAATACCCGTGATTGCGGTACACCCGCGAGCGGGCGATGAACTCCTCCGGTGAGACCTCGGGGTGGAACTGAGTGGCGTATACGTGCGATCCGACGCGATAGATCTGCACGGGGCATCCGACGGATGTCGCGAGCAGCACCGCCGAGTTTGGCAGCACCGAGGTGCTCTCCTTGTGTCCCACGAGCGCCTGAAACGTTCCCGGTAATGCGCCGGTGAGCGGATCGGAGGTGCCAGCGTCGGTGAGTGTGACCTCGACAGCGGCAGCCGCCTCACCGTGCGCTGTATCAACGGCTCCGCCCAGAACTCGAGTGAGCACCCCGATTCCGTAGCACGTAAATACCACTCGCGCATCGTGGGTCACAGCCCACTCGGCGAGCCGAGCGAGATCCGTCTCGACCCGCCGTTGCTGCAGCGACTTTCTTGTGTCTTCGGTTGAGACGTTGAACGGGCTACCGCCCACGACGATGCCGCGAAACTTGGACAGGGGAAGATCGGCCAACGGGGCATCCACCAGCGGATGATGGTGAAGCTGGTGTGGTGTCAGCGCCATGGTGCGTCGTACGGCCTCATACTCGGGCTCGACCGCATCTTTCTCGGGTCGGGCCGAGAGGAAGAGAAACGAGGCACTCACAACCTGGCCTCCTCGGCGTAGTGGTCGCGCAGGAAGGCGGTCACCTCCGCCAATTCCAGCGGTGAGACAGAGTGGCCAAGGTTCTCATAGATCCGCTCGGTGAGTGTTGTGTGGGCACTCAACCAGTCGTGGCTGTGGGCAATCAGTGGGGGCGGGATGACCCGGTCCTCCGTGCCGCGTCCCCACAACACCGGCGGCTTGGTGTCGGCGAGGGCGGGGTCGTTCGGCTGCGGTGCGGTAATAACAAAGCCGCTGAGCATGACAACAAACTGATAACGATCCGGTGCTCGGCGCAACAGCTCAACGGCTATCGCTGCACCCTGCGAAAATCCCAACAGGCCAACGGATGTCGCGGGCTCCACGTGCTCGTTCAGCCACGTGAGTACCGCATCAACCGCTTCCACTGATCCCTTGTGCGGGAAGTGGTCCCGAGTGTCCTGGGCGCGTTGTTGTTGGTAGGTTGCTGATCCCTCGTGCGGGAAGCGGTCTCGTTCTTGTCGTTCTTGTCGTTCTTGTCGTTCTGCTGATCCCTCGTGCGGGAAGCGGTCACTCTCCGGAGTAAGCGGGTACCAGGCGTATCCGTGGCCCATGCTCACCGGTGCCCGCAGTGATGCAATGACGGGTTCGGAGGGAAGAAAGGGGGACAGCGCGAAGAGGTCAGATTCTGATGAATTGTAGCCGTGTAGCAGCAGGAGTACCGGGCGCGTCGTTCGATCTGCCGGTGCTGCCGACCAGAGGACAGCGTCGGGGTCTAGTGTCACGGAGTTCACGGAACCACGCTACCGGGTACGGCAGAATCAATGACATGAGTGTGCGCACACCCGACCCCGACTGGCATCCCGACCAACCCAGCTCGCCGGGACCTGCCGACAGCGGTGGGGCGGCGGCGCTGGGTGCGCCCGGCTGGTTTGAGGACCTGGAATTCGCGGAGATTCGTCGTCGCTTGCCCATCCTCTACGTTGAGGCTGTGCCGGTTCGGGTGGATGGCCTCGGTCAGGTGACTGAGGTGGGGGTGCTGCTGTGCGCTAGTGCGCTGGGCGAGATGACACGAACTTTGGTCTCGGGGCGGGTTATGTACGGTGAGACGGTGCGGGATGCGCTGTTCCGTCATCTCGAGAAAGACCTGGGGCCGATGGCGTTTCCGCTGTTGCCGACGTCGATCGTGCCGTTCTCGGTCGCGGAGTATTTTCCGTTGCCCGGCATCTCGCCGTTCGTGGATGAACGGCAGCACGCCGTCTCGCTTGCCTACGTGGTGCCGGTGACGGGAACGTGCGAACCCCGGCAGGATGCCCTTGAGGTGACGTGGCTGTCAGCGGCCGAAGCAGCCCAGGATGACTTCGTTGCGGAAATGGGATCCGGTCGCGGCATCCTGTTGCGTCAGGCGCTTGCCTCGGTCGGTGCGTGGCGGTAGGGCTTAGGATCGGGTCAGGGGTGGGCGGCGCGCAGCCGCGCGTAAGAGAGGGGTGCAAAGATATCCCCATAATCTGGGATGCACCGCCACGCAGCCGCACGCAAGAGAGAGATGTCATGACCACAACCGATAAGACCGCCTCCGATGGTGAATCGGAGGGTTTCACCGCGGAAGAACGTGCGGCAATGAGGGAGCGCGCGAAGGAGAACCGCACGGCTGCTCGTCGGGGGTCTCGTGCCGACACCGCTACTGCCACGGCGGAGGTGCTCGCTAAGATTGCCGAGTTGCCGGACTCAGACCGGGTGCTGGCTGAAAGAGTGCACGCGGTTATTATCGCTGCCGCACCGACCCTGTCTCCAAGGCTCTGGTACGGGATGCCCGGATATGCCAAAGACGGTAGAGTGCTCTGCTTCTTCCAGAGCGCCTCGAAGTTCAAGACCCGTTACGCGACACTCGGATTCAACGATGTCGCGGCGCTCGACGAGGGAGACATGTGGCCCACGGTGTTCGCACTACAGACACTGACCGCCGCCAATGAGGCTCGAATTACGGCCCTCGTGCAGAAGGCAGTCGGCTGATGTGCACGCGGAATCCGCACGCGTGGGTGGGGCCACACCGGTAGGGCAGAGCGGGGCGCACTCTCGGAATCCGCACGGGTGGGTGGGGCCACAGGAGGGCGTTAGCGCACCAACCGCACCTCGTGGATAGATTCACCGAGGAACGGCTGCATTTGTTTGGCTCCATCGGCGCTGAATCCATTGCGACGGTAGAACGCGTGTGCCCGCGGGTTGTCGGAGGCGACCCAGAGGTACACCGGGTCTGATCCTACGGCAGCGTCAAGTAGTTTTTGACCGATGCCCGTGCCCTGATACGTGTCGAGCAGATAGATGAAGATGAGCTCGAGCGCCCGTGGGGGATCCTCGTCGCGGGCCGGGCCCGCACCGACAAACCCGACGATATCGCCGTTCACAATTGCCGCGTACTGTGAGAACTCTGGTCCGCGCGAGGCGAGGTGTGTCCAGAGTTCGGCCATTCGCCGGGCAGAGAGATTTTCAAAAGCTGCCGCACTGATGAGGTGATCGTAGGTTTGGTGCCAGCACATTGCGTGAACCCGACCCAGCGTTTCCGCGTCGGAGTCCCGAATCGGCCTGACCGTGACATCTGCTGCAACGTCAATGCTCATGGGGGAAGACTAAGCCAGCTTTTGCGTGATGAGAAATTGAGAGTTTCTCGGTTATCGCGGGGCGGATAAATTTCGTGACCCGGGCGTTGGTCGGGTCGGGTTAGGTTCCGGAGGACTCGGTGTGGTTGGCGCGGGGCTCGGTGCGGTGGGCGCGGGTCCCGGGCGGGGTGCAAGATTGGTGATGTGCGTGCGGGGTTCGGTGTGGTGCGCGCGGAGTCCGGTGTGACGGGCACGGTGCGCTCGAACCTTCTCGCGATTCCCGCACCGCTGCATGGAACACCAGCGTCGATTGGATGCCCGAGATGTGTCGAGGTAGATCATGTCACAGTCATCCGCAGAACATTTTTTCACTCGATTCGCATTGCCCGGACCCAACAGCTCAACGGCCTCGCGAGCAATGGACGCAAGAACATGAGCAACGGTCTGGATGGAGCGGCCCGCCCGGAGGGTGCCGCCAGTAAGGCGGGGCGGGATATCAGGCACCGCCGCATAGAGATTGATGACATCGATATCAGAGCCGTCGAACTCGCGGTGAGCGCTCGCTGCCTGTGCCAGCCTAAAGATGGCACTGCGGAGCCGAATCGCGTCTTCGATGTCACGTTCCTGAGCGGGCGCTACCTGGGCACCCCAGTGTTCGCTGAGCCAATCGGAGAGAGCGGTTGGAACGGCGGCGCGACTGGCCTCCAGCACGCTGCCAGAGTACATAAAATCAAGAGCTCGGGATCCAGAGTCAAACCACGAGTGCACGTCGTCGGCGTCGCGGTACCACTGTCCGGTGCGTGTGCTGCCGGTCATCGGATGCCACCCGCTGCCGCGCGTCGCATCGCGTCGCTAACCTCGCGCTGTTGCCATTCGATGAGGTGTGCACGGTCAAAACCGCGGCGACACAGCCCACAACTGAGCGAGCGGGACGGGCGTCGATACCGCACGTGTTCATGGCCCGCCGGACACCGGCCCACCCACGGCGCAAGTTCGGTCGCGACCTCGCCGTCGTGGGTGCGGCGTCCGATGTACCCCAGCTCTCTGGCAGCACGCACCCAGGATGGCCCGTGTCCGGCTCGAGCGCCGGCTAGCGCGTGCGCTACCTCGTGCAAGAGCACCTGATGGATCTCGTCATCGGTGTACCTGGCCGCGAGATAGCGCGAGACCGAAATTCGCCGCTCTGCGTAGTTGCACAGGCCCGCGCGCTTCTTTGCATTGTCGAAGTCGAAACTCCACACGGCAGCATCAAGGTGCAGGGCGATGAGCGCAGTGGCCCACCGTCGAACCCTCTCCAGTTCCGACATGGCAGCGAGCTTATCCGCGTCCGCCGTCACCGGTGGTGACCCGGGCAGGGCGGGTCGGCCTTGTGATGAAAATGTTCCGTGCCGGTGGCGGCGAGGGAATCGCCGTGGCATCCGTCACAACGGGCGCGCTCGCGGCAAACGCGCGGGCCTCGTCGCCCGCAACCAGTTTCGCGGGCGAGTGGCCGCTCGCGAGCAGTCGAGGCAGGTGCGCAAACGGGAGATCCTGCGCCGAGGCATAGACAACGACATTGCCGAATCGCCGTGCCTTCAACAGTGCCGTGTCGCAGGCAAACGCCACGTGCGGGAAGAGCGACCCCAGTGTCGCCACCTGACTGCGGGCAAACGCGAGCCCCGCGCCATCCGCGACATTGACGGTGAGGATGCCGCTCATCGCAAGTTTCGCCGCGACCGCGGCGTAGAACTCGGTGCTCGTCACGTGTGCGGGGGTTCGCGCGCCGGAGAAGATGTCAACGATCGCGAGATCAACGGCACCCGTAAGCCCGGGCGGAAGCTTGCCGAGCACCTCGCGCGCATCGCCGTAACGGATCCGGATGTTCGCCCCCCGGGGCAGTGGAATGTGCGTCCGCACCAGGTCAATGAGCCCCGGCTCCAGCTCGATTACCTGCTGCCGTGACCGCGGTCGAGTGGCGTGGATGTACCGGGGCAGAGTGAGCGCGCCACCACCAAGGTGCAGGGCGGTGATGGGTTCGCCCGCGGGTCGCGCCGCGTCAATGGCGTACCCAATCCGGCGGATGTAGTCGAATCCGAGCAGGTCAGGATGCCCCGTCTCCACGCGCGACTGGGGAGTGTCATCCACGTAGAGGGTCCAGGAACCAGATCCCGGCCGGGACTCTGTCAGCCGTGCAAGATGTCCGCTGACAGTTAGTTTTTTCTGGTATTCGGTCATGGCTCTTGCCAACTTAGCTGCTTCGGCGCTCTGCCACGTCAAACCGGCATTATTCCCCGCTCTTGCCCGCAGGGTATCCGGGTCGATCAATGATCACGCCAACCTTCTGCCGCCTCAGACAAGCGTGCCAGATAACCGGTGACGAATCCGAGAGGAACCGCAGCGACGGCGACATAGCTCACAGTGTCTCCGCATGCTCCCGCGAAGAACTGCTGAACGGGGTTGATGCTGTCCTGGCCACTCACAACAGTATTCACACTCGCGACGACCGCGACCCAGGTCAGTGCCAGGAGCGTTCCAGTTCTGTTCGTCAGCAACGCTCGAATGCTCCCCCTCGTTGTCAACACGCGAGTTACCGCTGACGCGACCACAAGGATGAGAACGTAGTAGGGAACAGCCTGCACCACGCCTCCGGGGACGGCCATCGCCCACTCCAAACTCTTAGTACGACCGAAGCATCCAGAACCGGTGGGGAGGAGCACGGTCCACGCTGCCAGTGAGCCCGTCAGGGTAGCCAGGTTCATCCGTACGGCCCTCTCGCGTGAGTCGTAGCGAATCATGACATCCGTGGGCTGATACGGGAGCGTGCAACAAACACGGCCGTGCCGATCACTGTCAACACCCCGAGATACGCCGTGGGACACAGTGCCTGCACGGGGTCGTAGTGTTGAAGACCGGTCGGGTAGACCGCCGACATGAGGAACGACCAACCTGGCATGTCAAGAAGTTGAAAGAACAGCGACTCGGCGATGTGCAGAGCGAGGGGGAGTAGCAGGGCGAGGACCGCGCGGCGGATGACAAGCACCGCCAGTGTCGCAACGATGCCGAAGATCGTGGCGTTTACCCCGAACTATGTCGCGGCGACGAGACTGAACACGACCGGCCCGAATTGGAGGGCAGCGGTCAACGGTGCCGCGGATATATCGGCCTCCCGAACAGCGTCCGCGCTGCTCAGTCCGTATGAGGTCGGATCGATTGCGTGCGTCCACAGCACAGGCACGATAACAAACGCCGCGACCGCGTTGCTGAGAGCAACGAGTGTGAACGTCAGGAATACTCGCGCAAAGGCCTCGCTCCCACCGCAGACAAATGCCCGCCCCCGTCACTGTTTTTCCTCCTTGCCGTGCAACACGTCGAACAGGCACGAATTCGTATTGCGTGGTCACGAACTCCTCCTGACAACCGTTGCGGCGGGACAGAGACACACGTCTACACCTCGCCGCAACACGCAATCAGTTTGTCGTGAACCAGCCCGTCACCAGCACGGTGACCCAGGTCCAACTGTTGTTCGTTACGATGAGGCGGGCCGCAGTCCCAGGCGGTGTTCCGTTTTGAATGGTTACCGGAGACCCGGGCCCAATGCCCTTCTGCTCAGAGTATTCCGTTCTGGATCTCCCGTTTTCTGCCTTCACGTTCATCAAATAGCCGCCGCAAGTGTTGCTATCAGGATTGCTGATGTGATTCCCTTCTTAGATTTCATGACTTCTCCTAATATTTGTATAGCCTCTCAGCTCATATTCCGGGGATAAAAGACAGTAACTCGTCGCACTAAATAACCTTTCATCTATTATGCTGATGGTTCGCCCTGCGAAATTGGCGCGAGTCCTCCCCGCATCCACCGTGAGCTTCTGCTGGTGATTGTGCTCTGGTGGAAACAGTGCCTGGGTGGGTTCTGCTAGGGTTTGTTGGTGTGGTTTCTATGGAAGAGCGGCTTGCTGGCCGGTGGTGGTTTGGTGTGAGGGGTTTGTGGTCGGTTCAAGGGTTGGGTGGGTGGAACAATGTCACGTGAGCGGGAGGAAGTTGGGGGTGGGGTGGATGTTGTGTCTGTTCGGTCGCTTGTGAAGATGTATGGTGATCGTACTGTTTTGGGGGGTGTGGATCTTGGTATTGAGTCGGGGATAGTTTTTGGTTTGTTGGGGCCGAATGGGGCGGGGAAGTCCACTCTTCTTGAGACGGTGGCGGGTTTGCG
>Ga0081606_1000228_pt1 | contig 27292 bp, 25 predicted proteins | sample EareggfetidaYelm_FD_71127 | JGI IMG/M metagenome (GOLD analysis project Ga0081606, IMG submission 71127) | Earthworm egg capsule microbial community from the University of Washington, USA - E. fetida Yelm (SPADES assembly) (version 2) | ecosystem: Host-associated > Annelida > Reproductive system... | reverse complement strand
GATGAAGGTGCGCAGGTCCGGCAGCGCCAGCACCATCTTGCCCATGAGCGGCAGCATCGCATCGTCGTAGATCACGGCGCGGGCGCCGGCATCGCGCAGGATGTAGGCCGCCTCATCGGGCGAGAGCCGATGATTCATCGGCACGGCAATCGCGCCGAGCAACTGGCAGGCCATGTACGCGGTCGGTGTTGCCTCGGAGGTCTTTTGCAGGATGGCAACCCGGTCCATCTGGCGCACCCCCAGGTTGAACAGGGCTTGCGCAAAGCGTCGGACACGCGCATTCCAGGCGGCATAGGAAAGTGTGCTGGCGCCGCAGGCGAGGGCCGGGCGGTCGGGGTATTTGCTGACGGTGTTTTCAAAGAGGGAGGCGATGGTGGGCATAAAACGGCATCAGCTGAGTAATGAGCAGGGTGATGAGCCGGGTATTCAGAGCGTGATCCGCAGACCAGGCAAATCACGGCTGGCGATCAGGTACTTGACCATCTCGGAGGTGCCGCCAACGATGGTGAGCGCGCGCGCGTCGCGGTAAATCTGTTCGGCGCGACCGAACTCCTTGGTGATGCCGTCGCCGCCGAGAATCTGCACGGTTTCATTGGCGCAGAAGTTTGCCGTTTCGGTGGCGACCAGTTTTGCCATGGCAGCTTCCTTCATCAGCGCCTTGCCGTCGCTGCCGGCGTCATACATTTTGCTGGCCCGATAGGTGAGCAGCTCTGCGGCATCGATTCTCCAGCCCATCTGCGCGATCTTGTCCCAGATCAGTTGTTTGCAACCGAGCGCCTGGCCGAAACTCTGGCGCTGCTGCGCATGCGCCACCGCGATATCGAATGCGCTGCGCGCAACGCCAAGACCTGAGCCGCCGAGGATGACGCGCTCAAAATTGAACATGCCGCGCATGATGCGCGACCCGCCGCCCGGCTCGCCGAGCAAGTGCTCAGCCGGTACGCGGCAGTCCTTGAATTCAACTTCGCCCACGAGAGAGCCGCGCCGCCCCATGAAGGTGTAATTGCGCGGAAACCGGATGCCGGGCGCATGGCCCGGCACGGCAATGGCCGTCATCCCGGCGCTTGCGATGCCATAGACGATATACACATCGGCCACGGAAGCGTTGGAGATATAGCGCTTGAAGCCATCGATGACCCATTCATTGGTCTTGGCGTCAAACACCATGCGCGTTTCCATGCCTGCCGAATCACTGCCGACATTGGTTTCCGTCACGCAGATGGCGCCAATCGCGGCGCCATCGAGAATCGGCGCCAGATAGGTGTCGCACAGGCGGCGGCTGGCATGGCGATGCAGGGGGTAGGCGCAACTCAACGCCGTTGCGATGGTGGTCTCGAAGGCGTAGTTGAGGTAGGCGGCTTCTTCGGAAAGCACGGTTGCATGGGTGAGGCCGGGCTGGGCCAGGCTGCCCTGGTACAGGTCGGCAAACATCAGCCGCAGGTAACCGGCCGCGCCAAGTGCGCGCACCACTTGCTTCACGGCAGACCAGTCTTGCCGGTCTTCGATGGCGACCGCTCGTGGCGCCAGTTCGCGCTGCAAAAAGGCGCGGACTTCGGCGCGGAACATCCGGTCGGCATCATCGAGAAGAAAATCCTGCATCGCTGTCTCTCAGTCCTGGGCCAGGGCGTGTTTTGCGGCCCGCTGGCGCAAGGCGCGCGCATCCCGCACGGTGGGCAACAGAAAGCGCGCCTGGCGCACCGACTCATAGTCGATCTCACCAATGATCAAGCCCTCTTCACTGGCGCTGCCAAGCGCGACCGTCTGGCCGAAGGGGTCGAGGATGCGCGAGCCGCCCCAGAAGCTCATCATTCCCTCGCTGCCAACGCGGTTGGCCATGACGATGGCTACGCCATAGGTGAGCGCGTAAAAGCGCAGGTTGATGTCCCAGGCGGAGGGATTGTCGAAGCCGGCTCCCACCGCTTCGCGGGCGGAACTGACCGGCGCTGCGAGCAAGGTGGCGCCATCGCAGGCGAGCGCGTGCACCAGCGCCGGGTTCCACAAATCCGCGCAGATGGGCGTGGCCATCTGCCAGCGCGCATCGAACGGAAAACTCCCGCACACCGTGCCGGCAGCGTAGTACAGCCCGTCCCTCAACTTGCCGTAGGTTGCCAGTTGCACCTTGCGGTGCACATGGATGAGCTTGCCATGGGCGACCGTCGCCTGGCTGTTGTAAAACTGGCCGGCGGGGGCTTCCTCGATGAAGCCGAACACGGTGTGCAAATCCGTGCTCGCCTCTGCAAGCGCGGCAATCACCGGGTCGTCGCGGGTCATGGCCAGCCTCAAGGCATCCTTGCCGGCGCTGTGCCCGCACAGCGACAGCTCAGGAAAGACCAGCAAGCCCACAGCGCTGGCGCGGGCCTGCGCAATGAGGCCGAGATGGCGGCTCAGGTTTGCGCCGATATCGCCATAGGCGCCGTCGATCTGCGCTGCGGCGACCTTGATCAGGTTCTGGTTCATGATGATTTGCGTTGCAGGGCCTTCAGCCGATCAGGCCCGACTGTGTCAGGAAGTCGCGGGCAACCTCGCGCAATGATTTGCGGGAGACATCGACACTCGCGTTCAGGCGCGCCATGGTGGGGGCATCCAGTTTTTCGGACAGCGCATTCAGAATGGGGGCCAGCGAGGGATTGGCGTCGAGCACGGCCTTTCTGACCACCGGCGTCAATGCATAGGACGGGAAGAAGCCCTTGTCGTCCTTCAATATCACAAAGTTGAAGGCAGGCACACGGCCATCGGTGGCAAAGACCAGCGCAATATCCACCTGGCGGTCTTTCAGGGCCTGATAGGTCAGGCCGGTGTCCATGCGCTTGAGCTGGGCGCGAGCGAAGTCGAAGCCATAGCTCTTTTCCAGCGGACGCAAGCCATCCGGGCGGGCATAGAACTCGGAATTGCAGGCGAAACGGAGCGCCTTGCCGCTGCGGATGGCCTGTGCCAGATCGCTGATGCTGACAATCCCCTGCTTGTTCGCCTCGTCTGCATTCATGGCGAGCGAGTAGGTGTTATTGGCGCGCGACGGGTTCAGCCACACCAGGCCCTTGGCCGCATCGAGTTCCTTGACCTTCCGGTAGGTGTCCTCCGGACTGAGGCGTTCGCTCACTTTGTTGTAGGTGATGAGCGAGGTGCCGGTGTATTCCCAGTACAGATCGATCTGGCCGTTCTCCTGCGCCTGCCGCAGCACTGCGCTGCCCATGCCATCCTTCTTGACAATCTCAAAGCCCTTGGCTTCCAGCAATTGTGTGGTTATCTCCGTCATCAATTGCTGCTCGGTGAAGTTCTTGCCACCGACCACGATCGGCGCTGCTGACGAGGGGGTGCTCCAGAACGCCGTCAGCAGCACGCAGGTCAAGGCGAAGGCGCGTGCAAGCAATGGATTTTTCATGGTTTCCTCAACTTTCAGTTTTTTCAGTCGCAGGGGGTGACACCGCGCGAGACCAGCTTGCGTTGCACCAGTCCAAGGACTGCATCGGTAAGGATTGCCAGCAGGGCGATGGGTATTGCGCCTGCCAGCAACATGGTGAAATCGTTGAGATCGATGCCGGTAAAGATCAACTCGCCAAGTCCGCCGCCACCGATCAGAAAGGCGAGCGGCGCCGTGCCGACGGTAATGGCCAGCGCCGTCCGAATGCCGGCAAAGATGACGTACAGCGCATTGGGCAACTCGACGCGCCAGAGAATCTGCAACGGCGTCATGCCCATTCCGGTGGCTGCCTCGATCAGTGCGCGCGGCACCGCCCGCAAGCCTTCATAGGTGTTTTGCGCGATCGGCAACAGGGTGGCCACCCACAGGCCAAAAATCGCCGGCACCGTGCCGATGCCCAGCACGCTCATCGCCAGCGCCAGCAGTGCCAGCTTGGGAATGGCCTGCCCGACATTGAGCACCTGCATGATGACGGCTGCGCGGCGCTGCGCTGGCCGACTCATGCAGATGCCGAGCGGCACTGCCGCCACGATGGCGAGCGCGCCGGCGATGGCAACCATCGTCATGAGCTGGATGGACTGGTACGCGATGTCGCTGCGAAATTGCATCAATCCGTCAACGATGTCCCGGCCCGCCGCATGGGCCGGCGGGCACACCGCCAGCGCAGTGGCCAGGCAAGGGCGCCAAGAATACTGCGCCAGTTTCATGTCTGCCCTCTGATGCGCAGCAACTCGACGACGCGCGCCTGACTGACATAGCCGACAAACCGGCCATCGTCGTCCACCGTGGGCAAGCACGCAGTGCCGCTGGCGAACATGGACGACACCACGGAACGCAGATCGTCGCCGGAATGCGCCATTTCCTGCATCGGGATGGCGTACGCAGCGCTCAGGGCGCCATCGGGCAACCCGGCGCGCGTCAGGCAACCCAGGGGCTTGTCGTCTTCGTCGAGAAGCACGATCTGGTCGCTGCCAAGCAGCGATGCGAATTCGGCCATCAGCGCCTTTGCGCGCGCGCTGCTCTGGCCGATGCGCAGCGCGCAATGGCAGGCCGTCAGCGCATCGCGGGCGCGCAGCAGGCGCAAGCGCTTGAGTGCGCGGTCGGCGCCAACGAAGTCGGCAATGAACGGGCTGGCCGGTCGCGCCAGGATGTGGTCGGGCGTATCGAACTGCTCGAGCCGGCCGCCACGGAAAATGGCAATCTTGTCGGCCATCTTCACCGCCTCGTCGATGTCGTGACTGACAAAGAGGATGGTCTTTTTGACCTGCCGCTGAATCTGGAGAAATTCGTCCTGAATCAACTCCCGGTTGATCGGATCGATGGCGCCGAACGGCTCATCCATCAGCATGAGCGGGGGATCGGCGGCCAGCGCCCGCGCCACGCCGACGCGCTGCGCCTGGCCGCCCGACAGGTCCTTCGGGTAGCGCGCGAGGTAGATGGCCGGATCGAGCGCCACGATGTCGAGCAACTGCGCCGCCCGCCGCCGCGCCCGGGCCTTGTCCCACCCCAGCAGGTGCGGCACCACGCAGATGTTTTCCTCGACCGTCATGTTTGGAAACAGGCCGATCTGCTGAATCACGTAACCGATGCGACGGCGCAACTCCACCACGTCGAAGTCGTCGGTGTCCCTGCCTTCGAGAAAAATCTTGCCGGAAGTCGGTTGCACCAGACGGTTGATCATCTTGAGCGTGGTCGTCTTGCCGCACCCCGATGGCCCCAGCAGCACGCAGATTTCGCCCGCGCCCACTTCCATGTCGATGCGGTCCACCACGCAGGCCCCGTCATAGCGCTTGGTGAGTTCAGAGAGCCTGATCATGATGGCCGATATTTGCGAAAACCTGCCAGCCATGGTGTGGGGCGCAACCCTTTGGGCGTCAGCAGCCGCTGCAAGCAGCCCAGACCAAAATCGGCGGCGATGGCCAGCACGCTGATCAGGATGGCGCCGGCGATCAACTGGCGCGGGTCGGATTGGGAGATGCCGCGGCTGATGAGCTTGCCAAGGCCGCCGGCGCCGATGTAGGCCGCAATCGCGGCAACGCCCACATTGATCACCACCGCCATGCGCACCCCGGCCATGATGATGGGCAAGGCAATCGGCAGCTCCACCTTGCGCAGCCGCTCGCCGGTCTTCATGCCCATGGCCTTGGCGGCTTCGCGCAGCGCCGGGTCGATATTGGTAATCGCGGTGTAGGTGTTGCGCACGATGGGCAACTGCGCGTAGAGAAACAGCGCGATCACGGTGGGCAAAAAGCCGATGCCCTGGCCGATGACGGAGAGCACCGGAATCATGAGGCCAAACAGCGCCACGGATGGAATCGTCATGATCATGGCCGCCGTGTACAGCACGACTTTCGCCAGGCCCGCGTTGCCGGTGATCAGAATGCCGAGCGGCACGCCGGTCAAGATGGCCAGGCCGATGCCGACACCGACAATCTCGATGTGCTGAACGGTCATGGCGGCAATGCTCGCCAGATCGGACCATATGAAATCAAATGTCTCCACTGTGTCTCCTTGTATCTTCTCTGATGTGACCATGCGTGATCTGGTGTGATCTGGTTACCCTGGAAACGGCAGTCGAATGCGCCCGCGTGCGCCGTCATCGGCGATCCAGGCACGATGCGGCGACGCTGCGCCCTGCCGGGCGCAAGAAGGAGCAACGCAGCATGGCGCTACCTGCGGCGATGCCATCGGGTGCATGGCGCTCTTACCTGATCGGTGCAAGCCCGCGAAGAGGAGAAATTCCAAGCACATGCGGTCTCCGGGATGCCGGGGAGCGGTCAACTGCCGTTTCTGGGGTTGCAGGATAGTCCGGGATCGAGCCCGCCCCTTAACATGGGATCGTCGTTGTTTGTTGCAAAAGCGACAGGCACTGCGCATGGCGGCAGATGCTCCCGTCGGAAATGCCCGGCTCCTCCTGATGTGCGCGCCAAAAGCGAAGCGCCAGGAATGGGCGCAGATTCGCCAGCAGCCAAGGCAGGCGCCAAGGCGGCTGTTCTTCGTCGACCCCAAGGAAAAGACAAATGGAATGACTGCCTATCGACGCATCGACCCGTGGCGCCAATAGCGAATCCCTGAGCGTTTCCAATACTTTTCGCCCGGCCCGGCTTGCAGCACCTTCGGGCCTGATCTGACCAGCGGCGCGGAGTGGTGGCCAAACCTCAGCGACCTGACTGCGGGCTGCGGGCCGGGCGCGCGTGTCGCGGATTCACGGACTCACGGACTCACCCGCGCCACTGCCGCGAGCGCCGGCGCGGCTCACCGCCGGCAGCGCAGCCCTTGCGGCGATGCGGCGTAGCCGGTCAATGTCCGCTCCGCGTGCTGCAAGCGCCAATTGAGCATTTTTTGTGCATAGACCAGTTGCTGCGCGGCGTATTCCGGCTGACCCGCGACGCTGTCGAGTTGCGACGGGTCACGCCGCAGATCGAAGAACAGGGGCGCTGAGGCTGCGAAGTGCACATATTTCCAGTTTTCGTCCTGCACCACCGCCAGCGCGCATTCGTCCATTTTCAGGCCCAGTGCGGTCTCGGGGCGGGAGTAGAAGATGTCGCGAAAGTCGTATTCGTAGTGGACTTCGGTGCGCCAGTCCGCAGGGGCTGCGCCGGCATGAACGAAGGGCAGCAGCGAGCGGCCGTCGCAGGCCCGGGGTGTGGGCTGTCCGAGCCAGTCGAGCAATGTCGGCATGGTGTCGATGGTCTCGGTGAAGTGATCGACCTGCGTGCCGCGCGTGCCATCGGCGGCGCGGGACGGGTCCCGTATCAGCATCGGAATGTGGTAGCTCTGGTCGAAGTACCCGATCTTGCCCAGCAGATGGTGATCGCCCAGTTGCTCGCCATGGTCGCTGGTCAGGACAATCAGGGTGTCGTCCCACTGCCCCGTCTCCTTGAGGTAAGCAAAGACACGCCCGAGCTGGGCATCGATTTCGGTCATCAGTCCATAGTAGGTCGCGCGCATCTGGCGCACTTCGGCATCGTCCATCTGGCTGCCCAGACCCTTGCCATTTTGAAAGAAGCTGCTGCGCTGGATGTTTTCCAGGTAATAACGCAGCAAAGGGTGCTGCTGCGCTTCGGCCTGCGCACTGGCCGCGCGCACGGGCGCAGGGCATTGCGCGGGGTCGTACATCTCATGGTACGGCGCCGGGGCAATGAATGGCGGGTGCGGCCGCCAGTAGCCCAGGTGCAGAAACCAGGGCTTGCGCCGGGCGCCGTGCAGGTAATCCAGCCCCCGGTCGGTGAACCAGACCGTATCGGACAGATGCGCAGGAACGCGGCTGGCTTGCCGGCTCGCACCGATTTCGCCGGGGCCCATGTCTTGGGGCAGCCAGATGTCCCAGGGGTTCTCGGGCAAGGCGTAGCCCTGTGCAGCGAGCCACGCGAAGTAAGCCTCCATCTTCATACCCCAGGAGCCGACGGGCCGCCAGCCCTCCATGTCGGCGCCGAGCACGGTAAAGCGCGGGTCTGAATGCGCGTTCACGCGCGGGTCGGGGGTGGTGGTGGTGTACCCGACCAGGGCCGGATCGTAGCCGGCTTTGCGCACTTCAAACGCGATGTTGGTGTGGCGCGCATCCAGCGGTATGGTGTTCTGAACCGCCCGGTGGTTCATCATGTACAGCCCGGTGAGCAAACTGGCACGGCCCGGGCCGCAAGGCACCGCCTGGGTGTAGTGGCGCCTGAAGGTGACGCCTTCATCGGCCAGGGCGGCGATATGGGGCGTCTTGACCACCGGGTGCCCGAGCATCGGCAGGGTGTCCCCCCGCCACTGGTCCACGACGATCAGCAGCACGTTCTTTTTTCTCATGATGGTCTCCGCTCGGGAAAATGGAAATCGATGGCAATCGATGGCAATGCCGACGCGCTTTCGGTCAGCGCAAGGTGGGGTCCAGCCGATCGCGCAACCAGTCGCCCAATGTGCTCACCGAGAAGGAGGTCAGCACGATCACGGCGCTGGGAATCAGCAACAACCAGGGCGCCGTCTGCAGGTATTCACGGCCATAACCGACCATGTTGCCCAGACTGGTCATCGGGGGTTGCACGCCAAGGCCCAGGAACGACAGGCCCGACTCCAGCAAGATCACTTCGGGAAACGTCAGCGTGACACTGACGATGAGGGTGCTGGCGATGTTGGGCAGCACATGCACCAGGTACACCCGCATCGGTGAAGCGCCGATGTCGGCAACCGCAGCGGCATACCCCTGCTCATTGGCGGCGATGGTCAGCCCCCGGGTGATGCGGGTGGCGCGCTCCCATCCGTACAACCCCATCAGGGCGATGAACAACGGGAGCGTGTTGCCCAGAAAGGCCAGCACGGCCAGGGCAATGACCATGAACGGCATCGACGCCTGAAAATCGACCAGGATCAGGATGAGTTGCTCCACCCAGCCCCTGAAGTGGGCCGCCAGGAATCCCAGAAAGACCCCCAGCGTGGCCGACAAAATGGTGCTGATGAAGGCCACCAGCAAGCTGATGCGGATGGCTGCCAGCAAACGCGACAGAACATCCCGGCCCAGTTCATCCGTGCCCAGCCAGTGGCTGGCCGATCCGCCCATGAAGATCGGCGGGGACAGCCTGGCCTGCAGGTCGATCTGGCTGTGGGCATAAGGGGCCAATTCGCCGGCCAGCAGTGCGACGCCGAGTATGGCCAGCGTCCACAGGCCGCACAGCAGCACCAGCGGCGGATAAGACCGCAGCAGGCGGCGCAGACGCTCGAGCCGGGACGAGGGCGCGCTGCCCGGCGTCCGGGCCTGGGCCTGGGCCTGGGCCTGGGCCTGGGCCTGGGCCGACAAGGGGATGACTTTCATGTCTCAAGCCTTTGCCGCCGCGCTGCGGCGCAACCGGGGATCGATCCACCCGTACAGGGCATCGACGATGAGATTGGCCGTCACCATGGTGGCGGCCACGAGCAATAGCAGGCTCTGAACCACCGCCAGATCGCGGTTGGCGACGGCCGTGACCAGCAGCCGCCCGACGCCGGGCCAGGAGAAAACGCTCTCGACCACCACCGCGCCAGCGACCAGACTGCCGACCATGAAGCCAACGATCGTCACGGTCGCAATGGCGGCATTGGGCAAGGCGTGCCGGAGCACGACCGCGCGCCAGAGCAAGCCCTTGGCCAATGCGGTCCGGATGTAAGCCTGGCCCATCACCTCCAGCATCGCCGAGCGGGTGAAGCGGGCCAGCACGGCAGCGCCCCCCAGGCTCAGGGTCAGCACCGGCAAGATGGCGTGTTGCCAACCGGCATTGCCGCCGCTGGGCAACCAGCCCAGGCCGACGGCAAAGACCAGCACCAGCACCAGTCCGAGAACGAAGCCGGGGATGGTGTGGCCGGCGACGGCCAAGCCCATCACGCACCGATCGATGGCCGAATTGCGGTGCAAGGCAGCGAACATGCCGGCGGGAATGCCGAGCGCCAGCTTGAGCGCAAAAGCCGGCAGCGTGATGGCCAATGTGGCGGGCAGATGCTGCATGACCAGCGCCATCGCGGGGCTGCGGTCGCGCATCGAGTAACCGAATTGGCCTTGCAGCAGGTTGCGGAAAAATCCCAGGTACTGCTGCCACAAGGAAGCATCCAGTCCCCAACTGCGGCGAAACGCTTCGAGCGCTTCGGGCGGCACATCGGGCGACATGATCAGCAGGGCCGGATCCCCCGACAGCCGCAGGATCACGAAAGCAAAGCTGAGGACGAGAAAAACCGTCACCAGTGCCCGCAGCAGACGCGCAACGATGTAGGACGACATACCCGATCAAGCCCGCGCAAGGAGGTGGCACGCGGCGGTGCGACCGGGTGCGATGGGTTGCAGTTCGGGCCGCACGGCCCGGCACGATGGCATGGCCTGCGCGCACCGGCTGTGGAAGGCGCATCCCGCAGACTGCTCGCCGGGGCGGGGCGGATCACCTTGCAGCACGATGCGGGGCCAGCCCGCGCTGCGCCATGGCGACGGGACGGCCGACACCAGGGCCTGCGTGTAAGGGTGCGCCGGGCGCCGGAACAAATCTTCAGCGGCGCCTTGCTCGACGATGCGGCCCAGGTACATCACGGCCACTTCATGGCTTACCTGGCGCACCACCTTGAGGTCGTGGCTGATGAACAGGTAGGCCACCTGCCGCCGTTCCTGAATGTCTTGCAGCAGATTGATCACCTGCGCCTGTATCGACATGTCCAGCGCCGAGACAGGCTCATCGCAGACCAGCAAGGACGGCCCGAGGATCAATGCCCGTGCCAGCACCACGCGCTGGCGCTGGCCGCCTGAAAGCTCATGCGGATAGCGGGTCATCAGGTGCGGCGTCAGCCCCACCGATGCCATCATTGCGCGTGCGCGCTCGTTGCGCTCGGCCATCGAACCCTGCCGGAAAATCGTCAGCGGCTCGGCCACCTGGTCTTGCACGCGCAGCCGGCGGTCGAGTGCATCCAGCGGGTTCTGGTAGACCATTTGCATCCGCTGGCGCAAAGCCCGCCAGCGGGGGCCGCGCACCGATGGCACCGGTTGCCCCTCGAAAAGCACCTGTCCGCCGCTGGCCGGCAAGAGCCCGAGCACCATGCGGGCAGTGGTGGATTTTCCGCAACCCGATTCGCCCACCAGACCCAGGGTTTTGCCCGCAGGCAAACGCAGGGAAACACCGTCGACCGCGCGCAGGCTGACCGACTTGCCCCAGGGCCATGGGGAACTGCGCACCGGGTAGTGGCGCGAGAGTTCCCGGATGTCGAGCAAGGCGCTCACGGGAGCGCCTTCGGGCGGCCGGGCGGCAATCATGCGCCCGCCCGATGACACGCCACATGGTGCTGGACACCGATCTGGCGCTGGACAGGGGCATGCAATTCGCAGCCGGGCTGGAACTGCCGGCAGCGCGGCCCAAAACTGCAACCCCGTGGCATGTGGGCAGGCTCGGGCACGTTGCCAGCGATCGGAACCAGTCGTTCGGGCGCCCGGTGCAGGTCGGGCAGCGCTCCCAGCAAGCCCTGTGTGTAAGGATGCTGCGGGTGCTGAAACAGGCGCTGGCTCCGGGCCTGCTCGACCACCCGGCCGGCGTACATCACCAGCACCCGATCGCACATGTCGGCGATCACCCCCAGGTCGTGCGAGATCAAGACCAGCGCCATCGCGCTGTCCTGCCGGATTTCGGCCAGCAGCGCCAGAATCTGCGCCTGTATCGTGGTATCCAGGGCCGTGGTGGGTTCGTCGGCCACCAAAAGCTCGGGCTCACCGGCCAGCGCCATCGCGATCATCACGCGCTGGTTCATGCCGCCCGACAGTTCGTGGGGATATGCGTCCAGCCGCTGCCTGGCGTCCGGAATGTGCACCCTGTCGAGCAGCCGCAGCGCCTCGGCCCTGGCCGGCGCGCCCCGCAGCGCACGGTGCAGCGTCAGTGCCTCGGTCAATTGGCGGCCAATGCGCTGCACCGGGTTGAGGGCGCAGGACGGGTCTTGGAAGATCATCGCGATGCGCTTGCCCCGAATCGGCGCCAGTTGATCGCCTCGCAGCGTATGCAGCGGCTCTGCGCGCAGGTATACCGTTCCACTGACCTGTGCCCGCGCGCCGAGCAGGCCCAGCACCGCCAGCCAGGTCACGCTTTTGCCGCAACCGGACTCGCCGACGATGCCCAGCGCTTCGCCCGGGTCGATATCCAGGTCGATGCCGTGCAGCACCGGCACTTTGGCCTTGCCGTCATCGAATGCGACGCGCAGGTTCCGGATGGACACCAAGGCATCGGCGCCGTTGTGCGGGGTGTTCATTTTCCGGGCATGCGCAGGTTGTCGGCGCTGAAGTCCATCGCGAATGTCGGGGACCATTTCCAGCCAATGTCCTTGCGCTTGCCGTAGAACTGCGCACTGCGGTGCAAGACGGTATAGGCCGGGTCTTGCCGCTCGGCAATCTCCAGCATGCGCCGGAAAACCCGGCTGCGGTTGGACATGTCCGTGGCGTTTTCCAGCAAGGTCGCCAGCGTGTTGAACTCGCTGTTCGACCATTCACCCATCTGTTGCTGCTGACCGTTGGCGCCATGCTGGTCGACGATGGAACTGACGGGGTCATTGAACGGCGAGGAGTTGGACCAGTCACGGATCCCGCGCGGCGCACCCTGATCGAAAATCTGCTGCCAGTTTTCCTTCATTTGCAGTTGGATGTTCAGACCGACTGCGCGCCACATCTCCACCAGAATCTGGGCGGTTTGCACCTGGTTGGTGTAGTAGTTGTTCAGAACGCGGTAAGGAATGGGCTCGCCTTTGTAGCCCGCTTCGCGGACCAGCCGGGCTGCCAGTTGGGGGTCGTAGCGCGGCACGCTCCAGTCCTTGTGGAACATGGGGCCGTAGTATTCCCATTGCAGACCTGCGGGAACGCTGGTCCGGGCGGCCCACAGCGTGCTGACGATGGCGTCGCGGTCGATGGCGTGGGCCAGCGCCAGGCGGATTTTCGGATCGGCCAGTTGCGGATGGTGCTTGTCAAACACGATCAGGCGGTGGTTCAGCGCGGGGCCGCCGACCACTTCGAACTTCGGATTCGCCTCGATGGTCTTGATCTGGTCCGGGGGCACATCGGTCACGAAGTCGTATTCGCCGCTGAGCAGGCCATTGACCCGTCCCGATACCTCGGGGACCACCTGATAGCGCACTTCGCGCACCGGGGGCTTGCCGCCGTAGTAGGCATCATGTGCGACCAGAACCAGCAAATTGTCCGGCCTGAGTTCCTTGACCTTGAACGGCCCTGCCGCAACCGGGCTGCGCGACCAGGAGGCCCAGTCTTTCGCCGCAAGGAACGCGCGCCTGGAAATGATTTCCGAGCCGGCGCGGGCAATGCGCCCCTCCATCGTGACATCGGGCACGGCATTGACGAAGCGCACGGTGTGCTTGTCGATGACCTTGACCTGCTCCAGCGATGGCCACAGCCGTCTTGCGATGGCCGGCACTTCAGGGGGCAGCGCCAGCGCTTGGCCTGCCGCCTGTGCACCTGCGGCAGAAGCATCGGTCTTGATGGTGACCGCTTTCTGCCCGGTGCGCCGCGGCTCGGTCGCGGCAAACATATACTCGGGGCCGAACGTGAAGGCCACGTCTTCGGCGGTCATCTCGTCGCCATTGTGAAACTTCACGCCCTTGCGCAGTTTGAGCTCCACGGTGCGCTCATCGATGCGTTTCCATGACGTGGCCAGACCGGGTTTGAGCGACAGACTCCCTTGCCGGTCGATTTCGATCAGGCCGGCGTAGATCATCGGAAAGCTGCGGGACCCCACATTGCTTCGTTCCCGCAAAGGGATCAGGGACCCGGTATTGGTGACTTGCTGAACGGCGATCCTGAGCACGGGGCGGCTGTCCGTCTGCGCCAGCGCCGTGGTCAACGTCATGCAAGCCATGGCGGTTGCCATCAGCCTGCCCGAGGAAATATCCGGCATGGGTTTACTCCAGAAGAAACCCGTGCATGGTACGAGCCAAAAATGTCGGCGTGAAGATGCTGGCATGAAGATTCGATGACAGAGGGCTGCGCCGACTCCGGGGCCATACCGTCGATCTGCGTCGATCTGCACCGTGACGACCGGGGTCACAGCCCGAGAAACCCCGCAATCACCAGGCCGGCTTCGAGCGTAAACCACTCTTGCACCAGGCGCTGACGCAAGGTGCCCATGGTCAGCAGGTCAAACCGCTCGACCTCGCCGTCCCGGTTGCAGGGCCGCAGACCTTCGGGCAACTGCGCATGGAACCAGTCGATGCGCTCGACCATCTGGCCTGCGCCATGCCCCTCGGCGCTGGGGCGGCAAAGCTGCAAATGGCCGCCATGGGTGATGCCGGCCAGATCGTCCAGCCGCAGCCCGGCCTCCTCCCAGGTCTCGCGCGCCAGCGCCTGCGCCAGCGTGTCGGCGGCGCAGACCATGCCGCCCATCAGCGTGTCCCACAGGCCCGGGTCGTTGGGCTTGCTCAGCGCGCGCTTTTGCACCCACATGCGGCCATCGGGCGCCAAGCCCACCAGATGCACCGCGCGCGTGCCCACGCCCAGCACGCGCACGGCCCCGCGCTCGACCGTGCCCACCGGCTGCCCCTGCGGGTTGCACACGGCCAATTGCTCGTTGCGCCACGGTCCGCACAGCCCTTCTTCGTGCAGCGCCGCAGCCAATGCGTTCAGCGCCTCGGTCGTGGCCTCGGGGGGCGCATCCAGATGCCAGGCCCAGGCCCCTGAATGCCCCTGTTTCGATAGCCTGTAGCGCATATGGATCGATCGCCCGGGGCTGATCTGATCCAGGAAACCCTGGGCCACCGAACCGAGCACCTGCCCCGCCACCAGCAACGGTTGACGGGGCCGCAGCGCCGGTTGCTGCGCCCTTTGCCGGGCCGCTGCGAGCCAGTGCCCGAACGACGCGTGGGGCTGCGCCGGGCCGGGCAACGCCGCGCTCACTGGAGCACCTTCGGGCGGCCGGGCGGCGCTCACTGGAGTACCTTCGCCTTTGGCTGCGGTGTGAGCGCCTTCGGGCGGCCGGGCGGCGCTCACTGGAACACCTTCGCCTTCGGCTGCGGTGTGAGCGCCTTCGGGCGGCCGGGCGGCGCTCACAGCGTGAAAATGGTGCTGCCGGTGGTCTTGCGTGCTTCGAGGTCGCGGTGCGCCTGCTGCACATCGGCCAGCCGATAGCGTTGCTCGATGCGGATTTTGACCTGCCCGCCGGCCACCACGGCAAACAGGTCGTCGGCCATGGCCTGCGTGCTGGCGCGCGTGGTAATGTGGGTGAACAGCGTCTGGCGCGTGACGTACAGCGAGCCTTTGGTTCCCAGCAGGCCCGGCGCAAACGGCGGCACCGGGCCCGAGGCATTGCCGAAACTGGCCATCAGGCCCAGCGGGCGCAGGCAGGCGAGCGACTGCTCCCAGGTGTCCTTGCCCACCGAGTCGTACACCACCTTCACGCCCTTGCCGCCGGTGATCTGCTGCACGCGCTGCGCGAAATCTTCGCTGCGGTAGTTGATGGCATGCGCCGCGCCGTTGGCCAGGGCCAGTTGGCACTTGGCATCGGTGCCTGCGGTGGCTATGAGTTGCAGGCCCAGCGCCTTGGCCCATTGGCAGGCAATCAGCCCGACGCCGCCGGCGGCGGCGTGAAACAGCACCTGGTCACCGGGCTGCAAGCCTTGCACCGGCAGGGTTTTCTTGAGCAGGTACTGCGCCGTCAAGCCCTTGAGCATCATCGCCGCGCCGGTTTCAAAACCGATGGCATCGGGCAGCTTGCACACGCACTTGGCGGGCATCACGCGCAGTTCGCAATAGCTGCCCGGCGGCGGGCTGGCATACGCGGCGCGGTCACCCACCTGCAAATGCGTGACGCCCTCCCCCACGGCCTCGACCACGCCTGCGGCCTCCATGCCGATGGTGGCGGGCATGTTCAACGGGTACAGGCCGGTGCGGTGGTACACATCGATGAAGTTCAGACCGATGGCGTGATGGCGGATGCGAATCTCGCCAGGGCCGGGGTCGCCCACGGGCAGATCGACCCACTGGAGTTCTTCGGGGCCACCATGCTGGCGAATCTGGACGGTGCGGCTCATGAGGCTCATGAAAAGATGCTCCTGCAAGGGGAATAAAGGGGAAGCAAGGGGGATGGAAGTGTGATCCGGGACAGACCCGGGCATCCTGCCATGAATCGATCAGCGGCGCTGCCGCGCCATGCGGGTGAACACGAAAATGCCGGCAATCACCAGGACGGTTCCGGCCGCCACCCAGACCGTAAAGGGTTCGTCCAGAATCCACACGCCCATGACAATGGTCGACAGCGGCCCCACCATGCCCGTCTGCGCGGCCACGCCGGCACCGATGCGCTCTACGGCCATCATCACCATCAGCACCGGCGCGGCAGTGCACAGCGTGGCATTGAGCAGGGACAGCCAGATCACCTCGGGCGCCACCACCGCCGCACTCAGGGGGCGCAGCAGCGCAAACTGCGCCAGGCAGCACAGGCAGGCCACCGTGGTCGCCAGCCCGACCAGACGCAGTGACCCCAGGCGCTGCACCAACTCGCCGCTGTAGACCAGGTAGATGGCGTAGCTGACCGCACTCAGAAACACCAGCAAGCTGCCCCAGGCCGCGTTTGCTCCCTGCAAATGGGCCTCATGGCCAAACACCAGGACGACGCCGCAGTAGCTGAGCAGCATGCCCGCCGCCTGCCCCCAGCCGATGCCCCGTCGATACAACAGCCAGCCGAGCAGCACGACCAGCGTGGGGTTGAGATACAGGATCAGCCGCTCCAGGCTCGCACTGACATAGGCCAGCCCGGCAAAGTCCAGAAAACTGCCCAGGTAGTAACCGGTAAACCCCAGGCCCAGCACCCCGAGCCAGTCTTTGCGCGTCAGCGCCGGTTGGCCCCGACCCGCCCACCAGGCCATCGCGGCAAAGATCGGCAGCGCGAACAACATGCGGTACATGATGAGCGTGACTGCATCCACCCCATGGCGGTACGCCAGTTTGACGATGATGGCCTTGCCGCTGAAAGCGATCGAGCCAAGAAAGGCCAGCACGAGTCCGGCGGTCAGGCTTTTCCCGGTGCCGGGCGCCGGTGTCGCTGGCGTGGGTGTCGCTGGGGCTGGTATGGATGGGGCGGAGGACACGTTGGCGCACATTCCTGATTCCTGCTGCTGACCGATGCCATTGTAGGGGTGCGGTACCGGCCTTCTGCGCGCGATCGAAGCTCTGCGCGGACGCCAGCGCCAGCGACCATCGGCCAGGTGGTGAATGCGCGGCGGGGCCGGTCCGGCGGCGCGCAGCCGGTAGCGCGCGGGCATCGGGCCGGCCTTGGCGGGAGGCTCCGGCGCCTGTGATTTTTCTGCCCATCGCTGCGCCGGCGCGCCGCTCCTTTTTCTGCCCGGGTTCCGGCTTGCAGCGCATCTACTGGCCCAGCGCGTAGAAAATCCGATCCAGATTGGCGGAGGCCTGCGCCAGTTTCTGACGTTGCTGCTGCAACCACGCCGCATCCTTGGCCAGCTTTGCCTTTTCCACGCCCAGCATGCGCACGACTTCGGCGCGCTGCGGGCCGCCCAAGCCTTTGCTCGACGCCAGCATGTTTTGCGCCGTCAGCGAGTTCTGGTATTGCTCCTGCGTCAGCGGGAACTGCGTGCGCTCGAAGATGTCCTGGCGGCTGCGGCCGGAGTGCACGCGCGAGCCGTCGGGGCCGGCGATGGCAAGGATCAGCGGCTCGTATTGCAGGTAATCGGACGGCCGCTTGGCGCCCGGCTGGTCGCCGTTCTTGATGACCCGATCGACGGCCGAGGCAATCTTCTTGCCCAGGTCGGGCGGCACGATTCCGTTCTCGATCACCATCACGGTCGAGGCCTTGTTCATCTCGCCGAGGAAGTAAAAATAGTCGTGATAGCCCGGCGTCTCGTCGGCGGCCATGGCGACCGTCGCGCTGCCGATGGCCATCAGCGCCAACGGCACGCAGGCCCATGTGGCAACGCGGCGCGCCAGCGCGGCGCGAAGGCAGGGGGATGGGGTCGGTGTCATTGTCTTTGCCTTGGGTACGGATGCTGGTCGGGGTGGGCCGGTGTTCACCAGGTGGAAGCCGCTGGTGCTGCTTACAGATGCCGCAGCACGAAAGCGAGCCATTGGGCGATTGCGGCGGCGGGCGCGGCACCGCGCAGACTCTGCGCCCACTCCGGGCGCTGCGCCACGGTGATCTCGTCGGCCAACGCCAATGCGGCTTCCGTCTGGTGCCTGTGATCGGGATGCGTCAAAGTCGCGGCGATCTCCCCCGCCAATACGGCGCATATGGCGGCGCGCCATGCAAGCTCGGCAGGAGCACTTGCCTCCTCTTTCGCCATGCAGGCCGTTGATGCGAAGATTTCGGCAGATCCCAGGGCAAGGATTGCATCGGCGAGACGCCGCCGATGCGCGTCGCCCTCGGTGCTGGGCGCGACCGATCCATGGTCTGCGGCGCGCAAGGCGCCCAGTCGTTGGCCGGCGCGCTGGAAGCCTTGCTGATGCACAAACAGGTCCGACCAACCCTTTGCCCGCAACCAATGCCTGTAGCGCCAAAAGTGGTCCTGGGTAAAAAGGCGAAGCTCATCGGGCGTCGATGCCCCGCTGAAATAGGCAGCAGACGAGCACAGCGGCACCAACATATCCCGAAACGACTTGTCTGGCGCGAGAAGATGAACGGCCGCGCGGTCCGCCGTCAGCAACATGCGTGTCGTGGCGCTCACTGCCTTGCCGATCGGCTCGGCAAGAATGGACAATGGCCCGCTTGCGTCCGCGCCCTCGCGATGCTGCATCGCCGCTTCCACACTGTTGGCCAGATTTTCAGCGCTGCGGCGCAGGTTGAATCGAACCCCGCGAACCACATCCTTGACAGCCAGCGAAACATCCCCCGGACTCGGCGGGATGGATGGGGGCGGAGGGTGTTTTTCCGGCATCATCGACTCCTGTTGATCAGGCTGGTGTCGCGTCATGGATCAGATGTCGTAGGCTGCGCGCAGCCATCGGAGCGCAGCGCAAGGCGCATCGCTTGCCCATACCGAGCGTATTGGCAAGCGATGCAACGCCGCGCTGCGCTTCGATGACCAGCGCAGACCGACAGATGATCGGTGACGCGACACGGGCATCGGTTGGCGTAGTCAAACCGGCCCGCGACAGGCGTCGGTTCGTCAAAGTAAGGATACCCCCTTGAGCAAGAAGACGAAGCCCGCGATGGGCGAGGACACGGCGATCGGGAACGGGGCGCCGGCGGCGGAGCGCAACCTGGGCAACGCGCGCAACCGGCGCATGCGCTTGCGTGCCGCCTGGATGTACTTCATCGAAGAGATGACGCAAAACGAGATCGCCCAGCATCTTGGCGTCGGGCGCGTGACGGTCGTGCGTTTGCTTTCCGACGCGCGTGAACGACGCGAAATCAAGTTCAGCATCGAAAGCGGGCTGCCCGAATGTGTGGGCCTGGAGCGGGAACTGGAGCAGCGTTTCGGGCTGAGCGAGGCCGTGGTGGTTCCGCTGGTCGCCACCGAAGCCGATGCCACCAAGTCGATCGGTGCGTCCACAGGGCTGTACCTTTCCAATTTCGTGCGTTCCGGCATGAAGATCGGCGTCGGTTGGGGCAGGACGCTGTGGGAGTCGCTGCGCTACATCCAGGAGTCCCCGATGTCCGACATGTCGGTGGTGTCGCTGCTCGGCGGCATCACCAGGGTCAAGCATTTCAATCCGTCCGAGTTTTCTTGGCGCTTCTCGAACCTGTTTCAGGCCGAGTGCTATCTCATGCCGGCGCCGGCGATCGTGGATACGCCGCAAACGCGCCAGTCCTTGATCGAGCATTGCGGGCTGGGAGAAGGGTTCGAGCGCGCCAAATCCCTCGATGCGGTGCTGCTGAGCGTCGGCAATCTCGCGCCCAGTGGCACGGCCTATCGCGACGGCTTCGTTGCGGATCACCTGCGCCGTTCGATGATCGAGCAAGGCGCTGTCGGCGAAGTCCTGTTCCATTACTTCGACGCGCAAGGACGACTCGTCGAGCATCCCATTCACGATTGCGTGATGGCGGCGCCTGTCAGCACCCTGCAGCGTGTGCCCCAGCGCATCGTCGCCTCCGGCGGACTGCACAAGGCAGAGGCGATGCTGGGCGCGCTTCGCCTGGTAAAGCCGACCGTCCTGATCACGGACGAAGCCGCCGCCACACGCATCATCGAGTTGGATCGCGGCACCGGGGCGCGCCCGAAGTCGTAGCAGCGCACAGACCCGGGCCGTGCGCGGCCCCGGCGCCGGCACCGGCACCCGTTGGTCGCTTGGGTCTTCCATTTCAGCTTGGCTCCTGTGGATGGCGCCTCCAGATTCGGCTCCCCCTGGGATTCCAGGGCGGCCGAAGGCTTGCGCTTCGTATGAACAGCTTGCGCCTTCTATGAATAGCTTGCGCTTTGTATGAACATTATGCAAAATAAAAATGCAAATGTGCAAACAAGGTCCGCTGCTTTGCTTCGGGCCGCTACCTTTCGGAGATCCCCTTGGACGGATTCATTCCCAGTGGCCTTGCGGCCGATTTACAAGCGCGCGGCCTGTCAGGAAAACCCATCCGGATCGGCCTGATCGGCTCCGGAATGATGGGTGGCGACATCGTCACCCAGGTGCTGCAAATGCGCGGCATCGTGGTGGCGGCGATCGCGGACATCCACCTGCCTGCCGCAGTGGCGGCTTTGAAAGCAGCGGGGGGCGCCTTGGACAGCCACCGCATCGTGCAGACGCAGGGCGCGTTCGACCAGGCCGTGCACGACGGCCGCATCGCCGTGACACAGGATGCGCAGTTGGTGTGTCGCAGCGGTCTGATCGACGTGGTGGTGGATGCCACGGGCAAACCGGCGGTGGGCGCCGAGATCGGGCTGCTGGCCATGGAGCACGGCAAGCACCTGGTGATGATGAACGTCGAAGCGGACGTCACCATTGGCGCCTACCTCAAACGCGAGGCCGACCGTCTGGGCGTCGTCTACTCGCTGGGCGCCGGCGACGAGCCCAGTGCCACCATCGAACTGATCGGGTTTGTCTCCGCCCTGGGCTATCCGGTCATCGCTGCCGGCAAGGGCAAGAACAATCCGCTGAACTTCGACGCAACGCCCGACGACTACGCCGCACAAGCGCGACTCAAGCACCTGAACCCGCGCTTGCTGGTGGAATTTGTCGATGGCTCCAAGACGGCGGTTGAAATGTCTGCCATTGCGAACGCCACCGGACTCGTGCCGGACATTCCCGGCATGCACGGCCCTGCGGCCCGCCTGGACGATCTGCACAAGGTTCTGTGCCCGGTGGCGGATGGCGGTCTGCTCCAGCGCAAAGGGGTGGTCGATTACACCATTGGCAAGGGCGTGGCGCCGGGGGTGTTCGTGGTGGCCGAAATGGCCCATCCGCGCCTGCGCGAGCGCATGGACTACCTTCAGCTCGGCACCGGCCCCTACTACACCTTCTACCGCCCCTACCACTTGTGCAGCCTGGAAGTGCCGCTGACCTGTGCACGCGCCGTGCTGTACGGACGCGCCGACATGGCGCCCATCGCCACGCCGACGGCGGAGGTATGCGCCGTGGCCAAGCGCGACTTGTACCCGGGCGGCCGTCTGGATGCGATCGGCGAGTACACCTACCGCGCATGGGCCATGACCGTGGCGGATGCCCGGCGTCAACGGGCCGTGCCCTGCGGCCTGTTGGAGCAGGGCACCGTGTTGCAGCCCATCCGCAAGGGGGAACTGCTGACATATGCGAACAGCGCCGTCGACGCTGGCTCACGCATCGTCGAGTTGCGTCGCCGCCAAGACGAATTGATCCACGGCAAGCAAGGAGCGGTCGCATGAGCACCGATGTGGGCAGTGAAGGCCTCCCCCGGATCTCTGAGCGCTTCAGCCAGAAGGCTCTGCACGGGTTCCTGCGGCAAATGCACCTGATCCGCCAGTTCGAAGAGGGCGCCGAGCAGGCTTACATGCGTGGCCAGGTGCACGGCACCATGCATCTGTCCATCGGCCAGGAGGCAAGCGCCACGGGCGTTTGCGCCGTGTTGCAGCGCGCGGACTACATCACCTCCACACACCGCGGCCACGGCCATTGCATTGCCAAGGGCGCCGAGCCCAAATACATGTTCGCCGAGTTCTTTGGCAAGGACAGCGGGTACTGCCGGGGCCGTGGCGGCTCGATGCACATTGCCGATATGGCCACCGGCAACCTGGGCGCCAACGGCATCGTGGGCGGCGGCCTGCCGATCGCAGTGGGCGCGGCCTTGGCCCTGCAGCAGGAACGCCGGCCCAACGTGGTGGCCTGTTTCTTTGGTGACGGAGCAAACAATGAAGGCGCTTTCCATGAAAGCCTGAACATGGCCGCCATCTGGAAGCTGCCCGTGGTGTTCGTGTGTGAGAACAACCAGTACGGCATGTCCACCTCCACGCAGCGATCGACTGCCGTGCAACGCATCGCCCAGCGGGCCCAAGCCTACGACATGCCTGGCGTGACGGTCGATGGAAATGACTTTTTCGCCGTGGCCGAGGCCGCCGCCCAGGCCGTAGAGCGCGCGCGCAGCGGGCAAGGCCCGGCGCTGCTCGAATGCCTGACCTATCGCCATCGCGGCCACTCCAAGAGCGACCGCAACCGCTATCGCAGCAAGGAAGAGATCGAATCATGGATCGCACGCGACCCGATCGGGCGCTTCCAGGATGCGCTGTTGGCGCGCGGATCGATCGACCAGGCGCAGATCGCCGCGCTGGTGTCCAGCGTGGAACAGGAGATCGCGGCCGGCATCGAGTTCGCCAAAAACAGTCCCGCGCCCGAACTGTCCAGCCTCACATCCTTTGTCTACACGCAAGCTCCCGGGGGGCCGCGCCATGACCGCCATGACCGTTGAAAGCCGCGAGCTCAGCTATGCGCAAGCCATTCAGGAAGCGCTGGCAATGGCCATGGAGCGCGACGAGCGCGTATTCCTCATGGGCGAGGACATCGGCGTGTACGGCGGGGCCTTCCAAGTCACCGGGGACCTGGTGCAGCGCTTCGGCGAGTCGCGCGTCATCGACACGCCCATCTCCGAATTGGGTGGCGCCGGCGTGGCCGTCGGTGCGGCCCTGCTAGGCCGGCGTCCGGTGTTCGAATTCCAGTTCTCCGACTTCGCGACGCTGGCGATGGAGCAAATCGTCAATCAAGCGGCCAAGCTCCGCTTCATGCTTGGCGGCAAGGTCTCCGTGCCGTTGGTCATGCGCTTGCCCGGCGGCTCCGGCACCGGCGCTGCGGCCCAGCACAGCCAGAGCCTGGAAGCCTGGCTGGCCCATGTTCCCGGCCTGAAAGTGGTGCAACCATCGACGCCCCACGACGCCAAGGGCATGCTGCTTGCCGCCATCGAGGATCCGGACCCCGTGATGTTCTTCGAGCACAAACTGCTCTACAAGATGAAAGGCCCGGTGCCCGAAGGCTACTACACCGAACCCTTGCACGAAGCACGGGTGCGCCGGGCGGGCGGGCAAGTCACCATCGCGGCCAACTCGATCATGGTGCACAAAGCGCTGGAAGCCGCCGAGCAGTTGGCGCGGGAGGATATTTCCGCCGAGGTGATCGATCTGCGCTCGCTGCGGCCGATGGACTACGGCACCCTGATCGACAGCGTCAGCAAGACGACACGCCTGGTCTGCGTGTACGAAGGCACCAAGCAGTTCGGCATCGGCACCGAAGTCAGCGCCGCCATTGCGGAAAGCGCAGCCTTCTACCGTCTGGATGCGCCCATTTTGCGCCTCGGTGGCGCCGACTGCCCGTTGCCGTACAACCCCGACCTGGAACGCGCAGCCGTGCCCCAGGTTCCTGACATCGTTGCGGCAGTGCAGCAAACCGTCCGTGGGGGCGCCTGAGCATGGCCACCGAAGTCATCCTGCCCCGTGTCGACATGGATATGGCCGAGGGCAAAATCGCCTGCTGGTACGTGAAGAACGGCGATCAGGTGCGCAAGGGCCAGGTGCTGTTCGACATCGAGACCGACAAGGCGACGATGGAGGTGGAGGCTCCGGCGAGCGGCGTGATCGACAGCATCGATGGCGCGATCGGTGTGACGATGCCGGTGGGTCAGGTGGTCGCCTGGATCAGGGCGCCCGGCGCTGCACGGGTCGAGGGCACTTCGGCGCCGCCTGCCGCGCGCCAAGCCACCGGCACGGCCGCGACGGCAGCCGTGCCTGAACCCGGCCATGCAACGGCAATGTCCCCACCCGCCCCCATGGTGAGCACCGCTGCGGAACTGCCGTTCCGATCCGATGGCACGTCTTTGCGCGCCACCCCGCTGGCCCGCAGCCTGGCGCGCGAACGGGGCGTGGACTTGCTCAGGCTCAGGGGCAGCGGCCCTGGGGGCCGCATTGTGGGACGCGATGTACCGGCAACTTCCACGTCGTCCCCTGGCGGCGCCGATACCAAGCCCAAGCCCAAGCTACATCTTCACTGGTGGCGGCACGGCAAGGTTCCTGTGCTGCTGTTGCACGGCTTCGGCGCCGACCATGCATCCTGGCGGCCATTGGTCGAACAACTGCCGCCGGAGATCCCGTTGGCCGGTGTCGATCTGCCCTGCCACGGCAAGTCCCCGGTGCAATCCGCCGGGTCGATGCAGGCCATGGCACAGGCAGTGCTCGATCGGTTGGAGCAGGAGGGCATCGCGGCCTGTCATCTCCTGGGCCACTCGCTGGGCGGCGGCGTGGCATTGGCACTCGCTGCGGCCCAGCCGCAGCGCGTCCGCTCACTGAGCTTGTTGGCGCCTGCGGGCCTGGGGCCGGAGATCAATGGCGAGTTCATCGATGGCCTCACCCGGGCGCAGACGCAAGCGGCGTTGACATCGACGCTCGCCCTGCTCTTGCACGATCCGGCCGCATTGACTGGCTCCTTCGTCGCCACGGCGTTTCACCTGTTGCAGGCCCCGGCACGGCGAGCGGCCTTGTCTGGCATGGCATTCCAACTGATGCCGGGGGGAATTCAGCAACAGAGCCTGCGCCGCGAACTCGACGCCCTGCAAATGCCCACCAAGCTCATCTGGGGAATCGCGGATCGCATCATCCCGGCCTCGCATGGTGCCGGCGTGCCGGGTGGGGTCGCCCTGCATCTCTTGCCAGGCGTGGGGCACCTGCCACAGGTGGAAGCGACCGCCCTGGTGGCGCGGCTGCTGCAGCATCAGTGGCGCGCGGGCACGGCGGCTTGAGCACTGGGCAGGCCGGGCCGGCGCGGGCGATCGACGCGCCCTCCCCCGCAATCAGGTCGCCGCGTCGCGGGCTGCGCCGCAGCCGATGCGCCGTGGATGGCCGTCTTGCGCACCGTCGTGCCGGGCCTTCAATGCGCGGCGCATCGCAGGGCGTTCACGGATCATCATTGGAAAGCGCCATACCGGCTCCAGGCCGGTGAACGAGTCCAGAAATGCCGTGGCCATCGCGGGATCTTCGGCCACGTTCTCCAGATAGCTCGCCCACGGTGCCGAATGCCGCTCGGGCAACTGCATCGCCCATGGCGTCGCGCCCAATGCCTGGCGCCAAGCGGCCAAAAGCGTCACGACGGTGCGAGAAAGCGCGAATACCGCTTCATGGTGCTGCCCGGTTGGAAGTTGCAGAGGCTGCGCGCGCAGCAGTTGGCACAGCAGTTGGCCGGCCGCGAAATGGGCAAAGTCCAGGCTGTCCAAAGACTGGAAGCGGCGATCACGTTCGAGCCCCGACACCCAAGGCCAAAAAGCGTTGGCCAAAGCCTGCATGTCGACCTGCACGGTCGGCGCTGCGCCCGCCCCGATGGCCGAATGTACGACAAGCGGGGGCAACTCCTTGCGACACCACATCCATCGATCGATGGATTCCGGAAACAGTGCTTGCGCACCCCATCGCTTCACCGTATCGAGGTCCCACATGACTCATGTCTCCTTGACGATCCAGAAACCCATTTTGATGCAGCTAAGTGAACACCCTAGGTATGAACATATTGACTTATGAAAACACAAATGTACCATCTATCCCATCGCAACCTCGATCGGCACCGATCCATGGCGGCGATTGCGCAAGCCCCCAAGCATCGTATGCATTCGAGGAGAGAGCCATGGAGTTCACACAAAGCGCCTTGCTGTCGTTGCTGTTGTTTTGGACCCTCCAAACCACGGGGGCCTGGATTCAGTGGCGGCAGTACCGACACACGCTGGGCCAGGCTACCCGGCGCTGGAGCGATGGCTACCTCGGCATGGGGCGCGCGCAACCGCGCTTTGGCTTTGGCGTCATCGCGCTGCTGGAAGTGTCGCCCGATCTACAGGTTCGTCGCCTCCAGATCATGTCAGGCATCACGGTGTTTGCACGGTTCAAGACTCTCGATGCAGTGCAGAACTGGCCCTTGAGCAAGCTGGGGACACATTACGCGCCTGGCCCGAAAGACACCCGACTCGCACGCGCCGTGCGTCAGGCGATCGCTCAGATCGAGGCGGTGCGCGCGCGACGATGATGAACACACCCGCCCGCCTTCCCTTCCTTGACGACCGCGCAGGTCCCGCCCACCAACCCACTGACCAAGAATGATGGAGACAAATGGAGACGTTCGAATTTCTCGCACGCGGCGCCGAAGCATTCATCGGCGTTTTCAATGCTGGTGGCAAGACCTTCGTTGGCTTTGTGACTGGCATCCTGCCCACGCTGATCGTCTTGCTGACGGCGGTCTACACCGTGATCGGTCTGGTGGGCGAACAGCGCGTGCATCGTCTGGCCAGGTTCGCCGCCGGCAATGTCCTCACGCGGTACACCGTGCTGCCGCTGTTGGCGATGTTCTTCCTCACGAATCCAATGGCCTACACCTTCGGCATGTTCGTGCAAGAAAAACACAAGCCCGCCTTCTATGACTCGGCGGTGTCCCTGTGCCACCCGATAACCGGCCTCTTTCCCCACGCCAACCCCGGGGAATTGTTCGTATGGCTCGGGGTGGCCGCAGCCATCACCAAACTGGCCGAAGCAGGAAATGCCCCGTTTTCGCTGGCCAAACTGGCACTGGCTTATTTGTTGGTGGGTCTGTTCGTGAACCTCCTCAAGGGCATCGTGACCGAATGGATCACCACCCTCATCGCCCGGCGTGAAGGTGTGGACATCTGATCGCCAGGGCGCTGCGCAACGCAACGATACCGCCACAGAGATGCCGTTGCCCCAGCGACGCTCGACGCTCGACGAACGGGGCGCCATGGAAATCGTCGCCGCCTGAACGACACTCGCGTCATTCGCCGCCACCCACGGGAAATTGCAAAGGTACCGCCATGTTGGAAGCCCAAGTCATCGTCAAGGTACGCGAGGGTCTGCACGCGCGCCCTGCGGTGCAGCTTGCAAAACTTGCCAGAGAATTCAATAGCGCGCTGAAAATCGGGCGTGGCGATACCTGGGCAGATGCCAAGAGCGCCGTGAAACTGATACTGCTGGGCGTCAAGCACGACCACCAGATCATGCTTCGGGCGGAAGGCG
>Ga0081606_1000227_pt1 | contig 27359 bp, 24 predicted proteins | sample EareggfetidaYelm_FD_71127 | JGI IMG/M metagenome (GOLD analysis project Ga0081606, IMG submission 71127) | Earthworm egg capsule microbial community from the University of Washington, USA - E. fetida Yelm (SPADES assembly) (version 2) | ecosystem: Host-associated > Annelida > Reproductive system... | reverse complement strand
TACACATCATCATAATCCACATAAATCTCCGGAGAAGTTGGATGCGCCTGACACGTTAAGATTAGTCCTTCAGCAATTTCGCTATCGGTCAGGATGGAATTCTTTTTCATTTCGGCCGTTCCGTTGGTAATCCGCGCTAAGCACGAACTGCAGATTCCGCCTTGGCAAGAATACGGTGCGTCCATGCCTTGTTTTAAGGCTGCTTCAAGAATAGTCTGCTTTTGCGACATCTCGAAAGTAGCTTCCTCATCGTCAACCATTACGGTAATTTTGGTATGCCCGGTATGGGTTTCGGCACTTGGGTTGTCATTGGTAGTGGATGCTGAAAACAATTCAAATTTGATATTCTTTTCCGAAATGTTATGCTCTTTCAAAACATCAGAAACCAGGTTGATCATTTCTTCCGGACCGCATAAGTAGAACTTATCAAACTCTTTTTCCTTATGCTTGTTGTTCAGTACAAAATTCACAGCCGATTTTTCGATACGGCCAAAAAGGGAATCTTCGGCCCTGGCCTGGCTGAAAACATAATGTACAAAAAAGCGTCCGACATATTTTAATTGCAATTCGTGCAATTCGTTATGGAAGATGGTTTCTTCCGGGGATTTGTTTCCGTAAACCAGTACAAAAGTGCTTTTTGGCTCGTCTTCCAAAACCGATTTCAGGATAGACATTATTGGTGTAATTCCGCTTCCGGCAGCAAATGCCGCATAGTTTTTAAGCCGGTCCGCGCTTGGTTCAAATACAAATTTTCCTTCCGGCTGGCCTACTTCAAGAATGTCCCCAACTTTTAAATTATCGTTGGCAAACTTCGAAAAATGACCTTGTTTCACCGATTTGATGGCAATACGGAGATCTCCGCTGTTTGGTGAAGAACAGATGGAATAGGCACGTCGGATTTCTTCTCCGTCCAAAGTTAATTTTAGGTTTACGTATTGACCAGCAGTAAATTGGTAGGCAGATTTTAATTCGGCAGGAATATTAAAGCTCACAGAAATCGCATTCGCCGTTTCGTGCTTAACTTCCTTAACCTGTAATTTATAAAATGAAGACATGGAATTTATTTTTTGCAAAGGTAAGAAATCAACAGCATTAGAAAAGAAAAGAAACTTTGAAAGTGTGTAACAAATGATTAAATTTCGGAACTAATTGCAAAACCTAAACCACTAACCTATGTTCAAACACTTTATTTCCCTTGAATGGAAAGCCTTTGTCCGTTCTGCCTCTTTTGGAGCCAATCTGGTTCTGAAAATCTTAATGGGCTTAGCCGCATTATATTTTATTGCGTGTTTTGCCATATTAGGCTCCTTAGTTTTTTTCATTCTGAAAAAGGAAGGTTTGGAACCTTTGTCCACCGTAAACAAATTCCTGATTTATTATTTCGTTTTCGATCTGGTATTCCGTTACTTTTTACAGAAAATGCCGGTTACGAACATCAAGCCTTTATTGGGTTTACCGATAAAAAGAAATGTGATCGTGCATTTTTCATTAGGCAAAACCGCCATTTCGTTTTTTAACATCATCCATGCGTTTTTCTTTCTGCCGTTTACGGTCGTCTTATTGATGAACGGCTATGGTTTTCCGGCAGTTTTGTGGAGTTTGGGAATGTTGGCACTGGTTTATTCCAATAACTTCATCAACATTTTAATCAATAACAAAAATAGTGTTTTTTATCCGGTCGTAGCCATTGTAGTAGGATTGGGATTCGCTCAGTATTATGGTTATTTTGATGTTACCAAGTACACCCAGCCTTTTTTTCAGGGAATGTATGACACGGTTTACCTGTTTCTGATTCCGGTACTTTTGGTTTCAGCAACTTATTATTTTTCGTTCCAATATTTTAAAGGCAATCTGAACCTGGATACTGGTTTAGCAAAGAAAAGCGATGAAGCCCGAACAGAAAATTACACCTGGCTGAACCAATTCGGAACTCTGGGAACCTTCCTTAAAAATGACATCAAATTATTGAAAAGAAACAAGCGTTCAAGGACTACGGTTATCATGAGTTTTCTGTTTATTTTTTACGGATTGCTTTTTTACACTAATGCAATTGAAGCCTATAAGAATCCGATGATGCAGGTATTTGCAGGCATTTTTGTTTCTGGCGGATTTTTATTCACGTTCGGGCAGTTTATCCCAAGCTGGGACAGCGCCTATTATCAGTTGATGATGAGCCAGAATATCCAGTACCGCGAATACATCAGCTCCAAATGGTGGCTTATGGTCATCGGAACCGTAATTGCAACACTACTGGCTTCCTTCTATTGGGTTTTCTTCGGCTGGCAGATTTATACATTGATTGTCGTTGGAGCCATTTACAATATTGGTGTAAACTCGCATTTAGTAATGCTTGGAGGTGCTTTCGTAAAAACCCCAATCGATTTGACCATGGCGAACAAAGCTTTTGGCGACAAACAGGCTTTCAATATCAAAACAATGCTTATCGCAATTCCGAAATTACTGGTTCCGATGCTTTTGTATTATATCGGATACACTCTTTTTTCTGCCAATATAGGATATCTTTTCGTTGCCGTTGCCGGACTTTTAGGTTTTGCTTTCCGGAACTATATGTTCACTAAAATCGAAAAAATCTACAAATCAGAAAAATACGCAACCATTGCCGCTTACAAACAAAAAAACTAAAACTAAACAGCTACCACAATCATGATACAAGTAAGAAATTTAACAAAAAGATATACCGCAGAAAGAACCGTTCTCAACATCCAGAATCTTGATATTGAAAAAGGACAAAGCTTAGGATTGGTAGGAAATAATGGTGCAGGGAAAACCACTTTTTTCAGTTTACTTCTGGATCTGATCCAGCCAAGCACGGGGCATATCCTCAACAACAATGTTCAAGTAGATAAAAGCGAAGCCTGGAAACCATTCACTTCTGCCTTTATCGACGAAAGCTTTTTGATTGGCTATTTAACAGCCGAAGAATATTTTTATTTCATTGGAGATTTACGAGGGCAAAATAAAGCAGATGTTGACACGCTGTTAAAAAAGCACGAAGAATTCTTCAATGGGGAAATCCTGAACAGCAAAAAATACCTTAGGGATTTATCTAAAGGGAACATGAAAAAAGTAGGAATTATTGCTACTTTAATAGGAAGCCCGGAAGTGGTAATCCTCGACGAGCCTTTTGCTAATTTAGATCCGACAACTGTAAACAGATTAAAAATAATAATCAAGGAATTGGCTGAAAATCCGAACGTTACTGTTTTGGTTTCCTCGCACGATTTAGTTCATACTGTTGAGGTTTGCAACAGGATTGTAGCATTACATTTGGGTGAAGTTGTAAAAGACATTCAAACATCTCCGGAAACCTTAAAAGAACTCGAAGCATTTTTCGCAGTTTAACACACATTTTTGCGAATTTTTCAGAATAGCGGTAAGTCTTTATCGATAATGGTAAAAACTTACCGCTTATTTTTTTGCCATATCAAAAAGAAACGTATTTTTACCAGTCAGTTATACTATAGATGACTTTTTTACGTTATAACATTAAACGTTTTGCTTTGAAAACCAATACCATTAAATATATTCTCATCTCGGGATTTTTATTGCTTTTGATAGCCTGTTCCACTAAAAGGAATACCTGGCTTTCCCGAAACTCACACGCGCTCAGTACAAAGGACAACATTTTATACAATGGCGGACTTGCTTTGGAGAAAGGTATTGCAGAGGTGAAAGCGCAGAATAAAGACAATTTTTGGGAAATCCTTCCGGTAGAAAGAATGCAGATTTCAGACCAGAGCATGATGCCCGGACAGACCAGAAATGCCAATTTTGAAAGGGCCGAAACCAAAGCCACCAAAGCCATCCAAAAACACTCGATGAACATCGGCGGATCGGAAAAAAACCCACAAATGGACGAGGCTTATCTTATGTTAGGCCAGGCAAGATACTACGATCAACGATTTGTACCGGCGCTTGATGCCTTCAATTATGTGCTGAATAAATCTCCGAACAGTGATAAAATCTACATCGTAAAAATCTGGAGGGAAAAAACCAATATGCGTTTGGATAACGATGCCTTGGCCGTAAAAAATCTGAATAAATTATTGAAGGAAATAAAATTCAAAAATCAGGTTTTTGCTGATGCCAATGCTACTCTGGCACAGGCATTCATCAATTTACAGGAAAAGGACAGCGCCATAGCCAAGCTAAAAATTGCCAAGGAATTTACCAAATCCAACGAAGAAGTTTCAAGGTATAATTATATTTTGGGACAGCTTTACGAACAGATGGGATATAAAGACAGCGCTTACGCTAGCTACCAGTCGGTTATTGACATGCGCAGAAGAGCCGCTAAATCGTATGTGATTCATGCTCATGCCAGACAGGCTGCCCAGTTTGATTACACAAAAGGCGATACGACTGCTTTCCTTAAAAAATATAAAGACTTGTTGGAAGACAGAGAAAACAGGCCTCATTTAGATGTGCTTCATCATACATTGGCGATTTTCCGTGAAAAGACCAACAATTCAGAATTGGCGAAAAAAGAATATAGCTTATCTCTTAAAAAGAAAACCAGCGATAACTATCTTTCGGCTTCGAATTACAGAAACCTGGCGGATATTTATTTTATCGAATCCAAGTTCGTTAAAGCAGGGAAATATTACGACAGTACTTTGGTTAATCTAAAACCAAGAACCCGCGAGTACAATCTGATAAAAAAGAAAAGGGAAAACCTGGACGATGTCATCAAGTACGAAGCCATTGCGCAATCCAACGACAGTATTATTTCTCTTTATACTATGTCGGCTGCAGACCGAACAGCCTATTTCGAAAAATATATCGTGAAGCTCAAGAAAGAGGATGAAATCAAGAAAAAGCTAGCGGAGAAAGAAGCTCAGATAAAGGAAAACCAGGCGAGAAACAGTGGTAACATTGAATCGGCTGATGGGATTTCTGCGGCTGATGCAGAAACTAAAAAATCGAGAGGAAAAGGAACCACCACTACGCTGGCTTCGGGCTCAGGCTCAGGGTCGGGAACAACAGGAAGTGTTTTCTATTTTTATAATCCGACAACGGTTTCTTATGGTAAAATTCAGTTTCTCAAAAATTGGGGCAAACGCAAATTACAGGATAACTGGCGCGTGGCATCACTTTCCGAAAAAGGAAACGAAGAGACCAAAGATCCGGATGGAAAAGATTCTGATGATACTAAAGATGCCGCGGCTGTAAACGAACTTTATACTCCAGAATTCTATACTAAACAGATTCCGACTTCCCAAACGTTGATCGATAGCTTGAGCAAAGAAAGAAATTTTGCGAATTATCAGCTGGGCGTTATCTACAAAGAGAAGTTCAAGGAATACAAGCTTGGGGTGAACCGATTTGAGAAATTACTGAATGACAATCCGGAAGAAAGACTGGTATTGCCATCGATGTATAATTTGTACAAACTTTATGAAATCCTGAATAAGGAAAAGGCGGAAGCCATGAAATCGGCAATCGTATCGCAATACCCGAATTCCCGCTATGCCCAGATATTACTGAATCCTACCAGCGAAGTGGAAGAATCCAGTGATTCCCCGAAAGGCACTTACCAAAATTTATACAAGCAATATCAGAACGGAGAATACAAAACGGTTTTAACCGCTACGGAAGAAGCTATCGACAAATTCACAGGAGATGAGATTGTTCCGAAACTCGAATTGCTGAAATCCCAAATCACAGGGAAATTATCAGGGCTTGCCGAATATAAAAATGCATTGAATTACGTGGCGTTGAATTATCCGAATTCTGAGGAAGGTAAAAAAGCAGAAAAATTAATTAGTGTTGATTTGCCAAAACTGGAAGCCTTGCAATTGTCTAAAGCCCCATCAAAAAACTGGAAAATCTTATACAGTACCAAAAACTTTGATGACGCCCCAACGAAAAAACTTCGCGAAACGATTGATAGGTTTATTAAGGATAGAGGCCTGACGAAACTTACCGTTTCATTGGATATTTATACGATGACCGATAATTTTGTGGTAATCCATGGGCTGACTTCACAGGATTTGGCTAACGGCGTTGCTTCCGTTTTAAAAGAATTTAAAGAGTACAAAGTAGTGGAACCGGCCATTCTTATCTCAACAGAAAATTATACCATTGTTCAGATCAAGAAGAACCTGCCTGAATATTTAGCAGGCGACCTTCCGGAGACGGCACCGCAGCCCAACTGGGACGGAACGGTAGAAAAACCAATTGTGCCTCAGCAGCAACAGCCGCAACAAGTACAGCAAACACAACAGCAAAAGCCGACTAATAATCAGCAACAGGAAATAGAAAAGAAAAATTCAAAAGGAGGAACAGGGCTTCCGCCATCAGACAGTGATCAATTTGGCCCGCCACCAGCTCCAATGGATAGGTCTAGTAAAAAAGGATAGAAACCATGTTTGAAAAAAGTCCAAAATCATACACAGATCTTTTAGGCAAAACCAACCGAATTGTTGAAGGAACTACCATTCATGGAGATATAATTTCGCCGGCAGATTTCCGTCTGGACGGGCATTTGGTTGGGAATTTTCAGTCCAAAGGAAAAATCGTAATTGGCCCTGCCGGAAGCGTTAAAGGCGATATCATCTGTAAAAATGCCGATATTGAAGGAAAGTTTGACGGAAAGATCCAGGTTCAGGAAATCCTGAATGTAAAATCCAAAGCGCATATTCACGGCGATGTAATCTGTGGAAAATTATCCGTTGAGCCCGGAGCAGAATTCAGTGCCTCCTGTATAATGAAACCGCATGTTAAAAATATGGTCAGCGATGGAAAATCCTCAGAAGAAAAAACAGCCTAATAAATGGCTGGCTCTCATCAACATCCCGATTCAGATGGGAATTATCATTTTCCTGTTTGCATATTTGGGGCAGTGGCTGGATGAGAAATATCCCAACAAGAACAACTGGCATGTAAAGGTTCTCGTTCTCGTTGGCGTTGCAATCTCTTTTTACAACATCAACAGGCAACTGAAAGAAATCAATAAAAATGAGTAATCCTTTCTGGTTTAAGATGGTTTCTAAAACTTTTTTTCATCTTTTTTGTTTTTCTGCCGCCGCTTTCTTTGTCAATTTTTTTCTTTCGGAATATTATATTCCCAGTAATGTATTGGCCAAATTTCAGTATTCCATTCCTACACTGTATTTAATTTTTGCGGTATTTTCATTTGTTATTTTGAGTATGCTTTTAGTAGTATGGAAGAGGAATTTAGATTACGTGGGATATACCTATTTAATACTTACTTCAGTCAAAATGGGAATAGCGTTTTTTTTCGTGAAATCGATTTTAGCTACATCAGGTGACGGAGCTACTTTGGAAAAAACCAATTTCTTCATTGTTTTTATTTATTTTTTGGCAATAGAAACAGTTTTAACTATCAGAATTTTAAACAATAAGCAGTAATTGGAATAAAAATTGACAATTCATTCAAAAAAACAAAATTTATACTTTTACATATTAATTAAATATGTACTTTTGCACCAAATTTGAGAAGATAAATTTTAAGATAAATCAGATATGGTGATTTCAAGAAAACCACTCCATTTTATAATTGCAGCCTTAGTGGCATTTTTGCCTTTAGTTGGTGTTGCAAATCCGACGAATGATTCAATTAAAGTTGAAGCCCATGCAGCAGAATCTACTCACGAAACTGCCCAAGCGCATGCAGAGGCTACTCATGAAGGAGATGCTCATGCAGAACCAACGGATATTAAATCGCAGGTAAAAGCATTTACCAAACACCACGTTTTGGATTCTCACGATTTTACATTATTTTCTGATAACAAGGAAGGAAAGCACTTCGGGTTTCCACTTCCTGTTATATTGTGGGATAACGGTTTGCACGTATTCTCTTCCGCAAAATTCCACCACGGGGAAGCGGTAGCCGAATCCAACGGAAACTACTACGTTATCAACCATCATGACGGAAAAATCTACAAAACAGATGCTGCCGGAACATTGACTGAAGACGAAAAAACAGGTCATCCGACCAATGCAAGACCAATCGACTTTTCAATTACGAAAAGCGTTTTGTTCATTATCATTACTGCACTCTTAATGTTCTTCTTGTTTACTTCTTTAGCAAAATCTTATGCTAAGAATGGAGGAATTGCAAAAGGAGCTGGTAGAATTTTTGAACCACTTGTAATTTATATCCGTGATGAGATTGCAATTCCAAACATCGGAGAAAAGCACTACAAAAAATACATGAGTTATCTGCTTTCGATATTCTTCTTCATTTTGTTTTTGAATGTTTTTGGTTTGACTCCGCTGGGAGTGAATGTAACAGGAAATCTTACCATTACGTTTTCTTTAGCGATATTGACATTTTTGATCACAAATCTTACAGCTAACAAAAACTACTGGGGACACATCTTCTGGATGCCTGGAGTTCCAAAATTGATGCGAATTGTATTGGCACCAATCGAATTGTTAGGAGTTGTTATTAAGCCATTTTCATTGATGATCCGTTTGTACGCGAACATCTTTGCAGGACACATCGTATTGATGAGCATCATTGGTTTAATGTTTATTTTTAAAAGCTGGATAGGAAGTTCTTTATCATTCGGATTGTCGTTTGTGCTTTCTATTCTTGAAATACTTGTAGCGTTCTTACAGGCGTATATCTTCACCATGTTATCGGCTTTATATTTCGGAGCTGCCAACGAAGAGCACCACCACGAAGAAGCACATCATTAATAAGAATGTTTAATTTTTAATATATATATTATGCAAATTCCAACTATTGTAGGAGCAGGATTAATTGTAATCGGAGCAGGTTTAGGTATTGGTAAAATTGGTGGTTCAGCAATGGACGCTATTGCTCGTCAGCCAGAAGCTTCAGGAAAAATCCAAACAGCTATGCTTATTGCTGCTGCGTTAATTGAAGGTATTGGTTTCGCTGCATTATTTGCTGCTTAATTAAAAACTAAGAAACGATAGTTGCAACGGTTGGTTGTAACTATTGTTTTTATTATTTCAACAAAAGTTAAAACACACATATAATGGATAAATTAATAAATCAGTTTGAATTCGGATTATTCTTTTGGCAGATAGCAATATTTGTTGGATTGATTCTATTATTAAAAAAATTCGCTTGGAAACCAATTCTTGACGCAGTTAATGACAGAGAAGAAGGAATCAAAAATGCGTTGCTTTCTGCAGAAAATGCAAAGAAAGAAATGCAGAACCTTAAATCAGACAATGAGAAATTATTGGCTGAGGCAAGAGCAGAGCGTGAAACTATGATTAAGGAAGCTCGCGAGATCAAGGAAAAAATGATCAACGATGCTAAAACTGAAGCTCAGGCTGCAGGTCAGAAAATGATCGAATCTGCTAAAGCTACTATCGAAAGCGAGAAAAATGCAGCTTTGGCTGAATTGAAATCTCAGGTTTCTTCTTTATCATTAGACATTGCAGAAAAATTATTAAAAGACGAACTGTCTAACAAAGAAGCTCAAACTAAATTAGTTGAGAAAATGTTAGGTGACGTAAAATTAAATTAATCGTTTATGTCAAGAGCTGCGATTAGATATGCGAAAGCAATTTTAGATACTGCAATTTCCAGCGGAACTGCAGCGAAAGTGAATGATGACATGTCGTTGATCATTACAACGGTTGATTCCAATGCTGAATTAAAGGAATTTTTGTCAAGCCCAATCATCGATTCGAATTCGAAAATGAATGTGCTTGTAGAAGTTTTTGCCTCAGTTCAGAACGAAACCAAATCGCTTTTCAGATTGCTTCAGGAAAACAAAAGATTTGAAATATTAAGTTCAATTGCCACTCAGTTCAACGCCTTATTTGATGAAATGAATGGTATTGAAGTAGCTAAAGTAACCACAGCTTTCCCAATCACTCCAGATTTGGAAGCCAAAGTTTTGGATAAAATAGCAACCATTTCAAACAAAAAGGTAACTGTCGAAAACATTGTTGATCCTTCTATCATCGGAGGATTCATCCTAAGGATAGGCGATAAACAATATAACGCTTCTGTAGCAAACAGATTGCAAGAATTAAGAAGAGAATTTAGTAATTAATTACCATTAAAGATATATCAAAATGGCGGAAATTAAAGCTGCTGAAATTTCAGCAATATTAAGGAAACAAGTAGAAGGATTTCAATCTGGAGCCAGCTTGGAAGAAGTGGGAACAGTTCTTCAGGTTGGAGATGGTATTGCTCGTGTTTACGGGTTATCAAACGCTCAATACGGTGAATTAGTACAATTCGAAAACGGATTGGAAGCTATCGTTTTGAACTTAGAGGAAGACAACGTTGGAGTTGTACTTTTAGGACCATCAACAGGAATCAGAGAAGGTTCAACAGTTAAAAGAACACAGCGTATCGCTTCACTTAAAGTTGGTGAAGGAATCGTAGGACGTGTTGTTAATACACTTGGAGAGCCAATCGACGGTAAAGGACCAATCACTGGTGAACTTTACGAAATGCCACTAGAAAGAAAAGCTCCTGGAGTTATCTTCCGTCAGCCGGTAACAGAACCTTTACAAACAGGAATCAAATCTATCGATGCGATGATCCCGGTTGGAAGAGGGCAGCGTGAGCTGGTTATTGGTGACCGTCAGACTGGTAAAACTACCGTTTGTATCGATACTATCTTGAACCAAAAAGAATTTTACGATGCTGGAAAACCAGTATACTGTATATACGTAGCAATCGGGCAAAAAGCATCTACTGTTGCTGGAATCGCTAAAACATTAGAGGAAAAAGGAGCTATGGCTTACACAACAATCGTTGCTGCTAACGCTTCTGACCCGGCTCCAATGCAGGTATACGCGCCAATGGCCGGAGCTGCAATCGGGGAATATTTCAGAGATTCAGGTCGTCCTGCTTTGATTATCTATGATGATTTATCAAAACAAGCGGTGGCTTACCGTGAGGTGTCTCTTTTGTTAAGAAGACCACCAGGTCGTGAGGCTTACCCTGGAGACGTATTTTACCTTCACTCTCGTTTATTAGAGAGAGCTTGTAAAGTTATCGCTGATGACGGAATCGCAAAAGACATGAATGATTTACCGGATTCATTAAAAGGAATCGTAAAAGGCGGAGGTTCATTAACCGCTTTGCCAATTATCGAAACACAGGCAGGTGACGTTTCCGCATACATCCCAACTAACGTAATCTCGATTACAGACGGACAGATTTTCTTGGATGGAGATTTGTTTAACTCTGGAGTTCGTCCTGCAATTAACGTAGGTATCTCTGTATCTCGTGTTGGAGGTAACGCTCAGATCAAATCGATGAAAAAAGTATCAGGTACCTTAAAATTAGACCAGGCGCAATTCCGTGAATTGGAAGCGTTTGCTAAATTCGGTTCTGATTTGGATGCTGTTACTTTGAACGTAATCGAAAAAGGAAAAAGAAACGTTGAGATCTTGAAACAAGCGGTAAACGATCCTTATACTGTTGAAGATCAGGTTGCTATTATCTATGCAGGTTCTAAAAACCTGTTGAGAAATGTTCCTGTAAACAAAGTAAAAGAATTCGAAAGAAGTTTCATTGATTACTTAAACAATAAGCACAGAGATACTTTAGACGCACTTAAAGCAGGTAAATTGGATGACAATATTACTGACGTTTTAGAAAAAGTAGCTAAAGAACTTTCAGCTCAATATAACTAATTACTAATTTGAAGATTTGAGAATTTGAAGTTGGTACTCCCTTTTCAAATTTTCAAATCAGATAATTTTCAAATTTAATATGGCAAACTTAAAGGAAATACGTAATCGGATTAGTTCAGTTTCGTCTACGATGCAAATCACATCGGCGATGAAAATGGTTTCTGCTGCAAAGCTGAAAAAAGCTCAGGATGCTATTACAGCGATGCGACCTTATGCCGAAAAATTAACCGAACTTTTGCAGAACGTAAGCGCAACGCTTGACGGAGATGCAGGAGGAGAATTCACAGCACAGCGCGAAGTAAAAAAAGTACTGCTTGTTGTAATCACTTCGAATAGAGGTTTGGCCGGTGCATTCAACTCTAATGTTATCAAACAGGTAACTGCTGTAGCAGAAAGCTATGCCGGAAAACAAGTTGACTTTTTAACCATTGGTAAGAAAGGAAATGATTTCTTCAGAAAATCAAACACTGTTATCGACAACAAAAGTGAAGTATATGATAACCTTACTTTTGATAGAGTAGCTGAAATTGCTGATTTATTGACTGAAAAATTTACATCTGGCGAGTACGACAAAATCGAGTTGGTTTACAACCAGTTTAAAAATGCCGCTACACAGATTGTAAAAACAGAGCAATTCCTGCCATTGGCTCCAATCGAATCCGATCAGCCAAGTTCATCAAACGTTGATTACATCTTTGAACCTTCAAAAGAGGAAATTGTATTGACATTGATCCCAAAGTCATTGAAAACACAATTGTACAAAGCAATCAGGGATTCATTCGCTTCAGAACACGGAGCGCGTATGACGGCAATGCACAAAGCAACCGATAACGCAACCGAATTGAGAAACCAATTGAAATTGACTTATAACAAAGCGCGTCAGGCTGCCATTACTAACGAAATCTTAGAAATCGTTGGTGGAGCGGAGGCTCTGAAAGGATAGGAAAAGCGATAGTTTTTTCAGATCTTATAAATCGGAAGCATTTGAAAAGATAGGAAAAACATAAATTGATAAGAAAGAGTGAACATTTGTTCGCTCTTTTTTTTTGGAACGGATTTAATAGCTATTTTTGTTCATTACCTTAAACAATAACTCGTTGAGCCTTTATAAAAACCTCTTCAAACAAACATTAATCTACGGTTTGGCAACCGTTTTCCCAAGGATAATCAGCTTCATCCTGAATCCATTGTATGTAATGTTTTTACCGGATAAAGGGAAAATGGGAGAAGTTTCCATTATCTTTTCCTATCTGGTTTTTTTCAACGTAGTATTGTCCTACGGAATGGAAACCGCCTTTTTCCGATTTTACAATTCCGAAGACAACAAGAAAAGAGTCATTTCAACATCAACCATTTCGTTGTTTTGGTCATCAATAGGATTTTTGGCTTTGGGATTATTATTCCGAAATACCTTGGCAGGCTGGTCCGGAATTAAAGTAGAATACATTACCTACACCATCTGGATACTTACCCTTGATGCCTTGGCAATCATACCGTTTTCAAAGTTGCGTGCCGAAAGAAAACCGATAAAATACGCCCTGATTAAGATGGGGAATGTTTCGATAAATTTGTTACTGACCTTATTCTTCTTGGCTTTCCTGCCCAAATTAGTATCTAATAATCCGGATGGCCTATTCAGCACCATTTATTTCCCAAATTACCAAATCGGTTACATTTTCATTTCCCTGCTGATTGCAAGTTTGATGACATTATTAGTCCTGATTCCGGATTACACCAAAATCGCCTGGAAGTTTGATGTTGTGCTTTGGAAAAAAATGATGCACTACGGACTTCCGATTTTGTTTGCCGGAATTGCCTTTGCCATCAACGAACATTTTGACAAAATCCTTTTAGACTGGATGCATGTTCCCTTATCCGATATCGGAGCCTATTCGGCCTGTTATAAGATTGGAATGTTCATGGTGCTTTTCCGGACGGCTTATACTTTGGGGATTGAACCGTTTTTCTTTAGCCACGCCAGCAACGAAAACGCACAGCTTACTTATGCGACAATTACCAAATACTTTGTGATTTTTGGTTCGTTTATCTGTTTGTTCGTAATTGTTTTCATCGATTTACTGAAACAACCTTTAGTTCCGAATCCGATTTATTGGGATGCCATACAGGTCGTTCCGCTGATTGTTTTGGCCAATTTCTTCCTCGGGATTTACACCAATCTATCCGTCTGGTACAAACTGATTGACCGTACAAAAGTGGGAGCCTATATTTCATTAATTGGTGCCGCAATCACCTTGGTTTTGAATTGGCTTTTGATCCCATCCATGAGTTATTATGGTTCTGCAATTGCAACACTGGCTGCTTATGGAAGCATGATGGTAATCTCATACAAAATGGGACAGAAACATTATCCAATTCCTTATGATTTCAAAAGAATTTTCAGTTACTTGGCATTAACAATAGTGTTCTCTGCAATCTCATTTTACATTCCGGTTTTAAGGGAAAATTATCCTGTGAAATTTGTTCTGTTAGCCGTATTTTTATATTTCATTTATTACAGTGAAAAAGAAACCTTACTTCGAATCCTAAAAAGAAAATCCAAATAACAATGACCATAAAAATCATCAATAAATCACAGCACGATTTGCCAAATTACGAAACCATCTCCTCAGCCGGAATGGACTTAAGAGCAAATCTTTCTGAACCCATAGAACTTAAACCTTTGGAACGAGCCATAGTAAAAACCGGGCTTTTCATCGAATTGCCTACCGGATACGAAGCACAGGTTCGTCCACGCAGCGGACTGGCTGCAAAAAAAGGAATTACCGTCTTAAATTCTCCAGGAACAGTTGATGCCGATTATCGCGGTGAAATTGGTGTGATTTTAGTAAATTTATCGAATGAAAATTTCGTTGTAGAAAATGGCGAAAGAATTGCCCAATTAATCATCGCTAAACACGAAAGAGCCGAATGGATTGCTGTGGAAACACTTTCTGAAACCTCACGTGGCGAAGGCGGATTTGGCAGTACAGGAGTGAAATAATTAAAAAGACAAAAGTTCAAATGAAAATAATAGTTCCAATGGCCGGACGCGGTTCACGCCTTCGACCACATACGTTAACCATACCAAAACCATTGATTCCTGTTGCAGGAAAACCAATCGTTCACAGATTAGTAGAAGATATTGCCGGAGTCTTAAATCAGGACATCGATGAAGTTGCTTTCATCATCCACGAAAGTTTCGGAAAAAAAGTTGAGGAAGATCTGATTGCTATCGCACAGAAATTAGGAGCAAAAGGAACCATTTATTACCAAAATGAAGCCTTGGGAACTGGACACGCGATTATGTGTGCAAAAGATTCTTTGGATGGACCGGCGGTTATCGCATATGCCGATACTTTAATCCGTGCCGATTTCGATTTGGATAAGACAGCTGACAGCGTTATCTGGGTAAAACAGGTCGATCAGCCGGAAGCTTTCGGAGTAATCAATCTGAACGAGAATAACGAAATCGTTGAATTGGTAGAAAAGCCAAAAGAATTCGTTTCGGATTTAGCCGTTATCGGAATATACTATTTCAAGGAAATTTCCGTTTTAAGAGAGGAACTTCAGGCAGTTTTAGATAACAACATCATCCACGGTGGCGAATACCAGATTAATGACGGAATTAAGCAAATGATGGCTAAAGGCATGAAATTTGTACCGGGGAAGGTCGACGAATGGATGGACTGCGGTAACAAAGATGTTACGGTAGAGACCAATTCAAGAATGCTGGGCTTTTTGCACAATGATGGCGAACATTTGATTGATTATGATGTAAAGCAGGAGAATTCAACCATCATTCCGCCTTGTTTTATTGGTGAGGATGTAATTCTGATCAATGCAACTGTTGGACCCAATGTTTCGCTCGGAAAAGGAACGCACGTAATCGATTCAAAAATTAAAAACAGTCTGATCCAAACGCACGCTCATATTAAAAATGCCGATTTAGACAACGCCATGATTGGTAATCACGCAAGTTTCGACGGTAATTTTAAAAGCATCAGCATCGGGGATTATTCTGTTTTAGAATAAAAAGAATGAAAAAAATCGGAATTTATAGTTTGCTGTTTTTTGGAATGCTTTGCGTTTCCAATAGCACTTTGGCTCAAAACGAACCAAAGAATGACGTTGTGACTTTAGACGATGGATTCCAGGATTTATTTTATGAAGCCATCCAGCAGCGAAGCATCGAAAATTACGATAAGGCAATCACGGCTTTGGAAAAAGGAATCGCAATCCAGCCGGATAATGCGGTGATTTATTTTGAGTTGGGCAAGAACTATCTGGCTCAGAAAAAATATCCGGATGCGTACACCAACTTTGAGAAAGTAACCAAAATGGATCCGAAAAACCGTTGGGGATGGGTTGGAATGTACGATGTCTGCTATGAAACAAAAGATTTCAATAAAGCGATTCCAATAGTTGAAAAACTCATAACATTTAAGGAAGATTACAAGGAAGATTTGACGTCTTTGTACATGAATACACAGCAATTCGACAAAGCCCTGACGCTTATAAATGAGCTTAATGAGAAATTCGGGAAGTCTGACAAACGCGAATTGTACAAGGCTGATATCTTAAAGGATGCGAAATATCAGTCGTCAGAAAAATTCAACCTGCTGGACCAGATCAAGAAATTCCCGAAAGAGGAATCCAACTACATTGCGCTGATTTATATGTATTCGCAAAGCAATCAGGAAGAAAAAGCATTAGAGGTTGCCCAAAAATTAGAAAAGGAAATCCCAACTTCCGACTGGGCACAGGTTAGCCTGTTTAAATTTCATCTGAACAATAATGACGGGGATAATGCGGTAAAAGCAATGAATGTCGTTTTTCCGAGCAAGAAAATCGATTCGAAAATCAAACACAGAATGCTGAACGAATTTCTGATTTTTACCAAGACCAACCCAAAATTTGAAGCCGATTTAGATAAAGCAATTTCGTATTTCAATAATGACAAAGAAGTAAAAGTCGCCAAAGAAATAGGGAAATTCTATTATGCAAAATCGAACTGGCCTCAAGCTGCAAAATATTTCGAGATGCATCTCAAAAATGCGGAAGACGATGTTGAAAGCCAAGTCCTGCTAATGCAATCCTATACGGAAAGCCAGCAATTTGAGGTTTTGGCAAAGAAAGCAGACAACCTTACACAACTTTTCCCGACCCAGCCGCAGTTTTATTATTATGCCGGTTTGGCCAACAATCAGCTCAAAGCGTTTAAGAAGGCCACAACTTATTTAGAATCCGGATTGGATTTTGTTATCGATGACACGGCGTTGGAAATCAATTTCAATATCCAGCTGGGAGAAGCCTACAACGGTTTGGGAGATACTGCCAAAAAAGAAAAATATTTTACGAAAGCCAACGAACTGATTAAAAAACAAAAGAAATAATGAAAAGAGGATTTTATATTCCGATGCTGGTTCTTTTAATTTGTTCGCAATCCTTTTTGTCGTGCAAGTCAAAAGCGGCATTGGTGCAGACTAAAACGCCCGCCAATGTTGAGAACGACAGTATAATGACTTCTAAGAAAATAATTCAGAATCATTACTCCAATAAAAATGATTTTTCGACTCTATACATTAGGGCAAGCGCCAAATACAAGCATGGCGACGATTCGCAAAGTGTTTCGGCTGAAGTTAAAATAAAGAAAGATGAGCAGATTTTGGTCAGTATTCGTGTTCTCGGGATTACGGTAGCGAAAGCCCTTATAACTCCAAAGCAAGTCAAATATTACGAAAAGATAAACGGAAGTTATTTTGAAGGCGATTACGAATCGTTGAGCCGATGGCTGGGGACGGATTTGGATTTCAATAAGATACAGAACATGCTGATTGGAAAACCGATCGACGATTTGACCAATGAAGCTTATACCTTTTCGGAAACCGATAAATTCTATAAACTGAATTCCGTTAAGAATACTACCGAAAAATCTTTTTTCTTTGAGGCGCAGCATTTTCTGCTGAAAAAACAGGAAATTAGCCAACCGGAAAAAGAAAGAAGCTTTGAAACAAATTATCCTGGATTTCAGGATTATCCTTTAGGTTTTTTCCCTGCCGGACTTACTATTAATGCCTTTCAGAAGCAAGAAAAAACAAGTATTTCGGTAGAGTACAATTCGATGACATTCAACGAAGATTTGACTTTTCCTTACAGTGTTCCAAGCGGATACGACAAGATTTACATTAAACAATAGATTGACAAAATAAAAAATATGCCAAGACTTCTTTTAACCGTATTGCTATTCTTTAGCTTCACCTTAAAAATGTGGAGCCAACCGCCAACGCAGGAACAACTGGAAGAGCGTAAAGCTAAAATCCAGATGGAAATCCAGGAGAAAGAACAGTTACTGAGATCTGTAAAGAGCAAGGAAAAATCGGTGCTTACGGAAATGGCGCTTCAAAAGGAAAAAATCGGATTGAAGGAAAAGCTGATCAAAACCACTGAAAAACAGACCAAATTGCTCAATAACGATATTTACATCAATCAGGTAAAAATCAACCAGCTGAACCGTGATTTGGAGCAATTGAGAAAAGATTATGCTGCGATGATCGTAAAGTCCTACAAAAGCCGTTCGGAGCAAAGCCGTGCGATGTTCTTATTGTCTTCGGAGAATTTCCTTCAGGCTTACAAACGAGCGCAATACATGAAGCAGTATGCGAGTTACAGAAAAATGCAGGGTCAGGAAATTGAAGGCAAAACCAAACAGTTAATAGGCTTTACCAATAAAATTGTAGTTCAGAAAACCGAAAAGGAAAAACTGATTCATGAAAATGAAAAAGAGAAGGAAGAACTTGAAAAAGAAAAGAAAGTACAGGAAAAGATAGCACAGCAAATCCAGAAAGACAAAGGCAAAATCGTTGCCGAAATCAAGAAAAAGCAACAGGAAAACAGAAAAATTGATGGACAAATCAAAAAACTGATTCAACAGGCAATAGCCGAAGCGAATAAGAGAACTGCTGCGGCAAAAGCAAAAGCCAATCCAAAAACAACCACTGCAGAATCTACAAAAGCAGTTGAAACTTCCACAAAAATCGTATTGACACCGGAAGGACAGCTGGTTGCCAATAACTTCAGGGCAAATAAAGGAAAACTGCCTTGGCCGGTTGAAAAAGGAGCCGTTACATTACCTTACGGAGATCAGCCGCACCCGGTTTACAAATCGTTGATGATCCACAACAGCGGTGTTGAGATTACAACGGAAAGCGGTGCCTCAGCCAGAGCGGTTTTTGGCGGTGAAGTGACTAAGATTTTCAAAGTATCACCCTTATACATCGCAGTCTTTGTACAACATGGAGATTATTTTACAGTGTATCAGAACCTGAGCAGCGTAAATGTAAGTGTAGGTGATAAGGTTTCGACCAAAGAGGTTTTGGGTAAAATCAGGACGAATGGAGATACCGGAAAAACGGTACTCAAATTCCTGATTCTGCAGAATGCCACTTATAATAATCCGGCAAGCTGGTTATTCAATATGTAATAAAAAATGCCCTGATTTACTCAGGGCATTTTTATTTTTATTAGGAATGGAATTAGTTTTTCTTCAGCAATACTTTTTCCTGTGTAAACTGATAAGCTGCATCCAGAAACTGAATCATTTTATTCCAGTTGGCATTCGGTTCGTTGTAGTTTTTATAGTATTTGTAAGTTTTGATAACAAGTGAATTTCCTTTAACCTCTGCTGTTGAAGTGAATCCGCCGGTTTCGTTTTCTACTTTTTTGTTGAATTTTTCCAAGCCGGAAACGCTGAATCCTGCCGGAATTTCCAAAATAATCTCGTTGTCGAACGAACGCGGATAAGACATGTAGATGTTATTCTTTCTGTCTTTTTCCTTTTGTGTAATCTCGATTTGAGCTGTGAGGAATTTACCTAATTCCATTAAATACTTATCGCCCGCTTTTTTGATCCAATTGTTTTTGATCGTAAATTCTTCGCTGTATTCCAACGCCGATTTTTTGCCGTAACGCCCGGTATTTTTAACATCGAATTTGAAATCCTCAATCTCCACTTCATATTCTTTCGAAGTAGCATCCTTGAATTCTTCCTTTTGCTTGTCTTTCTGTTTGTTGATTATGGCGTTCATCTCATTGGTATACTGCTCTTTTTTCTTTTTGTTTTTCACATAATCCATGAGCGGTGTTGAACCGTATTTGGTATAATCTTCATACACATAATCATAGAAATTAAGCTTTTCACGCTGCTCGCTTTCTTTTTGATGTCCCAAATAGGAAGATTCCTTTTTAACCTTAAACCCGGTAAAATCATCAATCGTGACAACCGTTTTGGTCTTATTGCAATTTTCCTGATAGGAACTCGATGGCAAAGTCACCACAGAGGCATCCGTAACACGCTTTCCTTTAGAAACCTCGAGAACATAGGCCTTAGAGTTTTCTACATTATAATCAAACTGGTCGGCGCTGGTAAACGGAGAGAAATATTCAAGGTAAACCTGAGTTGGCGTATTCACCCTCAAAAGTTTTTTAACGTTAGACTGTATCAATAAATCATCTATTGAACCGTTATATCTGTCGGTGGCAACGATGATGTCGTAACTGATTTCGTTCTTCTTCAGGAAGTACATGAAATAATTGATAAATGAGGTCTCGTCCCTTAAAAACACTGCTTTTGCATAGTATTCAAACGGATAGAAAATCTTTGCGTCATTGGCTACGAAAGCTTCGATGTATTTGGTAAAGAAATCATGGCGGCAGAAATAATAAACCTCCCTAACTTTCTCCTCATCGTTGGCAAAAGTCTTCCCTTTCAGAAAATCCTTTATCGGATCTAAATCTCCAAACGGAACGAATTTGGTATTGTAATAATCAAAAATGTCTTCTTTGGAAACTGTCTTTTTTACTTCTTTTTCCGATTTTGATAAGAAACCGTCAGCCAGTTTTTCAAACTTTCCGGAACGCGCAAAAATCACCTGAAATTTATAGCAGGGCATTTCTGCCAAAGGATAAAACCAGCGCGGGAATTCATTCTTATTAATGTCTTTTTCGGCAAGTTCGTAACTTCTCTGACCGCCTTTTCCTGTTGGAATTTCCTTTAACGATGGCGCTCCGTTATAAGTGTTGAAGTTGACAAAGAAATCATTTTCGGTTTCGAGTACAATCTTTAAATCCATTGTTGGATAAACATCTCCAAGGGGTGTTTCAACAGGATTAAAGCTATAATCCAAACTTGATTTGAAAGGCTCAACGCTGTAGAAATAGTAATCGATAATATCGCCGATTTCCAGATTAGGGATGGCTACCTTTTGCTCGCCGTTAACTTCTTTCGCTTCTTTTTCAACGTTGATTTCAACTTCCTTACCGTCTGATTTTACTACTTTTATTCCAACAAATGTCGTTCCCCTGCGCCAGAAATTACCCATTGCCTTATTCGAGTAGAATTTGCTTTTATAGGAGAATTGCGAAAACTCGGTTACCGAAGCCTGATCCTGCAATTTGATCCTTTTCCGGATTCCGGAAGTATAGGTAACGTTGATCCCGAATTTGTGATAGTTGTAATATTCCTTTTTGTGGATGATTACGGCCGACTCATTTTTCCACTTATCCGGAACAGAATTTGCCTTTTTGAATTCGTCATTCTTGCCCCAGAAAAAGTCCTTGACTTCGTTTTTCTCCTGCGCGCCTGCAATCTGTAAAACAAAAAGCAATAGCAATACTAATTTGGTTTTCATGTTTGGTTTATTTGCTGATAGTAATTTGCTGGTTGTAATTTTCAATCATTTTTTTGATGAAGTCGTTCCATTTTTCCATTTCGCTGGCTTTGATCCGGCCATTTTTGAAAATGAATGATTTTTTATAGACGACTTCCTTGTCGGTTTTGTCAAAGCTTATGTTTACATCAAAATCATTTTCCTTAATGGAAATATTCGAAGGCAGCCTTGTCACTTTATAACCATCCGGAATGATAAGATTGATCTGCGATTCGTAATCTGTTTTATAATCCATTTCGTAATCCACTTTCCGGTCTTTCATCACAAAGCCTTTGTATTCGTTCATGAATTCCAAATCGATGTACATTTCATTGTCAAAAGAAGACACTTTATTGGCAATATTGATTTTGTAATCGAGGTTCAATTTAGAATCCCTGTTCTTAAAATCGGAAGTTTTTAAATCACTCGTCATGATGTTTTTATCCTGTTTTGAAAGATATCCATCCAAACGTTCTTTCTTTTTATTGGTTTCAAAATTATTGTAGATGTTCAGGAATTGTGCCCGGCTTTCCCCTATATAATTCCGATTGCAATTTCCCGTCAGGCTTTCATTTTCGATAGAAAGGGTTGCTTTGAACTGCTCTTTGTTAGCCTCGTAAGTAACCGCCGGAATCTTTTCAATGATGCATTTGTCGCCATCTTCAATCATCACTTCCTTGTTTTGGATGCGTTCGGCATATTCGCCAAGAGAATTGAATTTTTCGGTTCCGTCAAGGTAATATTTCTTGCCTTTGTGAAACAACGTACAGATCATGTGGTTGTCAACTGCCAGCGACGGTGTTTTGTAATCGTAAGCAATGTGTTTGGTTCCAATCCACGAAAGTCGGGCATCAAAACCGGCAATTTTGAGCATCTGTTTAATCAGGTTGGCCATTCCTTTACAATCGCCGTAACGCTTTTCGAAAACATTGTTGGATTCGTCAGGCTTGAAACCGGCAATTCCGTCTTCAAAAGCGATGTAACGGATGTTGTCCTGGACCCAATAGTAGATGTTTTTTATTTTTTCATCATCCGTTTTAGTATTTGCCGTAAGCTCTTCAACCTTCGATTTCATCACCGAAGTATCGTCTTTCATCATCGCCAACAGCGATTTGTACCATTTGTATAAATCATCGCTCGTCTTGAATAATGTGGTCTGGGCACCGTCTTTGGTAAACGATTTCGCCAGCACCAAAATGTGCGGATAAGTATAGCTTCGACCCGGAGCATCGTTATCTTTATACACAGAAGGAATATCTTCCAAGGTGTAAGTTATATAGGTTACATCTTTTTCCTGACGCGAAGTTTTCTTGATGTTGTAGCTCTCAAAATTGAATTCCTTTAGCTCCACTTCAAGCCAGTTCGGGATAGAAAAAGAGATGGTTTTTTTCATCACCGGATATTCGTCATTGAAATAAAGCGAAATGAAATACTTTACATCTTCATATTTTTTCTCCATTTCATAACGGTAAGTATAGCCCTGAACCGGAAAATCGACAGCCATGTATTTGACTTTGGCATCGTTGTAAAACAAATCCTTGTCCTTGTAAAATTCGTCCTTAACATAAAATGGAGCCAGCTTATCATTGCGGTATTTCATAGAAAATGTCCCGATGCTGGTCTCGCTGTCGTAAAACTCATATTTATGAATGTCAGCCCGGTGGTTGATGTTCATCAGATGCTCTTTCGAGTTATGATTGACGGTAACTTTTCCCTCTTTCTTATTTAAATCGAAACTGATATTGTCGCTGCTTTCCAGAATAGCGATATCGTCCTTGGAATATTTTTCTCTAAGTTTTTTAGCGAGTGAAATATCTTCGGGAGTTGGGTCTATGTTTTTTTGGGAAAAAGCGACAGTTCCAAAAAAAAACAGCAGACCAGCCCATTTCAAAATGGTTTTCATGGTTGTGGATTTTTTGGGAATATACTACTTTTTTAAAAACAAAAAGAAGTTTTAAAGAAACAAGGCTTTTAATTCGGTTGCTTCGTGCGGCTTCATTTTACCGGCCAAAACCAAACTAAGTTGTTTTCTTCGTAAAGCCGCATCAAATCTAGATTTTTCTTCATCTGTCTGTGGTTCGATCTGCGGAACCGGAACCGGATTCCCTGTCTCATCTACAGCAACAAAAGTGTAAATGGCTTCATTAGCCTTTGTTTTATTTCCGGATTCCCTGTCTTCAATCCAAACATCGATGAAAATTTCCATAGAAGATGTGAAAGCGCGGGAAACTTTTGCCTCAACGGTAACAACACTTCCCAAAGGAATGGCGCGGTTAAAGGCAACGTGGTTTACCGAAGCGGTAACGGTAATCCTGCGCGAATGCCTTCTGGCTGCGATGCTTGCTGCACGATCCATTCGGGCCAGTAATTCGCCACCAAAAAGATTGTTTAGCGGATTGGTTTCACTTGGTAAAACTAAATCGGTTAAAATGGTATGTGATTCTGAAGGAAATTTTGGGCTCATACTTTTTTTGCAAAGGTAAGGACAGTAAACAAAAAATCCCGTTTTCACGGGATAATTTTATAATGATTCTACTAAAAGCCAGGCATCTTTGTTGTCTAATTTCTGAATGTCTTTCATGACTTGGTGCGCTTCTGAATAACTAGGAAAACTTCCGTAAAGCACCGGGAATAATCCGTGTTTGTTTGGTGCCAGCCTTTTTGCTTTAAAACCTAGTTTTAGCAGCGTTTGATAAGCGCGTTCCGCATTGCTCTCGATTCTGAAAGCTCCGGCAACTACGTGATACGGCATGTCTTTTTCGCTAGGTACGGTAAGCGTTACGGACGGCAAGGGATTTGAAATTATAAAAGTGGCTTCCTGTATTTTTTGATTTATTTTTTTCTGTACGTTGGTTTGCACCATTAGCGTTTCTTCTGCGATTTTGTTTTCGTAGAATTTATATCCGAATGCTCCGCTGGTTCCTAAAACACCTGCAGTCAGCAATGCGATTGCGGCATATTTTAAGCCGTTGAAATTCCTTTTTCTTTCTGGCGTAAAAATGATTGGCATTTCTTCTTCAACCTGTTCCACTTCTTCTTTGTAAACCTCACGAAGTACTTCGCGTTTTACGGAAGGGGAAACAAACGAGCTCAAACCGAAAGATTCTTTCATATAATTGACCTGGTCCGTTGGAACAAAAACTATATTTCTTTCTGAATTCAAGGAGAAATGCCCGATATTCTTAATGGCAAAATTACCAAACTCCTGAATTTTTGATTTCCAGCCGGAAACTTCATTCTGGATGGCAATTACTGCAACCTCATACGAGATTTTTTCGGCTTCAGCCAAATGATTGGCCAACAATCCGTCATTGTTTTTGATGAACGGATTAAACGAAATCATCTTTTTTGGTGGATAAAATGAATGCGAGTTTTCGTCCAATTGCGCCGATTGGAATTCAGTCAGGAACGCACCAAAACCGGGTACGGTAACACACTGATGACGGTATAATAATTGGGAAATGTACTGCTCGATCTTCATGCGAACAAATTTAGAGAAACAATAGCAGTATCAAAAAATTATTCACAATATTTATTAACAATCCAACTAAAAATTTACTATTTTGCGTAGTAAATTACTTATATGAATTCAAATGAACTTTTACATATTCTGGCACTTTTAAAGATAGATGGAGTAGGTGACATCATTGCCAAAAAATTGATAAACCATTGCGGTTCAGCTGAGAATGTATTCCGTTCCAAACCAGATTTCCTCAAATCGATTGACGGAATAGGTGAAGTTTTGGTCAAAAAGCTAAATAATAAAGCTGTCCTTGAAAAAGCATCCAATGAGCTAAAATTTATTGAGAATGAAAAAATCAATGTACTGCATTACCAAAGCGAGGAGTATCCCGAAAAATTAAAACATTGCATTGACGGGCCGGTTTTGCTTTTCGCTTCCGGAACTATAAATCTGGAAAACCGCAAAATAATCAGCATAGTCGGAACACGGGAAATCACTTCTTACGGAACCACTTTCTGTAAACAGCTAATAGAAGACTTGGCCATTTTCAATCCGATAATCGTCAGCGGATTTGCTTATGGAGTGGATATCGTAGCGCATCAGGCAGGCATGGAGAACAATCTGCAAACGATAGGTGTTTTGGCACACGGACTGAATCAAATCTATCCGAAAATGCATAAAAAGTATGTTTCCAAAATGGAACAGAATGGCGGATTTTTGACTGAATTCTGGAGTTCGTCCAATCCGGAAAGGGAAAATTTCGTCAAAAGAAACCGCATCGTTGCCGGGATGAGCGAAGCCACAATCGTAATTGAGAGTGCCGAAAAAGGAGGTTCTTTAATAACAGCGACAATGGCTAATGATTACAACCGCGATGTTTTTGCCGTGCCCGGACGGACTACCGATAAATTCAGCCAGGGATGCATCAATCTTATCAAAACGCAACGCGCCAACCTGATGACGTCGGCGGCCGATTTGATATATCTCCTTAATTGGGAAATGGAAACCCAAAAAAGCAAACCTTTGCAAAAGCAATTATTTGTTGATTTGGACAATGACGAACAAAAAGTATACGATTACCTCCAAAAAAACGGAAAGCAGTTGTTGGACATCATTGCCCTTGACTGCGAATTCCCCATCTTCAGGATTTCGACACTTCTTTTGAATATGGAATTAAAAGGCGTAATCAGGCCGTTGCCCGGAAAATTGTTTGAGGCAATTTAGACTTCAAATCCCAACTTAACTCTAACTTTTTGTAAAACACCATCGGCAATTACTCCGGCTTTTGAAGCACCTTCCTTTAATAGAGCATCAACTTCCGGCCAGTTGCTCATGTAATAATTGTATTTTTCCCTTTCAGTTTTGAATTTTTCTGTGATTAATTCGAATAGTTCCTGCTTGGCGTGTCCATATCCAAAGTCGCGGTTTACATTGGTATATTTAATCCTCATTTGGGCAATCTGTTCAGCATTTGCCAGTAATTTATACAGGCTGAATATTTTACAGGTGTCCGGATCTTTTGGTTCTTCCAATGGCGTACTGTCGGTTTCGATGCTCATGATCTGCTTGCGCATAGGCTTATCTTCCAGGAAAATATTGATGAGGTTTCCTCTGGATTTGCTCATTTTATGACCATCCGTTCCAGGAATATATTTGGTATCTTCTGCAATTTTCGCTTCCGGAATTACAAAGGTTTCTCCCATCTGATGATTAAATCGGGAAGCCACATCACGCGTAATTTCGATATGCTGCAACTGGTCTTTTCCAACCGGAACAAATTCTGCATCGTATAGTAAAATATCGGCAGCCATCAGCATTGGATACGAAAACAAACCGGCATTCACATCGTCTAAACGGTCGGCTTTATCTTTGAAGGAATGCGCTAATGTCAAACGCTGAAAAGGGAAAAAGCAACTTAAATACCAGGATAATTCAGCCGTTTGGGGTACATCGCTCTGACGGTAAAAAATCACTTTTCTTACATCCAATCCGCAGGCAAGCCAAACAGATGCAGTACTGTAAGTGTTTTGACGAAGCTCATCTCCGTTTTTAATTTGCGTAATCGAATGTAAATCAGCAATAAAAAGAAAGGATTCGTTTTTGGGATCTTTCGATAATTCGATTGCAGGTAAAATGGCTCCTAATAAATTCCCTAAATGGGGCGTTCCTGTACTTTGAATTCCGGTTAAAATTTTTGACATCTTCACTATTTTTCTAATCGCAAAGTTAAGGGTTTGTATTAGAATTTGCATAGCTTTCATTACATTTGACAACATGAGAGCACTCAAAATTGTTTTTTGGACACTTTACCGCATTTGGTTTTACATCTTGATGGCGGTTCCCATTATCGTCATGTTCCCGTTTTTATTTGTTTCGATCCTTAAGGAAAAATGGTATCCGTACTTCTTTGTGATGGCAAGAATATGGGCAAAAGTGATCCTGTTCGGAATGGGCTTTCGCGCAAAAGTGGAAACCGAAGAACAAATTATTGAGGGCAAAAGTTACATGTTTGTTGCTAACCACACTTCAATGACCGATATCATGCTGATGCTTTCGGTGGT
>Ga0081606_1000226_pt1 | contig 27401 bp, 37 predicted proteins | sample EareggfetidaYelm_FD_71127 | JGI IMG/M metagenome (GOLD analysis project Ga0081606, IMG submission 71127) | Earthworm egg capsule microbial community from the University of Washington, USA - E. fetida Yelm (SPADES assembly) (version 2) | ecosystem: Host-associated > Annelida > Reproductive system... | reverse complement strand
TTCGGAGCCGTTGAATCGCTACCTGCGAGAGCAAGTCACCCAAGACATTCGCCGCCGCGTGGCCGCCTGTTTCGTGGCCTTGGTAGACGGGCAGCGCATCGCTGGCTACTACACCTTGGCATCCGCAAGCCTGCTGCTGGCCGATCTTCCGGCTAGCACCGGCAAGAAGCTGCCGCGCTGTCCGAGCGTGCCCGCCGTTCGGATGGGCCGCTTGGCTGTCGATCAGGCATTCAAGGGGCAAGGTCTTGGCGCTGCGCTTCTGGCTGATGCGCTCGACCGTGCCGCCCGTTCGGAGATTGCCGCCTTCACCCTGATGGTGGACGCCAAGGACGAGGCGGCAGCGGCTTTTTACCGGCATCACGGCTTCATTGTCTTGCCAAACTCGCCGCTTACCCTGTTCTTGCCGCTGGCGACCGTCCAGCGTTCTTGAAACTCGCCGTTCCAAACCGTTTGAACCGAGAACGGTTTTCGAGAACTCCCCAGCCACATCGACGCTACGCCGCGCCATCTTCTCAGCAAGGCTTCTCGCAGACCGTCGTTTGCGAGAAGCCTTAGCGTACGATTTTTCCGTTTTCTGAGGCGACCCCAGATAGACCGTGTTCCACAACACGATGGCCGCCGTCACCAGATTGAGGTCGCGAGCACGGTAGCGCTGCTGCTCGAAACTGCGGTCGCGGATTTCGCCCAGGCGGTTGAAGAACACGGCGCGGGCCAGCGCGTTGCGCGTTTCCCCCTTGTTCAGCCCGGCATGCACCCGGCGGCGCAACTCGACGCTTTGCAGCCAGTCCAGGATGAACAGCGTGCGCTCGATACGGCCCAGCTCGCGCAGCGCCACGGCCAGGCCGTTCTGACGCGGATAGCTGCCGAGCTTGCGCAGCATCAGCGAGGCCGTCACTGTGCCCTGCTTGGGCGCAAGCCGAAGATGACCGACAGCAAGATCGAGTCGGCCAAGAACCTCGGCGTGTCCATTTCTCAGGGCGCCGCAGTGGGCGGCAGTTCGGTGCAGGCCGGGCGCAGCAACGCGGTCAGCACTGCGCCAGTGCGAGGGCTGCGACTGGCCGTGGTGCCCCATGAGCTGGGCACGGGCCGCATTGGAAGGCGACATGGGCGCTGCCCCATACCCTGAAAAGCCTCAAAACGGCCCGTAGGCGCGTTTTAACCCCCTCGGACATACACAAACCCCACACCCAAGCCCCATTGAGCGCCTTCTAGGCCCGTTTCCGGCCCTTGCAGGGGGGTATCGGGGGCGTAGCCCCTGATGGTGGCGGCTGTTTTGCAGCGCTCAAAACCGCGCCAGGCACGAACGCGGGGCACAGCCTCTGCAAGCCGCCGCCCGTCTTCGCGCCCTGGAAAGCGGGGTTTTGCTGCGCCTGGTGCTGCGCAGCGGTGGTTATCGGCACAGCGCTTGCGCCTCACCTGGGGGAGAGCGAGACGCGCAGCGGCTACGCCCTTTGCTCTGCCCCCCAGCGGGGGGCCTGGTGATTGCGCGTCGAACACACGCGGTGAGCGCTGCGCACGCGCACTCGTGGATTAAAAAAGGATTAAGAAAGGATTAGCTTAGTTTCCGCCGACGGCTGAAACCCAGCATTGGCGCGGCTTTTCGGCCTATTCGGCCTGTGGATAGCGTAGCTGCTGGAACGGTATGGCGTACCGGATCAAGCGCGGGGCTTTCGTCGCTGCGCTGCCTTCTTGGCCAAGTGCAGCCGCTGCGTTCCGCTGGCCTTCTTTTCGACGTGCACCAGGTCGCCGCGAATCTCGTAGCTGAACCCCTCGCCGTGGGCTGCGCTGGCCTCTGTCACAGCATCCAACGCCTTCCGCAGCTTCTGCCGCCCGCTGGTCGGACTCGCGTCCTCACTGCCACACAGCTTGAGCAAGGTTTCGACCTTAAACGGGAATGGTGTGAACTGGTCGGCCCCGTACAAAGCCCGCAGCTTGGGGTTCAGCACAATCACCCATTCCTGCGTTTCCTCGTCCTTGTAGGCCTCATCGACCAGTCCGCCGATGAAGCTGTACCGCTCTTGCTTTATGCGGATGGCATTGGCCCGCAAGCGCTCGATGCGAGTTAGCAGCGTCGCCCGGTTCTTGCCAGTGTCCGTCTTGCCCATGAGCTTCAATAAGGCGTAGGACGTGACGCGGCATTGACTGCCCAGCTCCTGAAGGCGCACGGCGTGCAGCACGCTTTCGTACACGTCGAGGTCACCTTGGTCGAGGCGTTCGCCCGTGTAGTGGATCTCGATGCCATCGAGGGCCGCGAGCTGCTCGCCCTTGACGAAGCGCCGCCGCCCCTTGCGGATCGCGCCGAACAGTGCCGACCGTAGAAAGCCGTTCGGCACTGCCCGGACAGGCTCCGGCCATAGCGGCAACTGAACCACCTTGGCCGGGGCGTTCTCGCGCTCCCGCTCGGCCCGCTGGCGGGTCTTTTCCTGAATCTCGCCCATGCGGGCAAGCAGATCATCAAGCCTTGCCATCGTCGCCATTCAACTCAGACCGCTGCGCCCGCAGCTCGGCGTGCTCGCGCTCGAAAACGGCATTCTCGGCCTGTTCCTGCCATGCCGCCAGTTCCTGGCCGTGCAGGTGCTGGGCCGGGGCTACGTCCACGCCGAAGCTGTCGCGCAGTGCTGCTAGCGTGAGGGCCATTTCTTCCCCGGTTCTCATTTCGCGTGCGCCTTGTGCGCCTCAACGTAGGAACGCAAAACTGCATTCATCCTGGTCTGATAACGCTTTCCCGTTTGGCGAAAGAAGTTCAAAACGTCCTCGTCAATGCGCAGCGAAATCTGCTTCTTTCCATGCGGGAAATCTACCGCTTTCGCCCAAACGGCATCCGGTCGAAATGGCGCGTCACTCGTGTCGATCTGGTCATCAGGCATAGATGCCAACGCAGCCAGCCGTGCCCGCTGCTCGTCCGTCACGACAGGGGGATTTTTCAGATCAAGAGTTCGCTTCACGATATTGCTGTTGCTCATGAGAAATGGCCTTTCGGGCAGAAATGATGCGGATGGATTCCTCTTCTCGAACGGTGTAGACCACGTACAAAACAGACCAGACAGCCAACCCAATCGTTGCCCAGCGATCTTCCCCGTAGTCCTCGCGTCCGTCGTAGGACTCGATGCGCCCATCGTCATAAAAGACAAGTGCGGCGTCCTCGAAAGAGATGCCGTGTTTTTGCAGATTCAGTGCAGCCTTGTCGGCATCCCATTCAAGCTTCATGCCGTCATTGTATCTATATTTGAATATACATTCAACGAGAATATCCCCTATCGTTCTCTCGGTAGTTCTCCCGCTGCTCGGCCATAAGGCCGCGCACCTGCTCGCGCCTGCTGCTGTCGCTCAGGATGCGGTCGAGGATGGCAGTGCGAGCCTCTTTGGGCGCGGCGTTGTAGCTGTCGATCAGCCCGCGCAAGTTCTCCGGCGCGGCCTTCCACTGCTCGCCCCGATCACTCCAGCCGCTGGCCTTCATCTCGCGCTTGCGGGCCATCGCGGCGAAGTCCTCGGGCACCTTCTGCCGCTCTCGCTCTGCCCGTTTCTCGGCGTCCTGGCGCTGCTTTTGCTCCAGTTCCTGCCGGGCCTTGGCCTAGCGTAGCTTCTCCAGCTCGGCCACCTTGGCCAGCGCCGGGGACTGTTCGGGCTGGATGCGTAGGCGGGCCATGTCGCGGGCGCTGCTGGCCCGCTGCTCGGCATCGAGGACGCGAGGCCCGAGGCGCTGCCATTCGGTGTGCTGCGCTGCGCGCTGTTTCTCCAGCTCGCGCAGTTCGGGCGCGTGGCCGATGCCCTTGTCGTGAAGCCACGCCTGTACCTTGTGCGCTTCGCGCCATGCCTGCGCCTGGTCGCGGGCTGAGGCGCTGCCTGCTTCGGTGTGCTGGTTCTGGAGCGCCTGGCGCTCGCCTTCGGCCTTCAAAACGGCCTGGTCACGCTCTACCAGGTCAAGCGCACGCGGCGGCCGCTGCCGCTCGATCTCGGCGGCAAGCTCGACAGCGCTCATGCGCTCGATGCGCTCCCGTTCGGCCTGGTCGCGCTGTTGCGCCTGGCGGTCCTGCTCGGCCTGGTCGCGTTTGGCCTGGTGAATTTCGCCGGACAGATCATCGATGGCCGCCATCAGCGGCAACCACGTTTGCCGCCACAACGGCCAGGAGGCCAGCCAGCAGCGCTTTTCTCATGTCGGCAGCTTCCCGATGGTGCACCGTACCTCGTCAATCTCCATGACGAGGCCGGCCATGTTGCCCTGTATGCGCCGGGTCTGAATGTCCACCAGGCGGCAGAAGGTGCGCGCCTGGCGCACGACCTCCGAGTCAAATCCACCGACCGGCACGATGCCGGAGCCCACCAGTACTTGACCGTTTTTGCACTGCGCCCGGATGAAGTCACCCGCTGCCGACAGCTTCCGGGCGTTCTGTGGCGCGCTGCCCAGGTCGCACACGGAGTCGTCGGTTTGACCGCCGACCAGGGAGGCCGCGCCGGCCGGTTCAATTACGCAAATCAACAGGCTGGCCAACACGGCACCTCCTCGCCTGATTGCTGTTTTTCCGCCCATCGTCACGCCTTGGTCTTGATCTGGAACAGCTCCCAGAGCCCGGGATGCATGCGGCGCGCGGCCGGCTCGCCTTCTGGTGCCTCCCAGCCCTGCCAAGCCCGCAGGGTGCCATGCACCAGGGCGGCAGCTTCCGTCTGGGTCAGGCCGGACCTCTCCCGGGCGGCCCAGACCTCGACCGGCGTCGGGCTATTCATCAGGGGTTGTGCTTGTGCCATGCCTCGGCCCCCTTCAGCAGGCGCTGGAGTCGAGCCAGCATGTCGTGTAGCGGCACGCCGCGCGCAGCCTCAAACGCTTGATAGGCCTCCAGCGTTTCTGGCGAGGCTTCCAGGTCCGCGTAGCCGTCGCCACGCTCGACGCTGTCCACGCCGGCAGTGCTGACGGTGAAGGTCTGGGTGCGGCCGTTGATGGAGTCGCGGGCCTTCAGTTCGATGCCGGCGTCGTTGCCTTCACCGAGCTGCATTAAAGTTGAGGGCGAATCGTGCGGTACAAATTGTTGTTAATGAACACCTTGATGGCGAAGCCATTCAAGGATTGGTCAATGAAGGCCACGCGGTCGTAAACGCCCACTTGGTAGGTGGTGCGGTCCTCCCAATTGCTGCCCACGGTGACATTCACAGTGCCAACAGCGTTGCCCACACAGACCTTTTTGCCTAGTGGCTTGTCCTCGCTCGGGTAGAGGCCAGCACCGTCACCAATGCCCACGGAAAAGCTCGTAAAGGGGCCATTGCCCCACCATCCGGCGTTGTTCTGTGCCTGGACTTGCGCGGGTGTGCCTTGCACGGCATTGCTGCCCGAGGAAAGGGCGCTTGTACCTGCAGGGCAGGGTTCGTAGTAGTTGTTGTACTCGACGCTGGCATAGCTGCGCGTGCCGTTCTGGCTGGTGGCCATGGTGCACGTTGGGAAGGGGTCAGGCTTCCACTTGAAGATGGCTGCATACAGCCGCTTGATGGGCGGAACACACTGAGAAACGGCCATTGGGCCAGCAGGGTTAGAGAGGCACAAAAGCACCTCACAACCCCAATCGTCCGCGTGTGCTGCACTCGAAAAAGTGGCGGCAAACGACACGGAAAATGTAGCTAAAACACGCGAAAGTTTCATCTTTTTTCCTCTCTAAAAATGGTGATATTTTGCCTGAAAAATCAGGCAAGACTTATCCGTTTCACGCGCCTTTCTTGGTGGTTAGCCCCTTCTTGGCTTGTGACTGATCGCCCTTGCTGAGCATCCCCAGAAACTCGGCCTTGTAGGCTTCGGATGCCTCAAGCTGGCCCCTGATTTTCGCCAATTCTTCGCGGGTCGCGGCGGCATCGGGTTCGCGCCTGGTCGCGCTCGCCCTGGGCTTTTGTCAGCCGCTCGGCCACGCGGTGGGCCTCCTGGGCGGCGGCTTCGGCCTTGGCCTTCACGGTCGCCAGCTCGGACCGCGCCTGGTCGCGTTCGGCGGGAGCGGCCTGGATGGCTTTCTTCTGCTCGGCCAGCTCTGCGGCGGTCTGGCCAGCCGGTGGCCACCTGGTCGATGGAGCCTCGCCCGGTTTCTTGCGTGTTTTGGTGTTTGTCGCCCTTGCGGCCATAGCGCCCGTGGTGGCCTTGGCAAGCCACTACCCCCTGGGCAGCTCTAAAAAACCGCTCAAACGCCGTTCTGGTGGGTTCTGCGATGGTGTTTCGAGGAGAGGCCCCCTTTTCCATTCATGAGCAGATGCAGGGGGTGCCTCTGTCGGCGTTCAGCCGACAGTAGGGGGGCGCAGCCCACAGGGGAGCCGAGGGGCAGCATGCCCCTCGCCAAGGAGCGCCCCTAGGGCGCGGGCGGGACGCCGGGGGGAGAAGCCGCAAAGCGGCCCTTTGTGGTGCCCCCCAGCGGGGGGCCTCGATTTACTGTCTTTTGGACTTTTTGGGGTGAGAAACGCGCCTAAGCGCGTTTAGAGGGGGCGTTTCGCCCCCTGGGGGGTGGGCGTAGCCCACGTTTCTTCCCCCCTGAAGGGGGGACACTTGAAAGGGGGTTCAACGTCCACGGGGGTTTGTGCGTAACCCGCGCGCGTAGTATTAAAAGAAGTATTAAAGAAGATTAGGGAGTTATCCACAGGCTTGTAAGTCGTTGATTCATAACGTAAAAAACCGACTTCAAGCCCGAAATTCTGCGGATGCTACGACGGTAAAAGAGCGGATGCTACGACGGTAAAAGTGCGGATGCTACGACGGTACGCGCGGATGCTACGACGGTAAAAGCGCGGATGCTACGACGGTAATTTATCCACAGATTATGGCAAGTTATCAACAGATTATGGCAAGTTATCCACAGATTTGAGGGTTCAACGGTAGCTTGGCGTCTGGATTGCGGGTGACGTGTACAAGCGACTTGCCGCCGGGACAGCGCTCAACCAGGTAGCGGAAGTGCTCGCCGTGGCTCTTGGCGACGGTGGCCAAGTCTTCCAAGGCCGTGGCCAGCGTCTTTTCCTCGAAGTCCTTTAGTGACTTTGCGTTGCTGCCGCACAGCTCATGCAGCTTGGCCACGGTGTAGGGGAAGGGCTGGCGGTGGGTCGCATAGAACCCATGCAGCCACTTGGCTAGGGAGGTGCGCAAGTCGCGCCTGATCTGCCAAGAAACCTTTGTGTATCCATCGCCTTGGTACAGGGCAACGATGCGTTGATTCAAAACGATGATGGCGCGGCCCGTTTCCTCATCGTGATACGCCTCGTCGATCAAGCTGCCCGAGTACGTGTAGCGCCCTTGGCGAACCTCTAGGGCGGTCGCTTGCAGCTCGGCAAGCTGCCGTCGCAGTACCTGCCGATTGCCCCCGGTGTCCTTTTTGTCCAGGAGCTTCAAGAGCTGGTAGGTTGTGACTTCGCAGCGGTTGCCCAACTGCTGTTCGCGTGCGACGTGAACGAGGCATTCCCACACCGTCAAATAGTCCTGGCACAAGCGAATGCCGGTGTACGTGATGGAAGCGTTTTCAACGCTGGCCATCAACTGGCGCTTGAGGAAAGGGCGCTTGCCGCGCTGTATCGCGGCAAAGAGGGCCGACCGAAGCAAGCTGTTTGGCACTCCGCGCTGCGTCTCCGCCCAAAGCGGCAATTGAAGCTGCCGCAAGAGGCTTTTTTGTGCGTTGGCCTCCTGCCTGGCGCGAAGGTTGTCCAATGACAGTTCTAAGTTGCTCATGCGTCCCCATTGGTTGTGTAGTCGCGTTCAAGAACCGCCCTGTAGAAGGTCGAGCGCGTAATGCTGTACCTGGTGCAAATGTCCTTCACTGACACGTCTTGCGACGTGTAGAGCGCCTTCATTTCCCGCTTGGCCTTGGGCGTGACCTTGGTCGGTCTGCCGCCCATGCGTCCGCGTGCGCGTGCAGCCACAAGGCCCGCTTTGGTGCGCTCCCTGATGGTGTTGCGCTCGAACTCGGCCAGCGCAGAAAACAGGTGAAACGTGAACTTGCCCGATGCGCTCGATGTGTCGATGTGCTCGGTCAAGCTCTCGAACGTCACGCCACGCGAAGCCAGGTCGTTCACGATGGCCACCAGCTCGGCCATGCTGCGGCCAAGGCGGTCTAAGCGCCACACCGTGAGCACGTCGCCACGGCGAAGGGTGCGCAAGCACTCTTCGAGCTGCGGGCGGCTGGCCTTGCCTGAGCTGACCTTCTCCGAAAACACACGGTCGCACTGCACCTTGGCCAGCGCGTCGAGCTGCAAGGCCATGTCCTGGTCGTCGGTGGACACGCGGGCATAGCCCAGGCGCAGGCTGTTGGTTTCGTTTGTGCTTTTATCCATACGTTTATTATGCATTGAAAAAGATACTTGTTTAGATACACAAAAGGCCAAAAAAAGGCCAAGGCTTTTAGCGCTTGGCCATGATGCGAAAAACGACCGTTTTTCGTACAAATCCCTCTCCAGCCTCATTTTTCGTACTTCTTCTTGAGCTGGTCGGCGGCTTCCGGGGTGTTGATTGGCTTGTCGGGTGCGTCAGCCGCAACCTGCTTGAGTTGCGGGCGCGACTGGCAAGCGCTCAGGGAACCTACTGTGATGACGGCCAGCAGCGCGACCACCAGGAGACTCGTTTTTGTGTGCTTTTTCATCGTAAAACGCCTAGGAAAGTGGCCTAATTATAGCTTCTTTTATCACCATTTTTTGGTGCTCTTTTGCTTGCAATTTGGAGCATGTTACGCACCTCTTTTATCGTCGTTTTGATGCCGTTTTCCTTCAAGATGTTGGCTATCTGGCGAGCGTCGTAGTTCTTGCGAAAGTGCATGTCTTTGATGTGCTTAGACAGCTCTGCAAGGGTGTCGCTGTGGGGTATGAACTTAGGTGGTAGGGCAGGCGCTTCGGCCAATGTCTTGGCAACTTCAGCAACCTTGTCGGCTTGATAGAGTTTGGGCTTCACTTTGGCGTTTTCCTCTCAAGAAGTGGTCATTTTAATTGACGCTACGGCTGCAAGGCAGCCTATCCCGCCATCGTGCTACGCATCGAGCCAGCAAAGCTGTCTCGACCCATTCGGGCTTCAGTCGGGGCGAGGCTCTAGGGGGACGTGCGAGCACATCCCCCATGGCCGCACGGCCACCCCCTGAATGCGGGTAAGGCGCGGGTACGCGCCCTACCCTGCCGCCCTGCGGCTTCTCGCTTCGCTTGCGTGGCCGTGCGGCCACAGAAGTGAGCAGGCGTAGCCTGCTTTGTTGCCGAGGTTCACGCCGGTGTGGCCGGTCATCACCTCGCTGAGTTCGTCGCCAAGTTGCACCGTAACCCACACGTTCGAGCTGCGCGGACTTTCGCGGCATAAACGGTTCCCCCCTACGGGCTACCCCCCTCCATTTATTCCACGTTCCGCACATCCCTCTCTTTCGTGGGTTCCATGCCACTTTTTACGGCGACGAACTCAGCGAGGCGATGACCTCTTAACCCACAAGGAGCATAGCGTGAACACTGCAAAACCAAATACACAATCCGGCTCAGAATCTAGCAACGCGATGCAAGTTTCTAATTCAAAACAGGCCGAAGTTAACACACTTCGCAAAGCCTTTGTGGGTCAGAAATACGAGGTGAAATTCACCGATGATTCATTGGGAGCGGTGGCATTTTTGCAAGTCACAGAGGCCGGGGCGGTGTACATGATTGGCTTTTCTGGCAAACGTGCAAAGCCTGATTTTCACTACCGCTTCCGCTCCACCAAGCACGCCGATCGCTACCAAGACTCTTGGCATAAAGGGCTTGTGAGCCGTGCCACTGCCAAGGCCGAGCGCAAGGCAGAGAAGGCCGCGAAGCTGTCACAACCTCACTCTTTGGAAGTTGGTGACGTTTTGGTGTCATCTTGGGGATATGAACAGACCAATTACGACTACTACCAGGTCACGCGCTTGGTGGGCAAGCAGTCGGTAGAAATCCGCGAGCTGGCCCAGCAGGCAGCGGAGACAGGCTTTTTGCAAGGTGAATGCGTGCCAGTGCAGGGCCGTTTCAAGGGTGAACCGATGGTGAAGCGTGTCAACGAAAACGGCACCGTGAAGGTTCGTAGCTGGGGCGTGTGGGCTTACAAGAAAGAATCCATCAAGGTGGCAGGATTCGAGATTTTCAAGCCTGACAATTACACCGCTTACGCTTGATTTTCAGACACATTAAACGCGATAATATCATAATACGGCAGGGGTGAAGCCCTCACAGAAGCCAACATCAAGCGCGGCACCGTGGTTCATGTTTCAGCGGTGAACGTGGGCGCGTCATCCCTCTACGCTGGCCCTTGGTGGCGTTGTAGGTGGCGCAGCGGTGGCCGCGCTCACAGACGGCAAGGATTGGGGCACCAGGTCAGCGCTTACGGAGCTGGGTGCAGCCGCAGGGGACAAGCTGGCCGAGCGAACAGGCCAAACCGAGGGCTTGCGCTTCCTTGTTGCCGCGCTCCAGGCCGTGCTGTGCCCCCACGACCTGAGCGAACTCGGTCTGCATCTCGCTCAGGGCCTTGGCCCCGCCCAGCCACTTGCGGGCATTCAGCCGCCCGGTGGCCTCATCGAGCGGCACCACGTAGGCGTACATGTGCGGCGTCGTCTCGTCCCGGTGGATGCCGGCATAGACCACGTTGGCGCCGCCGTGGCGCTCTCGCAGCCACTTCAAAGCGTCGTTGAAGTAGGCATCCCGCCCTTGCCCTCCCAGCCAAAGTTGATGGGCTGTTCCCTGCGCACGGCGCAGTACGCCGTGCATGACCTTGTGGCCGAGTGGTGGGTTTCGGTCGTGAAGCTCAACGGCCCTGGCACCGTGTCGGCCTATGTTGTGAATGACCGCGTGGCCTGGGGCGAGCGTCGCGACAAACTGCACCTGTCGGCGTTCTCGGCAACGGTTGTTGCCGACCAGGAAGACCAGGACGCTGCCCTGTTGGGTCACGGAGATCTGCGCCGTAGGAAAGAGTCTCGCGCGTAAATTCAAATTTGTAGTAACATGATTGTATGAAAATCCGGTTTGAATGGGACCCGGTGAAGGCTCTGGCCAATGTCAGCAAGCACCGTGTGAGCTTTGAGACAGCCGTCCGCGCCTTCGCTGATCCGTTCGCCCTGGCGGAGCAAGACCGCATTGAGGGTGGCGAGTACCGCTGGCAGACCCTGGGCTTGGTGGATGCTCATCTGTTGCTACTGGTGGCCCACACGGTTTGGGAGGAAGAGGCCGAAAAGGACGGAACCACCGTCGAAGTCATTCGCATCATCTCGGCGCGTCGCGCCGAACCGTTTGAGAGACGCCGCTATGAAAACCAAGACCGTTCGCTATGAAGTTGACCTAGCCAACCTGCCGCCGCTGACGTCGGCGCAGCAGGCAGAAATCAAAGCGCTGGCCGAGATGCCAGACAACGCGATCGACACCAGCGACATCCCGCCACTGACCGATGCGTTCTGGAAAAGCGCCGTGCGCAATCCCTTTTACAAGCCGTTGAAGACCTCCACCACGGTACGGGTTGACGCCGACGTTCTGGCTTGGCTAAAGGCACAGGGCAAGGGCTACCAGACACGCATCAATGCCATCCTGCGGGACGCCATGATCCGCTCGCTGCACCATGAGAACTGAACCAGAAATGCAGATCACGCTTGCCGAAGCCTGGGAGCGGGCCAAGCAAGGCCGCGTGCGCGGCTAACTCCAGGCCGTGGCCACGCTGCGGCCGCAGCTCGTCAATGGACTGATCCCTGCCCGCCCGGTAGGTGGCGGCCAGCTCGTCGGCCTTGGCCGCCCTGCGCTTGCCTCGGCTTCGAGCTGCTGCCGCAGCTCCTGCACCTGCTTTTGCGCCATCGCGGCCTGGGCCTGCTGCTGCTCTGCCCGCGCCTTCTGGTTGCGCAGCTCGTGCCCCTGCTCGAACAATGCCTTTTCCTTCGTCTTAATGGCCCGCTGGCGGGCTTGGAACTCATGGGCTAGGGCTAGGGTGCTGCCTGCGTCCTCAAGCGCTTCTAGGGCCTTTTTCGTGGGTTTGCCGACCGCAATGCTGGCCTTGTCCAGCATCCCCAGCTCTACCGCCTGGTCGTGTGCCTGGTTGACCAGGCCGTAATGGCGCTTCACCCGCTCATGCTTGGCCCTGCTGCCCTTGATGAAGACAAGCAAGGAACCATCATTGCGCTGGTTGCCGAGGCCGACGACTGCGCCCGAGCCATCGCCAAAGGTGACACCGTTTTTGTGGCCCGTGGCCAGCGCACCAGGCTAATTCGTGAGTGAGCCGGGAAAGCGCTAGAATTTGCGACAGAGTGCAATCCAACAGAGGTGAAAACATGAGCTTTCTTATGCTGCTTCTTGGACTTGTCTTTTTCGGTGCTGTTTTGCTGTATTTTATCGGCTCAATCGCACTCGAAACCGACAAGGAAAAAGCAAACCGCTATCTTGCCAAATTGCACGACCGCGACGAGGTGCGATGAAGCAGAAACAAGGCGGCGGGCACTGGTGCGCTAACACCAAGCCCGCCTAACCATCCCCGACTGTGTGGAGTCATGGATGGCTGAGAACCAGTTTACCAAGGGGGACACCCTGCCCCCAGGCATCGAAGCCGACCCGCTGGCCAAAGCGTTTGTCTATCGCATGAGCCGTGATGCCTTGATGATCGTCACCAACCTGCACCGAGTCCGCGACTTGCCTTGCATGGACATGCTGGCCAAGATCGACGCGCACCTAGAGAACCCATTGCACCTACTGGTGAAGGACGGCCAGAAACCGCACTCAGGCGCGAATTTCACGCCAGCAGGTAGAGGGAGGTGCTACGGGGCCACGCTTGAGGGCGACAGGCTCACGATTACGGCCCCTGCCAAGGGCAAGGGCAAGGGCAAGGGCGTTGCGGACGCGCTCAAGCCGGATGCCTAGCCATGCTGAAAACGGTCGTTTTTCGCATCATGGCCAAGCGCTAAAAGCCTTGGCCTTTTGGCCGTTGTAGTTGCCCTAAGCAGCGCGGCCCTGGCTGACCCCCCACCAGCCGCTCAGGCTCAAGCTGCGCAACCTTTCCAAGCGACAAAGGCCGTCGCAGCACCCGCCGCCGCCACGCCTCAATCAATCGCCGTGCAACAGCGTGTTGACCAATTGGCGATCTTGACGCAAGAGCGCAACGAGATATTGGCCAAACTCAACAAGTTGGAAGCCAACGGCGATAAGGCAGTTTTGGCACGAATCCAAGCCGATTTGCAATCCATCGACCGCGAAATTGCGCGTGCATCGCGGCAACCCATTTACCCGACTTCTAGCGTTGCAACTACTCAGGTTGCAAGCGCTAAACCCGTGTCTGCCGCACCAACGGCAAACCAAGAATCTCAGGCTCAGGAAAGTGAAAAAGTCACTTACGAGGGTTGGGATATTTTCAAAAACTTTGGCCGTAAAGGAAATTAGCCATGAACCGCATTTTCAACCCGCTGATTGCCCAGCACCGTAAGGTGGCTGCGGCTGTGGCGATTGCTGCCGCGTCGTCCAACGCTCTCGCATTGGGTGGCCTGGATAAGGCGAAAACCGCTGCTGACGACATTAAGACCGGGCTTTATGCCCTAGTCGGTGTCGTCGCCCTGACTTACCTGATTTATCTCGGTGTGATGGCATTCACCGAGAAAAAATCTTGGGCAGATTTTGGGTGGGGCGTGGTGTACGTCTCTCTGGTGGGCGGCGCTGTTGCGCTCGGCTCCTGGGCTTGGACACTGTTCGCCTGATGCCATGACAGACGAACAGCCACCAGAAAAGTACATCAGCTACAACGGTCTTGGGCGTAGCCCAATGATCTGGGGCATTCCGTACATGGTCGGCCTGGCGATCATGTGTTTATCGCTGATCGGCGGTTTATTGCTCGGCACCTTCGTTGGTGGCCTGGGCTGGCTGTTTGCCCTTATCGGGGTGCCAGTTGCCTTGTTCGTCAAGATGCTTTGCGCCAATGACGACAAGGCAATCCAAATTCTGATGCTCGAAGTAAAATGGAGCATTCTTAAAGCGCTCAGTGGCAACGCCAAATATCACGGCGGGACTATGGCCATTGCCCCAACAACCTACGGTCGCAAGCTCAAAAATGTTAAGCGCTATTTTAAAAAAACAGTTCGCGGGTGAGGAACAACTGCCCCCGTATAACTACCACGTCAGAGACACGATTGTGTCTCTTGAGGATGGGCGCGTGGCGTTCATTCTCAAGGCAAAGAGCCTGCCCTTTGAAGTGACCAGCGACAAGGTATTGGAGAACCAATACGATGGGTTGAACGGGCTGCTCCTGAGCATAGCCAAGTCCACCGGCTCGCGCCTGGCAGTGTGGGCACACCTCGACCACTACCAAACGGAGTTCAAAACGGACTACCGATTTGGCTACGAATGGATGCGCCTTTTCAGTGCCAAGTACATGGCCAAGTTTGAAGGCACAGATATTTTCGAGAACGATTTTTATCTGACCTTCATCCTGAAACCGGGCATGAATGACAACCTGGAAGAGTGCATTCGTGAGCTGGAAGAAATTCAGCTCAGTGTGACGCAAACCGTTGCGCCCTATGAATGCGAAGTGCTGTCGATGTACGAGCACGATGGCAACCAGTTCAGTCAGTTCTACGAGTTCATTGCGTACCTGTACAACGGCTTTTGGGAGCGCGTCCCCGTGACCTCGCTCCCGCTGTTTCAGGCAGTGCAAACAAGCGCTTTGCACCATGGCTACAAGCTGCTTGAAACGCGGTTCCCGGACGGTGGCAACCGCTACAGCGCGTTTTTCGATTTGAAGGACTTCCCGGATCCCACGACGCGGGGGAAATTCAACCCGCTGCTGGAGCTGCCGTTTCCCTTCATCATGTGCTTGTCGTTCACCTTCATTAATACGGCTGACTCCATCCGAATGATTAACCAGTCGCTGAACAAAATGGAATCGGCTGGTGATGAGGCGGTGGAGCAAATGGACGATATGAGCCTGGGCAAAGGCGCGATCATGTCCGGCCAGGTGTATTTCGGTGAACTGCACGGCGCGTTGGCCGTGTATGGTAAGACCGAAAAGCAAACCGAAGACCGGGGCGCGACGGCCCGGACTACGCTCAGTGGTTCATGCGCGACTCAGTTTGTGCCCGCCACCATTTCAGCGCCGGAAACGTTCTTCTCGATGTTCCCGGGCAACGTCAAACGCCGCCCGCGTCCGATGCCCAAAACAACCCGGAATTTGTTGGGTTTGTTCAGCATGAACACCTACAGCTCGGGCAAGCAATACGGCAATCCTTTGGGCGACGGTTCGGCGGTCATGCCGCTGCAAACAACCGTGCATGGCGTGTACCACTTCAACTTTCACTACTCGCTGCCTGAGCTGGATTCACGCGGCGAAAAACGCGCTGGCCACACGGTCATTTTGGGCGCGACTGGTGCCGGTAAGACCACGCTGCAAACCACGCTCTTGACCTTCCTGGGAAGGCTGGACAACAAGCTGTTTGCCGTGGACAAGGACGGCTCTATGCGCGGCTTCATCGAAGCCGTGGGCGGGACGTACTTCCGGCTGGCCAGCGGCGAGCCTACGGGCTTGAATCCCTTCCAACTGCCCGACACACCGCAGAACCGCAACTTCCTCTATGACCTGGTGGGCGCGTGTGGCCGCAAGGCTGGCCAAGAGGGCACGGCAGAGGACACCAAGGACATTAAACGGGCGGTGGACAACGTGTTTGAGCTGCCGTTTGAGCAACGGCGCTTCGGGGTGCTTCTGCAAAGCATCCCCGACCGTGGCGAAAACTGCTTGGCCCGCCGCCTGGCTGACTGGTGCTATGGCGAGGTGGACGGACGTTATGCCTACGCCCTGGACAACCCGCAAAACAACTTCGATTGGGAAGGGTTCAAGCGCGTTGGCTTTGACGTGTCGGATTTCTTGGTGGCTGGCCACCCAGCCACTGAGCCAATTTTGGCTTACCTGTTCCACCTCAAGACCTTGATGCAGCGCGACGGCGCGTTGCTGGCCACGGTCGTTGAAGAGTTCTGGTTGCCGTTGCAATACCCCACCACGGCAGACCAGATTCTTGATTCCCTGAAAACAGGCCGTCGCCGGGGTGAATTCATTGTGTTGGTGTCGCAGTCCCCCGAGGACGTGATTAGAAGCCCGCTGCTGCCTGCGGTGCTGCAACAGACACCGACCAAGATTTATTTGCCCAACCCTGACGCGGAATACACCACGCCAGACGGCGGTGGTTATTCGCGCTTCGGCTTGACCACCAAAGAGTTTCAAAAGCTCAAGAAACTTGGGCTGCAAAGCCGCATGTTTATGGTCAAGCAAGGTTCGCAATCCAGCTTGGCCAAGCTGGATTTGAACGGCATGGGTGATGACATTGCCGTGCTGGCAATGGATGCCGAAGACTTCAAGTATCTGGATGCTGCCAAGGCGCAAGCTGGCACGCATCCTGACCAGTGGGTGCCCCTCTACAAGGTGCTCCGCAAAAAAGGCCGCGAAAAAGTTTCTCAACCCGCAACCGTGAAGGAATGACCATGGATCTGAAAGGTATTTTGAAGACAACCAGAGCGGCCAGTGGCGCTTTGGTTGTCGTCTTCGCTGGAGCTGCGCAAGCGCAGATTCCAGTGACTGACGTTGCCCACATTTCGACCAGCATTAAAAACCAGGTCGAAAGCATTGCCAAGTGGGGCCTGCAGTTCAGCCAATTGCAGCAACAAATTCAGCAGTATCAGCAACAGTACGCGGCCATCACTGGCCCGCGTGGCATGGGTGCTTTGCTGGATAACTCGTCGCTGAAAGCTGCATTGCCCGCTGACTGGCAACAGGTTCTCAGTGACGTAAAGAAGACCAGTGCCTACATCAATGAGCGCAAGAAATACCCGACATTGAGCGCTTTGCCCAAAGCGAATGCACTGTATGACGTGATTGCTTCGCAGAACGCAGTGATGGGCGACTTATACGGCAAGGCCAATAACCGATTGAGCCTTATTCAGTCCCTGAATGCGCAGATTGATTCAGCCAACGACCCGGCTGCTAAAGCCGATTTGGCTAACCGCCTTATCAGCGAGCAAAACGCTATTCAGGCTAACCAAAATCTGGTGACCATTCTTCAACAAAAGCACCGTCAAGAGATTGAGGAAGCTGCATTACAGGCAACCAAGGAGAACACATGCAAAGAATTCAAGCGCTCAGGCTGCTGATCGTCAGCGCCATTTTAATCGTTGCCGGTTGCTCAAGTGAGAAAGTCCCTTCGGTGGCCGATTACATGCACGACATGGACGAGACTAGAAAAATTCTCGACATGCACAGGTCCAACCCAGCCAAGTATCAATCTGACGCCCGAGTGCAGAACGCTGCTGCCGCGTGGTCTGCTTATTTGGCGGCTAAAGCCTTCTCGCGCCCGTTATCAAAGTGCTGGGCTAGCAAGCCTCCAACCACTGCCGGGACAGACCATGCCTGTTTAGATAACAACAAGTTCAAGAGATAATACCATGGATGAAGCAGCGCCAATTACTTGGCTTGTCGGTGAAATAAACAAGATTGTGAGTTCTGGCGCTGGTTCCGCCGCATCAGCCATTGCCACGGCGGTAACGCCCCTGGCTGCGGTTGGCTTCGGTATTTACATCATCCTGATCTGCATCAATTACATGCGCGGCGCAGAGACTGAGCCTGTAATTGATTTTGGCGTTCGGTGCGCGGGTTTCGCTGTGATTATTGGCCTGGGCTTGAATGCCGCGAACTACACCAGCACGGTTATTCCTATCGTGACTGGCGTAGGCAGTGATTTGGCTTCGGCGGTCAGCGGTGGCAGCGCCTCCGCTGGCACGTTAGACCAACTCGCCCTCCACTACCTGAAGATTCTTGATGATGGCTACGAATCGGCCAGCAGCAGCGGATTTCCATGGAATGCGGGTTCCATGCTCCTGTATTTCATGAAATACACATGCATCCTGGTCGGCCTGATTCCGTTCCTGGTTGCAGCAACGATTGCAATCATCATTGCTGATGTTGGCTCTGTCTTGGTCGCCATGATCGGGCCGCTGTTTTTCGCCTTCCTGATATTTCCCGCGACACGGCAATATTTCTCGGCCTGGCTCAACACAGCGTTGAGCTATGCCCTGATTCCCGTGTTCGTGGCGGTGATTGCCACCATATCCGTGGGTCTTTCAAAAACCATGCTTTCCGGCAGTGGCTCGCTTGATGACGTGTCGTTGAAAGCGGTGTTCCTTGCATCAATGGGCAATCTGACGCTGCTATTCCTTTTGAAACAGGTGAGTGCCCTGGCGTCGTCCCTGAGCGCGGGCGGTATCAATGCCTCAATGCCGGGGAGCATAGGCACGCTGGTAAGTGCCATCAAAGGCTCCGCAAAGGACATAAAGGCCATGCAGGCCGGTTATCGCGCCACCAAAGCCGATGGCCAAGCAGTTGGCCGCTGGGCGGCAAACAAATTCAATTCGATCAGGAAAGCAGGCTAAACCATGACCATCAAAGAGAAACCTACGCCCAAAAAGGCCGCAAAGCCTGCCCGGTTTCCACAAAACTTTGCGGAAGCTGCGGCAGATTTTGAGAAGTCCAAGATTCAGGAAATTAAGCGCTCCCGCAAAATAGCGTGGATTATTGCCATGGTGTCCACGGCCATTTGCAGCGTGTCTATTCTTGCGTTCCTGGTCGCACTGCTGACGCGCACGGAACCTGAACCCACGATTTTGCAGGTTGACAAGAGCACGGGCGCAACAACTGTTTTGCGCTCGGTGCGCGACACCAAAGACCAATACGACGAGGTGGTAAACAAGTATTGGTTGGCCCAATACGTCCGCACCTGTGAAGGTTACGACTGGTTCACCATTTCTGAGCAATTCGAGGCGTGCAAGCTCATGTCTGATGGCGATGTGGCCAAGGAATATTCGCGCAAGGTGCAAGCGCCTGGCTCGCCCCTGTCGGTGTTGAAGGACAAAGGCAAGGTGGTTGTGAAAATCACCTCCATTGCGTTTTTCGGTGAAACCGCCCAAGTGCGTTTCACCTCGGAAAAGCTGAGTGCGAGCGGTGAGAACGTCGATAACTCGCCCCTGCAGAAGTGGATTGCCACCATTGCATTCCAATTCAAGCCCGGCATGATGACTGAGCAACAACGGCTTGTGAATCCGCTCGGATTCAAGGCCGCAACTTACCGCGTTGACCCCGAGGTGATTAAATGAAAAAACTAATCGCCCTGGTGCTGGCCTGTGTCGCCAGTTTGGCCCATGCGGATGACCCGCGCATTCGCACTGAGATTTACGACAAGTCGGTGGTGTACAACGTGCACACTCAAATTGGCCGCGCTTCCCTAATCCAGCTCGAAGAAGACGAATCCTTGGTGATTTCGCCCTCTTCGGTGCTGGGCATTGGTGACGCTGACGCTTGGAATTTGGGCGTGCGCGGCAACAACATTGTTTTGAAGCCCACGCAGAACATGCCACAAACAAACGTGGTCGTGGTGACGAATAAGCGCACGTATTCATTCGAGTTGCAGGCTACGGCCAAGGACTCAATGCCTACCTATATTCTGCGTTTCCGGTATCTGGATACCGAAGCGGCCAAGGCTGCGGCCGAGGCGGCAGCCGAAGCCAAACGGGTGCAGATTACCGCCGCTGCGCGAGCTGAGAAAACGGTAATCAACACGGATTACGTTTGGCGCGGTGATAACGAGTTGTTGAAGCCCACAGCCGCTTATGACGATGGGCGATTCACGCGCCTGGTGTATGACCACTCCGGCGAGTTGCCGGTGTTCTTCAAGGTTCTGCCTGATGGCACTGAGGCTTTGTTGAATAGCAACGTGGACCCTGACCATAAACAAACCGTGGTTCTGCATGAGGTGATTCGCACCGTGCGGGCACGGATGGGCGATCAGGTCATTGAAATTATTAACCGGGCGTACACGCTACCCAAATTCAACGAAACCGGCACCAGCGTTCCGGGCGCTGTGCGTGTAGATAAGGGCACCCAACCATGAGCGAGACTACCGATTTCACAAACGTGGGCGCATTGCCCACGTTGGACACTGAACCCGAGGTTTTGGGCGAGCCGACCAGCAAAGCAAAGTCCAAAACGAATGTGGGCAAATTCGCCATCCTTGGCCTGGTGCTTGTGGGGTTCCTGTTTATCGTGGCCGGGCTTTTGTTCTACCAAAAGCACAAGCGGGCGAATGCAACCGTGGAGACACCGGCCAAGACTGCGCCGGTGAAGCCTGAATTTGCGTCGAAGAATGCGGCGGTCGAGAGTGATTTAATTGAGAAGGCAAAGGCCGAAATCAAGAAGAAGGAAGAGGAAGATCAAGCCCAAATCAAGGCCGTAGAAGAGGCTCAGGCGCAAGCGAAGGCCCAGGCCGCAGCCGAGGCCGCAAAACGCGGCCAAGGCGGTTTTGGCCAGGCTGACGGGCAACAACGCGGCGGGCAGTACAGCGGTGGCCAGGCGCAGCAGGGCAACCAGCCACCTCCCCCACCCACGCCGATGGAACGCAAGATGGCGGGCGGCGTGCTCCTGGACAGCAAGGGCGCGAAGCCCAAGGCTGATGCGCAGTTGTCCGAAAAGGAACAGCAGCAACGCGAAGTGCAAGCCCGTATGGCGGCGGCTGGCGTGACTCCGGGCGGTGGCCAGGGCTTCAATGGTGGAACTGGCCTGCAGCTCGCGCCTGGTGGCCAGGGCGGGGGCGCTGATGGGCTTGCGGCCCGGCTGCAACCTACGGTCTTGCAAGCCCGCTGGGCGGGCAAGCTGCCCAACCTAGACTACCTGTTGAAGCGCGGCACCACGATTCCTTGCGCGCTGAAAACCGGCATTGATACGACGCTGCCCGGCTTCGTCATTTGCAAGGTGCTCAACAACGTGTACTCGGCCAATGGCAAGGTGTTGTTGGTCGAGCGCGGGGCAGACGTGTTCGGTGAGCAGCAATCGCAGCTCAAGCAAGGCCAGGAACGAACCTTCGTTGTCTGGACGCGCATCGACAACCCCAACGGGGTGTTTGCCAACATCGACAGCCCGGCGACTGACCAAATGGGCTACAGCGGTATTCCCGGCTACGTTGACACCCACTTTTGGCAGCGGTTCGGCGGCGCAATCATGCTGAGCCTGATTAAGGACTTTTCACAAGCCTACTCGCAGCGCGTGGCGAATAGCAGCAACACGGGCGCGACGGCTGCACAGCCGTACTCAAACACCAATCAGGCCACCCAAGATATGGCCGCTGAGGCGTTGCGCAATTCGATCAACATCCCACCCACTTTGGTGGTGCTTCCCGCGACGATTGTAAACGTCATGGTGGCGCGTGACGTGAGCTTTGAAAATGTCTTTAACGTTGTTGAGTGAGGCTGTGCTCAAGCCGATAAGCCGGGTTGACCGCTCCCTTTCGGTGCGGGAGCTGATGCGCAAATTCGGTATCTCCGAAGCCTTGATGGCAAACATCACCGAGTTTGCTATCAACAGGCCAGGCAGCTACTGGATTGAGGATTCGGCGGGCTGGCGTGAGGTGCCCAATGAATCGTTGTCGCTGTCGAACCTGCAAGGGTTGGCCACGGCCATAGCCGTGTTCAACCAAAAGAAGCTCGACCGCGACAACCCCATTGCCTCGCTGACGCTGCCCGATGGGGAGCGTTGCCAAATCGTGTTGCCTCCGGCGTGCGAAGACGGCACCGTGAGCATGACGATTCGCAAGCCTTCGACCAGCCGGTTTTCGTTGGCCAACTACGCGGATTCCGGGCGGCTCAAGCCCGTGTTGGCTGGCTTGTCGGAAGAAATTCAGCCCTGGGAGGCTGAATTGCTCCGGTTGGCCCAACAAGGCGAGTTTGTGCGCTTCTTTGAGCTGGCGGTAGAGCATCACTTGAACATCGTCACCGTGGGCGGCACCGGCTCCGGCAAAACGACGTTTTCCAAGTGCCTGATTGACCTCTACCCGGCCTCGCGCCGCCTGTTCACGATTGAGGATGCCCACGAGCTGACCACGCCCAAGCATCCGAACTCGGTACACCTGTTTTTCAGCCCGACCATCACCGCCAAAGCAGTGTTGTCGAGCTGCATGCGAATGAAGCCCGATCACCTGTTCATCACTGAGCTGCGCGGGGATGAAACATGGGACTACCTTATGGCGTTGAAGTCCGGGCATAGCGGCTCTGTGACCTCTATCCACGCGAACGATTGCCGGGGTGCGCTCTACAAAATCGGCTCGTACATCAAGCAATCGGAAGTCGGCCAAACGCTGGATTTCGACTACATCATGCAAGAGGTGGTCACGACCATTGATGTGGTGGTTTTCTTCGAGAAAACCCACCTCAAAGAGCTGTACTTTGACCCCGTGAAGAAACTCCAACTGCTGCGAGGCCGCGCGTCATGAGCAAGAAAAAAATAGCCATCGCCGTCCTGGTGCTGCTGCTGTTGGCCGTGGCATCCGTCTTTGGGATGCTCTACGTGACCTCGGGCCTGCTGGTGAAGTACCTGAGCCTGGGCGACGTGACCCCGCATCTGTCCTTGCCCTTCGAGCTGGCGAAGTTCGGCGCGAAGAAGGAAAAGGGCTTTGGCGTTATCGCGCTGGTGGCCAGCATCGGCCTGCCGGTGCTGCTGTTCGGCCTGGTCGGCTACGCGGCGCTTACCCCAAAAAAGCGGGAGTTGCACGGCTCGGCGCGGTTTGCCACGCGGCAAGAGCTGGTCAAGGGTGGGTTGCTTCAACCCGACCAGGCGGACGACAAGTACCCCTCCATCGTGGTGGGCAAGCAAGACAAGGATTTTTTGCTGTTCCGTGGCCAGCAATTCATGTTCCTGGCTGCGCCGACACGCTCCGGCAAGGGCGTTGGCATCGTGATTCCCAACCTGCTCCACTACCGGGATTCGGTGGTGGTGCTGGACATCAAGGGCGAGAACTTCGAGATTACTTCGGGCTTCCGTGCGAAGTGCGGGCAGGAAGTCCATAAGTTCGCGCCTGATGACGAGAACTTTCAAACTGCCTGCTGGAACCCGCTGGCCTACGTGCGCGATGACCCGCGCTTTCGCATCAGCGACTTGATGGGCATAACCAACATCCTGTACCCGCCAAGTGATGACGTGTGGGCCTCCACGGCTGAAAGCCTGTTCCTCGGCCTGGCGCTCTACATCATGGACACGTCGAAGCTGCACGGCAGTTTCAACATGGCCACGATCAAGAAAATGCGTGTCGGCCTGGGCTGTTTGAAGGACGAAGAAGCCTTCATGGCTCACGTCAAGGAACGTAAGCCGTTCGAGCCGCTTTCTGAGGACTGCATAACCCACCTGCGCAGCTTCGCGCAGACCAGCGACAAGCTGCGCAACAGCATTGGCATTTCGTTCGATCAGCCGTTGGGCATTTTCAGTGACCCAATCACTGCAAAGGCCACGGCCTCGAATAGCTTCGATATGCGCGACGTGCGCAAAAAGCGCATGAGCATCTACGTGGTGGTCAAGCCCGCCAACATTGACAAGTTCGGCAAGTTCTTGAACCTGTTTTTCCAACAGCTTCTCGTGCTGAACATGGACAAGCTGCCGCAGGATGACCCCAGCCTGAAATACCAATGCCTGTTGCTGCTCGATGAGTTCCCGGCGATGGGGCGCATCGCCATCATTGAGAAGGCATCGGCGTACATGGCCGGGTACAACATGCGCTTGCTGCTGGTTTTTCAGAGCAAGAGCCAGGTCAAAGACCGCAAGCTGTACGACGAAACCGGCGCTCAAACCATGTTGACCAACATGGCGTTGCAGGTTGTCTATGCCCCCCGCGACGATGACGACGCGAAGGACTACAGCGAGATGATCGGCTACATGACCGAAAAGGGCTTGTCGAAGTCTCGCCAGCTCGGCGCGAAGTCGGGCCGCAGCGAGTCGGAAAGCGATCAGCGCCGGGCTGTGATGCTGCCCCAGGAAGTGAAGGCCATAGGCATGGCCAAAGAGATCATCAGCATGGAGAACATGCCCCCGGCGCTGGTGGACAAAATCTTTTGGTATCAAGAGCCGATTTTTCAGGCTCGGGCAAACCTCCCGCAACCTGCGGTGCCTGACCAAAGCGAGCTGCTCAACACGATTGAGCCTGCACCGCCCTCCCCTGTCCTGCATTTCGCGGGTGCGGTTGAAGAGCAAGCGTTGCCCACCGGGGCGACGTTTGAAGTTGGCTTCTCACCGAAGCGCAACGCGCTTGAGGTGGTCATGTCGTTTGTGCTCGGCGCAAAGACGGAACTTCTGGTGGCTGCGTACTCGTTCACCAGCAAGGACATTGCCTTTGCGTTGGTTGAGGCCAAGGCACGCGGCATTGATGTTCGCGTGGTGGTCGATCACGCGCAAAACACCGACGATCAGGGCGGCTATAAGGCCGTCGATTACCTGTCGTCGCAAGGCATCCCGGTTTTCCGGTGCGAGAACTACGCGGCGATGCACCACAAGTTCATGGTGGCTGACGGCCTGCATGTGCAGCTCGGGAGCTTCAACTACACGTCTTCCGCGAATCTGCGCAACGCCGAAACGGCGGTGGCATTCCGCAACGCGCCCGAGCTGGCCAGCGTGTACCGGACTGAGTGGCTGCGACTGTCCACTGAACCCAAAGCCTCGGTTGAAACGGTCATGGCCGTTGACCGTGGCTTGGCCATCCTCAAGGAATTTGGAATTTAAGGAGACTGCAACATGGCGACTACCCCCGAAGCATCCGATGCCGACATGAGAAACCGCCTGCGCGGTGAACCTGGTGTGACACCCGAGGACACCCGAAGCGAGCTGTTGCAAGATGGCCAAGACAAGGCGTTGCGCGACAACCTGCGCGGCGAGCCTGGCGTGGCACCCGAAGACACGCATAGCGAGCTGCTGGCCGCGAAGGCCAAGGAAGAGCGCAAAGAGCAAGAGGCCGATTCGATGCGGCAAGAGCGCGAGGCTACGGCCCGCGCCTGGTCTGAGGAACAAGCCAAGGCGCGAGCTGCCCGCGACGTGGCCGACCATGCCGACCTGGTGGCGCTTGGCAAACGGGGTGAAGGCGATTCGTTTTACCTGCGGACGGCCTTCCATGCCGCAGCCGCCAAAGGTGAAGAAGCCAAGCCGGTGATTACGACCGGGGAGCAAGCCGCCGCCGTGAACAAGGGCTTGCAAGACCAGCTCGAAGACGATTTGCGCCGCCGCAAGGCGCGTGAACAGGAGCAAGCTGGCCAGGGCTTGAACTCGGTGGACGTGCGGCGCTCAGGCAAGGAGCTCGAGCGCGGGGATTTCATCGTGCCGCGCCGCATCACGCAGGCATACACCGAGATGGACGGCAAGTTTTACGCCAAGGACTCGAACCGCGTGATGTTCGAGGACAAGGGCGAAAAGCTGGTCACGTCCACCACCAACAAAGAAGCCGTGGCCGATATGGTGGCCTACGCCAAAGCGAAGCAGTGGGACAGTCTCAAGCTGTCCGGCTCGCAGGAGTTCAGGCGCGAAGCCTGGTTGCAAGCTGAGTCGCAAGGTATCAAGACGCAGGGCTATACGCCCAAGCAAGCGGATTTGGCCGCGCTGGAGACTCTGCGACAAGAGCGCTCCACCAACGCCATCACCCCGCTGCAAGAGCGCAAGGCAGAGCGCGAAACCGTGCGCGAAGAAACCACGCCTGCCGCACCCCGCCATGACCTGAACAAGAACCAAGCGGCCATGCACGTTGAGGCCAGCAAGTTCATCGCCACCAACATGCAGGCGCTGCAAAAGCAGCCGGGCATGGCCGACAAGTCCGTGGAAGACTTGACCAAGCTGGCGTACTGGCGCGGCATCGTGGCCGAAGAGAACAAGTTGCAGCCCAAGCCGGTGCAGGATGAGGCCATCGCCCGCTTCGACAAACAAGCGGTTGACCCGCAGTTCTTGAAGCGCCTGAATCAGGTGACGGAGCCGAAGATTAAGGACAAGACCACTGAGCGCGTGCAAAAGCGCGATACACACGAGCAATCGCTTTAATGAGGCCCGCCATGCACCCACTGACTGAACGCATCTTCTTCACCCGAAAAGTCGTGATCGGCAAAGATTTGATGGGCAACCCCATCGAGGCCGAAGGCTTGTTCTTCAACTGGTTTGATCGCAACCTGGTTTGGGTGGTTCTCTCTGCGTGGTCTGCCGCCCTGCTGCTGGCCACCTGGTGCAAGTGATGCGCGGCGCAACCAAGGGCCTTGTGGCAGTGCTGGGTGTCGCGGTCTGCATGGCTGCGGTGTGCGCCTGGCTCTATGAGCCAACGTGCAGCAACGCGGTGTACCGCGAACTGCACAGTTCTTGCGCCTGGCCACAGTGTGACCCATGAGCGCCTTTGATCCGCTGGACGGCTGGTTTGAAAAGGGCTTCCGTGTGCGGTCGCAAAAGGCCGCAAGGACGGCCAAGCGTGACCAGATACGCGCCCGGTCGGGCACCTCCCCCGCTTCCACCAGCGGCATGCAGTTCTCGGCCAATGCAAAGGCCAAGAACACGGCGAGCGTGATTCGCAAAGCGCCCGAGGTCATGGTGAAGATCACGGGCAGCAGTTCCGGCCTGGCCACGGTGAAACATCACCTGGACTACATCAGCCGCAATGGCGAGGTCGAGTTAACCAACGAGTCCGGCGAGAGCATCCAAGGCCGCGACGAGTTGCGAGCGCTGCGCGAGCAAATGAAAGCCTCGCAAGTCCCAGACGAGAGCAACAAGCGCGAGTACCTGCATGTGCTGTTCTCGATGCCGGCGGGCACGCCGGAAAAGGCCATGCGCGAAGCCGTGGCGCAGTTCTGCCAAGAGGAATTCGCCAATCGCCGGTACGTCGCAGCCTTCCATGACGACACCGACCACACCCACATGCACGTTTGCGTGGGCACCCGAGACATTGACCGTGCCGACGAACCCCGACTAAGCCCGCGCAAGGCTGATTTGTTCAGGTGGCGGCAAGGGTTCGCGGACAAGCTGCGCGAGAACGGCATCGATGCGGCTGCAAGCGAGCGGCGGCACCGCTTCAATCACCGCAAGCCGGAACACCCGGTGGTGCGGCAGATCCGCGCCGACAACCCGAAGTCGGATGCCTACAACGAGCGCCGCGCCAAAGACAAGGCGCTAGACCGCACCATGAAGGCCACAGCGAGGCCGGAAACGGCCTTTGTAGGCCCTCTGAGGCCCCCACGTGTGCCCAAGGTGCATGAAGCCCTGAAAAGCGAGCTACAGGCCGCTTTGAAGGCCGGGGCACGGCCTACCAATCCGGCTGAGGCCAAGATTGCAGAAACCAAAGCCAAGACGTTGGCGACGTGGGGCCAAGTGGCCAAGAACCTTGAGGCTGCTGGACAAGCTGACTTGGCCAAGTCGGTGGCGGCACTCATGCGGGATGCCGACAAGTCCACCAGTTCTCGCACCCAAGAGCTGTTCGACCTGGCCAAGGCCCGAGGCAAGGGCAAGGACACCGGGCAAGAGCTATAGCGAATTGCCATCGTTGGCCCGCTGTCTTGGCATTGCCCGCCCTGCCAAGTCGCTCACGTCTGGCAACTGGCGCAACGTCTGCCGGTTTGCCACGGTTGCGTCGTACTTCGCAAAGTCCGGCGCTATCCCCTTG
>Ga0081606_1000217_pt2 | contig 27503 bp, 25 predicted proteins | sample EareggfetidaYelm_FD_71127 | JGI IMG/M metagenome (GOLD analysis project Ga0081606, IMG submission 71127) | Earthworm egg capsule microbial community from the University of Washington, USA - E. fetida Yelm (SPADES assembly) (version 2) | ecosystem: Host-associated > Annelida > Reproductive system... | reverse complement strand
CCGCGCAGCATCTGATCGACGAAGGCAGTGCCGGGGTGCACCTGCGCTATGCGTACCCGCCACTTGCACGGGATGCAATACAGCATCCAGTGCAAGAAATCGAACTCGCGGCCGACAGTGATCCTCAACTGAGTTGGGTCGACCTTGCCGATCGGGCGGATCGGCTCTGGGAAGATCAGCGGGAAGTTGGCGCCGTCCAAGCAGAAGTCGAGTACCTCGTCGGGGCTGCGGCCGCGGATCAGAACTGTCTTTTCCATCACTGCGGCCATCACGCGATCTCCTGCTCGACTGCTGCGCTCTGGTTGCTGAATTGGGCGATGTAGCGCGCCCAGTGTTCTGGCTCGAGCGCCTTGTCGAAGCTGCGCAGGCCCGCTAGGCGGAAGCCGTGCTCGACCGACAGTCGTTGGAACAGCTCGAGGTCTTCGCTGTCGCGGTTGACGCCACCAAGCGCCATCATCATCACCTCGGCCATACAAGCCGGCGAGGGTTTTGCCATTCCTCAGCCCGCAATCCCGCAGTTCACCGACAGAAACTGCTTCATCCGGGCCAGCGCCAGTTCCGGGTTGGACAGCACACCGCAGGCGTCGGCCAGCTCGAACAGCTTCGCGTAATGGACCGGGCCACGGGCCGATGACAGCCCTGCGGCCATCGAGAAATGCGCTTGGTGGCCGTTGAGCCAGGCCAGAAACACCACGCCAGCTTTGTAGTGGCGGGTGGGTGCGCGGAAGATTTCGCGCGACAGGGCCACCGTGGGGTCCAGCAGTTGGCGAAATTCCCGGGGGCGTCCGGCGGCCAGTTGCGCCAGCGCTACGGCGGCCACCGGGGCGATCGGGTCGAAGATGCCCAGCAGGCCGTGGGAGTGGCCGGCCTCGTCGCCGGCCATCAGTTCGGCGTAGTTGAAGTCGTCGCCGGTGTACATCTTCACGCCCGGGGGCAGGCGGCGGCGCAGTTCCAGCTCCCACCGGGCGTCGAGCAGGGAGACCTTGATGCCTTCGACCTTGGCCGCATTGTCGGCAATCAGCCGGGCCACGGTCTCCAGCGCCGTGGCCAGATCGGCCGAGCCCCAGTAGGCCGCCAGTGCCGGGTCGAACATCGGGCCGAGCCAATGCAGGATCACCGGCTGCGAGCAATCGTGCAGGATGCGGCCATACAGCGCGTGGTAGTCATCGGCGCCGTTGGCCGCCCGGGCCAGTGCGCGGCTGGCCATCAGGATGACCCGGCCGCCTTCGGCCTCGACCACGCCGAGTTGCTCGCGGTAGGCGGCCTCGACCTGGGCCAATGAGACCTGCGGCCCCGGGGCCAGTTGGTCGGTGCCGACCCCGCAGGCCAGTTCTCCGCCGACGGCGCGGGCATGGCCGATGCTGCGTTGGATCAGTTCACGCGCCACTGGCCAGTCCAGGCCCATGCCGCGCTGCGCGGTGTCCATGGCCTCGGCGACTTTGAAGCCGAGCCGGTAGAGGTGTTCACGGAAAGCCAGCGTGCTGTCCCAATCGATCACCGGCGCTGCATCCCAGGGGTCGACCGTGGCCCACGGGTCGACGACCACATGCGCAGCGGCGTAGACGCTGCGGTTGAACGGGCCGGGCCGGGCCGCTGGCGCGGGCGCAGGCGCTATGGGGCTGGCTTTGAGGGCGTAGGTCTTGACGGACCCGTCGATGTGCGGAAGACGGATGTGCATGGCGTTCTCCAGGGGCTGGGTCAAAGACGAGCAAGGATGTGGTCGGCGGCTTTTTCGGCCACCATGATGGTCGGCGCGTTGGTGTTGCAGGAGGGCACGAAGGGCATCACCGATGCATCGACGACGCGCAAGCCTTCGATGCCGATGAGCTTCAGGTCGGGCGCCACGACGCTGTGGGCGTCGCTTTCCGGGCCGATCCGGCAGGTTCCGACCGGGTGGTGGTCGGTCTTGGCATGGGCGCAGGCGTAGTCGTACAGGTCTTGGTCGCTTTGCCGCCGGGCGCCGGGCAGTATTTCAGTTTTGACATAGCGCCTGAGCGCCGGCTGCTGCATGATGTCGCGCGCCAGCCGCAGGCCCCCGATGGCCATTGCGCGGTCATGGCTGTCGGCCCAGTAGTTGGGGTCGATCAGTGGTGCAGCGCCAGGGTCGGCGCTGGCCAGCCGCACGCTGCCCCGGGATTGGGGGCGCAGATAGGCGCTGTTCAGGGTCACGCCGGAGTTCTGCATCCTGGCCATGCCGGCCTCGATGCCCGAGCCCAGGCCCAGGTGCAGTTGTATGTCGGGCGAGTGCGCCGGGTGGCTGCGGTCGGCGTACCAAAAGCCGCCGGTCTCGAACAGGCTCGATGCCACCGGCCCGCGCTTGAACAGCAGGTACTGCAAGCCGGCCCAGGCCGCGTGCTGCGGGCGCTTGTATTTGTCGTAGCTGTGCTCGCCGGTGCATTCGGCGATCACGAACAGGTCCAGATGGTCTTGCAGGTTTGCGCCCACGCCGGGCAGGTCATGGGCCACGTCCAATCCCAGGCTGCGCAAATGCGCGCCCGGGCCTATGCCTGACAGCATCAGCAGTTGGGGCGAGCCGATCGCGCCTGACGAGACGATCACCTCGCGGTGAGCCCGCAGGGTCGCCGGGCTGCGGCTCTGGCCTGTCACCAAGGTGACACCCGCTGCGCGGCGGCTTGCGCGCGGGCCTTCGAGCAGGACTTTCAGCACCCGGGTGTGCAGCTTGATCGTCAAATTCGGCCGCTGTTTGACCGGGTTCAGAAAGGCGGTCGCGCCCGATGAGCGGCGGGCGTTCAACTGCGTCAGTTGGTAGTAGCCCAGGCCATCCTGGGCGGCGCCGTTGAAATCGGCATTGAACGGGATGCCAAGCTCCTGCCCGGCCTGAAAAAAGGCTTCGCAAATGGGCAATGGGCTGACCGGGTTGGACACCCCGAGCGGGCCGCCATAGCTGTGGTGCTCGTTGGCAAAGCGCTGGTTGTTTTCCGAGCGTTTGAAATACGGCAGCACGTCGGCATAGCCCCAGCCGAGCGCGCCCGCGTCCCGCACCCAGGTCTCGTAATCTGCGGCGGCGCCACGGGTGTAGAGCTGGGCATTGATCGATGAGCCGCCGCCGATGACCTTGGCCTGGGTAAAGCGCAGCACCCGGCCTTGCAGGTGCTTTTGCGGCACCGTGCTCCAGCCCCAGGAGGCAATGCCCTTGGTCATCTTGGCAAAGCCGGCAGGCCAGTGGAACAGCGGGTGCCGGTCCGGCCCTCCGGCCTCGATGAGCAACACGCTGACCGACGGGTCTGCGCTCAGCCGGTTGGCCAGTACGCAACCGGCGGAGCCGCCGCCGGCGATGATGTAGTCGTAGTTTTCCATGCGTGATCAGCGTCGTCGATGTCATAAGCGGGCAATGGAGAGCGCGCCGTCCACCGACAGCGCGCTTCCGGTGGCAAAAGCCAACTGCCCGCTGGCCAGTGCCGACACCGCGCGCGCCACATCCTCGGGCTGCCCCCAGCGCTGCATGGGCACCAGCCCTTCGGCGATGCGCTGCCCGTATTGGGCGGCCACCGGCTGCGTCATCGGCGTTTGGATGATGCCGGGCCGGATCTCGAACACGGCGATGCCGGCCGCTGCCAGGCGCAGCGCAAACAGTTTGGTGAGCATGGGCAGCCCGGACTTGGACAGGCAATACTCTGCGCGTTCGATCGAGGCCAGTTCGGCGCTGACCGAGGACAGTGTCACTATCGTGCGCGGGCGTGCCGGATGCGCCGGCGTCGTTTGCAGCATGTGGCGCGCGACGGCCTGGGTCATGAAGAAGGTTCCGCGCAGGTTCACGCCCAGCACCTCGTCGAAGGCGCGGGGCTGCACATCGAGCAGATCGCCACGGCTCGGTGCGGCGATGCCGGCGTTGTTGACCAGCACCTCGACCGGCCCGCCCCAATCGGCGATGGCTTGCACCAGCGCCGGATGGGCCTCGACCCGGGCCAGGTCCGAAGGGAAAAAACGGGCCCGGCCAGCGCGCGACTCGATCGCGTGCAGGGTGTGCGCGGCGCCGGGGTCGGCGGTATCGGCAGGGTCGGCGAGATCGGTCATGGCGACGGCGAATCCATGGGCTGCCAGGTCGATGGCGATGGCGGCCCCGATGCCACGGCGGGCGCCGGTGACGATGGCCAAGGCGGGGCGCGTCACGACAGTTGCTCCCGAAGATGCCGGCCCACGCGCAGCGCCTGCGCGGCCACCGTCAGCGCCGGGTTGACGGCTGCCGAAGAAGGGAAAAAGCCCGCGTCCACCACGTACAGGTTGTCGTGGTCCCAGGCTTTGCACAGCGCATCGAGCGCCGAGGTGCGCGCATCGGCACCGAAGCGGACGGTTCCGCATTGATGGGACACCACCTCGGTGCCAAAGCCCTTGGCCAACACCAGCGGATAGCCGGTGCCACGCAAAATCTCTTTGCATTGGCTCACCCAGCGCTGGTGCGCCTTCAGGTTGCTGCGCTTCCAGTGCAGGTTGATGGCGCCGTCCTGGCGCAGGGTGACCCGGCTGTCCGGGTCCGGCAGGTCTTCGCTTTGCGCGTACCAGTCCACGCTGTGCTGCGCCAGCAATGCGCGCAGCATCCGGGGCAGATGGCCCAGCGGCCCGCGCAACATCGGTTCGCGAATCTTGCCGAGCAGTTGCAAGCTGCCCAGCGGGTAGCCGTAGCCGGCGCAGCCGAAGTAAAAGTCGTGCAGCGCCAGCGTTTTCGGGAAACGGGTGCGGTTGCGCTTGAGCGGATGCAGCGCCATCAAGGCCGTGGTGTTGTGGGTCATGTAATGGCGCCCGACGACATCGCTGCTGTTGGCCAGACCCCCGGGATGCGCCCGGTTGGCCGAGCGCAGCAGCAGGGCCGCCGAATTGATCGCGCCGGCACTGAGCACGAACAGCTTGCCGCCAATGTGCTTGCGCACGCCATTTTCGAGCACCTGCGCGGCGACGATGCGCCTGCCGCCGGCATCGGTGAGCAAGCGCTCGACCAGCACCCCGGTGCGCAGTTCGACGTTCGGTTGCCGCAGGGCCGGGCGGATCAGCTTGATCTCGGCGTCCCCTTTGGCATCGATCCGGCAGGGCAGGGCGTCACAGTTGCTGCAACGCCGACAGCGGCCAGCGTCGCCCAGGTCGATCGCGCTGGGCATCGGAAAGGGCGACAGACCCTGGGCTTGCAGCCGGTCATGAATCGCCTGCATCACAGGCTCATGCGGCACCGGTGGGTGCGCATAAGCACAGCTCCTGGCCGGCTCGGTCGGGTCGATCCCCGCCTGGCCGCGCACACCGAACAGGCGCTCGGCCAGCGCGTACCAAGGCTCCAGATCGGCGTAGCGGATCGGCCAGGCGGGCGACTCGCCCTCCTCATGCTGCACGCACTCGAAATCGCGCTCGCGCAAACGGAACATCGCCGTGCCATAGAACTTGGTCAGCCCGCCGACAAAGTAGAACATTCCCGGACGGAAGGCGCGGCCGTCGGCGTACCAGATGTCATCGGTCTTGTAGCGCTGCTTGACGAAGACCTCCTCCAGGTCCCAGTTGTGCGGCTCCCGGGGCAGAAACTGGCCGCGTTCGAGCACCAGCACCTTGGCGCCAGACCCGGCCAGTTGGAAGGCCACGCCGCCGCCGCCGACACCGGAGCCGATGATGACCACATCCGCCGGGTCTTGGTTCATGGTGGCCGGCATGGGTTCAGGCAATCCGCTCTTCGGACTGCGCGTCGAAACAGACCAGCCGGCGCAGGTCGATCAGGAAGTGGGCGCTCTGGAGCGCATCGAGCCGGACATCGGGCTCCAGGCGCACGGTGAACTCCTGCCCGCCAAGATCGAGCAGCGCCAGCGTATCGGCGCCGGTGGGCTCGATCACTTCCACCTGCGCTTGAACGCAGGCTTGCAGCGGGCCTGGCAGCGCGTCCGGCCCGACCAGCGTGACCGCCTCGGGGCGGATGCCGGCAATGATGGGCCGGCCGATGTAGCCAGACAGCGCGGGCGTCGCCAGCGCCTGCGGCACGGCGATGGCTGCGGCCCCTTGCGCGCCTTGGCCGAGCACGATGGACAGCCCGGTGCCGCTGGCCTGCAAATGTCCTTGCAGCAGATTCATCCGGGGAGCGCCCATGAAACCGGCGACAAAGGCGTTCGCGGGCTGGTGGTAGACCTCGGCCGGGGTTCCCAACTGCTGGAGCCGCCCGCCCTTCATCACCGCAATCCGCGTGGCCAGCGTCATGGCTTCGATCTGGTCATGCGTCACATAGACGATGGTGGCTTTCAGCCGCTGGTGCAGTTTCTTGATTTCGGTGCGCATGCCCACGCGCAACTGGGCGTCGAGATTCGACAGCGGCTCGTCGAACAGATACAACTGCGGCTCGCGCGCCAAGGCCCGGCCGATGGCCACCCGCTGGCGCTGCCCGCCGGAGAGCTGGCGCGGCTTGCGCTCCAGAAGATGCTCGATCTGCAGCATCCGGGCAACCGATTGGACGCGCTCCTGGCGCTGCTCCCTGGCCACCTTGCGCATCCGCAGCGGGAATTCGATGTTCCTGGCGACCGTCATGTTCGGGTACAGCGCATAGGACTGGAACACCATCGAGATGTTGCGGTCCGCCGGGCCCAGATGGGTGATGTCGCGCTGGTCCAGTTTCAGGCTGCCGCCGCTCGGCTCTTCCAGACCGGCAATGATGTTCATCAAGGTGCTCTTGCCGCAGCCCGAAGGGCCGATCAGCACCAGGAATTCACCGTCCTGCAGAGCGATCGAGATGTCATGAAGAATCTTGACCGGGCCGAAACTCTTGTGGATTTGGATCAAATCGAGCGCTGCCATGGGACTGCCTTCAACCTTTTACCGACCCGGCCATCAGGCCGCGAACGAAGTATTTGCCGGACAGCAAATACACCAGCAGCGTAGGAGCCGCAGCAATGAACGCGCCGGCGAAGTGGACGTTGTATTCCTTCACCCCGGTGCTGCTGTTGACCAGGTTGTTCAGCGCCACGGTCAGCGGGTAGGAACTGAAATCGCTGAACGAGGCGCCAAAGAGGAACTCGTTCCAGATGTTGGTGAACTGCCAGATCACCGTCACCACGATGATGGGCGCACTGTTGGGCAGCAAAATGCGGCCGAAAACACTGAAGAAGCCGGCGCCGTCCATGCGCGCCGAGCGCACCAGTTCCTGGGGAAAGGCGGCGTAGTAGTTGCGGAAAAACAGCGTGGTAAAGCCGATGCCGTAGACCACGTTGACAAAGATCAGGCCCCGGATCGTTCCGGCAAGGCCCAGCATGCCCAGGGTTTTGGCCATCGGGATCAGCACGATCTGGAACGGGATGAACACCGAAAACAGCATCGCCGCAAACAGCAGATGCGCCCAGCGCCAGCGAAACTGGGTCAGGATGTAGCCGTTGATCGCGCCGATCAGCGTCGACAGCAGCACGGCAGGCAGGACCAGCAGGAAGGAGTTGACGAAATAGGGCTTCAGGCCCGTAGGTTGCACGCCGATCTGCGCCTGGCTCCAGGCCGAAAGCCAAGGCGCAATGGTCCAGTGGATCGGCCATGCCAGCAGGTCGCCGTCACGGATTTCGTCCAGCGGCTTGAGGGAGTTGACCAGCATCACGTAGACCGGCAGCAAAAAAACCAGCGCCAGCAGCACCAGCGCCAGGTACAGGGCGATGCGGCCCGGGCCGGGCGCGCCAGCGCGTCGGGGCGCCAAAGCGCGATCAGCCATTTTTCACCTTCTTCATTTCGCTGTAGAGGTACGGCAGCACCACCACCGCAAGCGCCAGCAGCATCAACACCGAACTGGCCGCACCCACCGCCATTTCGTTGCGCGTGTACGTGTACTGGTACATGAAAACCGATGGCAGCCAGGTCGAGCGCCCCGGGCCGCCATTGGTCAATGCGATCACCAGGTCGTAGGACTTGATCGCCATATGCGCCAGGATCACGAAGGACGACACAAAGACCGGGCCCAACTGCGGGACGATGATGTGCAGATAGATCTGCCAGATCCTGGCGCCGTCGACCCGGGCCGCATTGACCTGCTCGGTGTCCACCCCGCGCAGACCGGCCAGGAACATGGCCATCACGAACCCGGCGGTTTGCCATACCGCAGCGATCACCACGCAGTAGATGGCCATCTGGCTGTCCTTGATCCAGCCGAAGGCAAAGCTCTCCCAGCCAAGCCCATGGATGGAGCGCTCCAGCCCGACACCGGGGTCGAGCAGCCATTTCCAGGCCGTGCCCGTGACGATGAAGGACAGCGCCATCGGGTACAGGAAGATCGAGCGCAGCACGCCTTCGCAGCGGATCTTCTGGTCGATCAAAAGCGCCAAACCCAGACCCAACAGCAAAGAAAAGCCCAGGTACAGCGTCGCGAAGACGCCCAGGTTGGCAACCGCCACCCACCAGTTCTCCAGACCCGCCAAGCGCCGGTAGTTGGCCATGCCGACCAGTTCATTGCTCGGCATCATCGTCGAGTTCGTGAACGACAAATAGCAGGTGAACATCATGTAGCCGTAGACGCAGACCAGCACCAGCAAGGCGCTCGGACTGATCAACAGTTTGGGCAGCAGGCCGGCTTTCATCGCGATTTCTCCATGACCCGGTTTCTCATGACACGGTGCGCCGCCCGCGCCGCCCCGTGGAGGGGCCGGCGCCGCAGGTGGCCAAGGGGGTGTGGGTCAATGGTCAATCCTTGGCTGCCGCAGCCATTTCTGCGACCGCCTTCTTGTTGTCGATCTGGCCATTGAAGTGCCGCGTGATGACGTCATAAAAGGCGTTCTTGATCGACGCCGGCACCGCATAGCCATGGCCCATGGAGCCGAGCAGTTGGTTTTTGCTGCTCGCCTCGGCCAGGTCCTTCATGCCCTTTTTGCCGCAGGCATCGAAAGCGGTGTCGGGCACATCGGTGCGGGCCGGAACGGAGCCCTTGACGACGTTGAATGTCGACTGGAATGCCGGCTCCATGATGGCGCTGGCCAGCAAGGACTGGGCCGCGACCTTGTCGGCGCCGACCTTGAACATTGCAAACTGGTCGGCGTTGAAGGTCACGCTCCCCTGCGTGCCGGGGGTGCGAAAGCACAGGAAATCTTTGCCGGGCAGTTTCTTGGCGGTGATGAATTCGCCCTTGGCCCAGTCGCCCATCAACTGAAAGCCGGCCTTGCCGCTGATCACCATGCCGGAGGCCACATTCCAGTCACGGCCGGAAAAGTCCTTGTCGACCAGTTTGCGCAGTTGCGCCATGCGCTCGAAAACCTTCTCGGTGGTCGGCGAGTTCAGCGCCTTGCCGTCGAGTTCGATCAAGGCCCGGCGATAGTAGTCGGCGCCACCGGTGGACAGCGCCACGCCGTCGAATATCGTGGCTTCCTGCCAGGGCTGGCCCCCGTGAGCGATGGCGATGAAGCCGGCTTTTTGCACCTGTTGCGCGGCGGCGATGAAGTCATCCCAAGTCCAGTGGCCGGGGTCGCTGGTGACGCCGGCCTTGGCCAGCACCTCCTTGTTCGCCCAGACCCAGTTGGTCGAGTGTATGTTCACGGGCACCGCAATCCACTTGCCGTTGAACTTCGAGAACTTTTGCAGCGCAGGCGGCACCACCTTGTCCCAGCCCTGTTTGGTGGCCAGTTCGTTGAGGTCGCTCAGAACCCCTTGCCGGCCCCAGTCGAGCAGGTCGAAGCCCATCATTTGCACGGCGGTGGGCGGGTTGCCGGCGGTCACGCGCGCACGCACCACGGTCATCGCCGCCTCACCGCCGCCGCCGGCCACCGGCATGTCGTTCCACTTGACGCCTTGCTTTTCCAGGTTGCCCTTGAGAACGTTCAGCGCGGCGGCTTCGCCGCCGGCGGTCCACCAGTGCAGCACCTCGACGCTTTGCTGCGCGGCCGCAGGCAGCGCGCAGGCGGCGGTGATGGCCAGTCCCAGAATGTGTTTTTTCATCAGAATCTCCTCAGTCGAAGGGTTGCAGGGCGGGGCAGGGGAAAGAAATCAGGCCGGGGGCAAATACCAGTCGGTGCGCGCACCAAGATGCAGGTGCACGGTCTTGGTTTCGGTGTAGTCCTCGGCGGCAAACCGTCCCAGTTCGCGGCCGATGCCGCTTTCGCGGTAGCCCCCGAAGGGGAGTTCCGCATGGCCTTCGAGAAAGGTGTTGACCCACACCGTGCCGGCCTCGATGCGGCGCGCCGCCGTGATGCAGGTATTGATGTCCTGGCTCCAGACGGCGGCGGACAGGCCGTACAGCGTGGAGTTGGCCAAGTCGATGGCCTCGTCGAGCGTGCCAAAGCGCAGCATCGACAGCACCGGGCCAAACACCTCTTGCCGGGCAATCGCCATGTCGCGGGTCACGCCGGTGAGCACCGTCGGTTCCATGTACAGGCCCGGGCGGTCCAGGCGCGCGCCGCCCAGCGCCACCGTCGCGCCCGCCTGGCGGGCGCCTTCGACATGCGCGAGGATGGTGTGCAGTTGCCGCTCCGTCGTGATGGCGCCGACCTGGGTGCGCTCGTCGAACGGGTCGCCAACCCGCACCTGCCGGGAGCGCGCGATGACCGCCTCGGCGAACTTGTCGGCCACGGCATCCTGCACCAGGATGCGGCTGCCGCTGTTGCAGCATTGGCCGGCATTGAAGAAGATGCCGTAGACCGCCGCATCGACCGCAGCCTCCCAATCGCAGTCGGCAAAGACGATCTGCGGGTTCTTGCCGCCGAGCTCCAGCGCGACCTTCTTGAGTGTGGCCGCAGACCGGGCAACGGCGTGCTTGCCGACGGCCGTCGAGCCGGTGAACGAGAGCATGTCGACATCCGGATGGCTGACCATCGCCTCGCCCACCACGGCGCCCTGGCCGACCAGGATATTCACCACGCCGGCCGGAATGCCGGCTTCGAGCAGGATCTCGCCCAGCATCACCGTGGTGCCGGAGGTCACCTCGGCAGGCTTGACCACGGCGGTGCAACCCGCAGCCAGCGCAAACGGCAGTTTCTGGCTGACGATCAGGAACGGGAAGTTCCAGGGGGTGATGATGCTCACCACGCCGATCGGCTCGCGCAGCACCAGCGCCAATGTCGCTGTGCCCAGCGTGTTGTAGCTGTCGCCGTGCAGGTTGCGGGCCAAGCTGGCCGCGTACTGCCACAGGTCTGCGGCGCCCTCGATCTCGGCCAGCGATTGGGCCAGCGGCTTGCCATTTTCCAGCGACTCCATGCGGGCCAGCGCATGCTTGCGCGCCAGGATGCCGTCGGCCACATGGCGCAAAATGCGCGCCCGTTCTGCCCCCTTGAGCAGCGGCCACGGGCCTTTGTCGAAAGCCTGCCGGGCGGCGCCGATGGCGCGCTGTGCGTCCGGCACGCCGGCCTCGGCATAGACCGCCACCAGTTGGCCGTGCGCCGGCGATCGGCGCTCGAGCCGGCGCGCGTCGGCGGCATCGCACCACTGGCCATCGATGAGCAGCCGGCCCTGGTAGGGCGGTGGATTCGTTTGCGGGTTCATCGCAGTACTCGGGTCGTATGGGTGGTCATGGCATCAGTGGCCGCTGGTCAGCGGCCGGTGTAGTGCGGCGGGCGCTTGTCCCGAAAGCTGGACACACCCTCTTTCGCATCGTCGGTGAAGGCGGCCAATGCGCCGGCCATGGCCTCCATGCAAGCGGCGGCATCTTCATCTGCCGCCGCGTTGATCAACTGCTTGGCCAGTTGCAGCGACACCGGCGCTTGTTCGCACATCTGCTGCGCCAACTGCTGCGCACGCTCCAGGGCGGCCCCTTTCGCTGCCGTCGTCGTCACCTCATGCAGCAAGCCGCAGCGCAGGGCGCCAGCGCTGTCCAGACGCTGCCCGCTCAAAGCCAGGTACTTGGCCGCGCTCGGCCCGATCAGGCGCACCAGGCGTTGCGTGCCCGACCAGCCAGGGCAGGTGGCGATGCGGGCCTCGGGCAGGGCGAATTGGGCAGCCTGGTCGGCAATCCGCAGGTCGCAGGCGATGGCCAATTCCAATCCGCCACCGAAGGCGTGCCCGTTCAGGGCGGCAATCACCGGCTGGCGCAGACGCGCCCACTGGTCGAACACCTGGTGACCGCGGCGCACCCAACGGCGCCACATGTCCAGGGGCTGGAGTGCGGCCCAGGCATGGATGTCGGCGCCGACGCAAAACGCCCGCTCGCCGGCACCGGTGAGGATCACGACGCGCACATCGCGCTCGGCCTCCAGCCGGCGGGCCGCGTTCTCGAGCGCGTCGAGCATCACCGGCGTCAGCGTATTGAGCTTGTCGGGACGGTTCAGGGTGACGGTTGCCAGTGCACCGTCGATGGCGGTCTGCACCCATTCATCGGCCACGGCGCACCCCGGCAGGTTTGAGCACCAGTCCCATCGGCGGGGGCTGAAAAATGGCCGCAGCCATCGGCCGCAAGTCGTCGGCAACCCGCAGGGGCATCTCGGCCTGGTCGAGGACATCTTTTTGCAAGTCGATGCCGGGAGCGATTTCGGTGACCACCAGCGCCCCCTGCTGCAAAACCATGACGCAGCGCTCCGTGACATAGCTGACCTGCTGCTGGCGCTGCTGCCCCACCAAACCGCTGAAACTGATGTGCTCGGCGCTGTGGACGAACTTTTTGGTCTTGCCTTCTTGCAGGATGCGCAGTTTGCCGTCGCCGACTTCGAGCCGGGCGCCGGCAGTGAAAAAGCCGCAAAAGACAATCCGCCGGGCATGGGCGGTGATGTCGACGAAACCACCACAGCCGGCCGTCAGATACGGTTTGGCACCCAGTTTGGAGACATTCACACTGCCATTGGCGTCCACTTGCAGGAACGACAGCAGCGCCACATCGAAGCCGCCCCCCTGGAAGTAGGTGAACTGCTGGGGCGATGCCACGATGGCGTCGGCATTCGCTGCGCAGCCGAAGGCAAAGCCGAGCAGCGGCATCCCGCCGACGGCGCCCTGCTCGATGACCCAGGTCACGGCGCCGTGCAAGCCTTCTTCCAGCAGGATGCGCGGCACGTTGGCCGCGATGCCAAAGCCGAGGTTGACCGCGTTGCCAGCGCCCAGTTCCATCGCCGCGCGCCGCGCGATGACCTTCTCGGCCCCCCAGGGCTGCGGCGCAAATTGCGCCAGTGGTTGAAAAATCTCGCCGCTGATCGCCGGGTCGTAGGGCGTCTGGGTGGTCTGCATCTGCTGCGGGTCCAGCACCAGATGGTCCACCAGTTGGCAGGGCACACGCACATCGTGCGGACGCAGCGTGCCATTCAAGACCTGGCGCTTGACCTGGGCAATCACGATGCCGCCGTTGTTGCGCGCGGCCAGCGCCTGCTCCAGCGCGCCCAGAAGGGCGCCTTCATGCTCGTAGGTCAGGTTGCCGCGTTCGTCGGCCGTGGTGGCGCGGATGATGGCCACGTCGGGAACGACGGCAGGAAAGTACAGCCAGTCGCGGCCATCGAAATGCTCTTTGCGCACCACCGGCCGGGCGGCGGCGCTGGCGTTCATCGCGCAGCCTTGCTGCCCGGGGTCGACGAAGGTGCCCAGGCCCACCTGCGTCAAGACGCCAGGGCGCTTGGCCGCCGCATCCCGGTGCATGTCGAACAGGATGCCGCTGGGGATGTTGTAGGCCTGAACCTGATCGTCCACGATCATGCGCCAGATCGCCGGCATCGGCAGGGACGACGGGCCACTGGGGTAAGAGCCCGCCAGAATGCGCTTGAGCAGGCCGGGCTTGGCAAGGTGGTCGATCCCCGCGATGCCATACATATCGCCAGCGGCAATCGGGTTGAGGGTCGTCAGACCCCGGGGCGAACCTTCGCTGTCGAAGCGCGCGCCGATGGCCTGCAGGACTTTGTCGGGGCAGCCCAGGCCACTGGACGCGCTGATGCTGAGCACATCGCCGTCACGGATGAGTGCGGCAGCCTGTGCTGGCGTAATGAGTTTGTTCACGTTGCGCAGTCTCGCGATTCAATCTGCCAAATAACCAAATCAACCCAACCACCCGGGGGCGCCAGGGCGGTCAAGGAATGCCAAGGAATGCCACCGGGCAGGTCACGGGGCGATGGCGATGCGTTGCCCGGTCTTGCAGGACTGCAACACGGCCAGCGCCGCCGCCAGGGAACGGACACCATCTGCGCCGCTGGCTGCGGGCTGGCCTTGCCCGCGCAGCGCGGCACAAAACGCGGCGACGCCGCGCACATACAGGTTCTCGTGCTCGACGACCAGCGGGGTTTCGCCGTCGGCATTGCGCAGCACCAGTTCGCCCACCGGGCGCTGCGTCATCACATTGCGGCCGATGATCGAGCCGGTCGCGCCATGGATTTCGATGCCGGTCCCGGCATGTTTGACGGTGAAGGCATCATGAATTTGCGCCAGCACACCGTTGTCGAAACGCAAAACGGCCATTACCCCGTCTTCCAGGCCCTGCCTGGCCAGCGACGCTGATTGCGCCAGGCCGACCACATCGACAGGCTCGGCACCGAGCACGAAGCGCAAGGTGTCCACGTCGTGCACGGTGATGTCCAGAATCACCCCGCCGCCGGCCTCGGGCCTGTCCAGGCGCCAGCCCTGCAGATGCTCGGGCAGGTAGACCGCGTGGAACACGCGGGCGAACAAGGGCTTGCCAATGGCCCCTTGGGCCACCAGTTCCCGAATTTTGCGATGCGTTGCCGCGTTGCGCAGGTGGTGGTTGGTCGCCATCACCACGCCTGCGCCAGCGCAGGCCGCCACCATCTCGCGTGCATCAGCGAGCGTGAGCGCCAACGGCTTTTCGCACAGCACATGCTTGCCGGCGGCGGCGGCGGCAAGCACCTGCGCCTTGTGCAACTCATTGGTGGTGCTGATGTAGACGGCCTGAACCGCCGGGTTCTGCAACAACTCGTCCAGCGACCCGCAAGCCGACGCGATGGCGTTCTTCTCGGCATATTCCCGGCCGCGCCGGGCGTTGCTGCTCATCACGGCGACGACATCGTGGCCGGCTTGGGCGCGGATGGCTCCCAGCATATGTTCAGCGGCAATGGTGCTGGCCCCTATCAGCCCCCAGCCAATGGCCGGGCGGGAAGGGTTGGATGGTGGGTTGGACGGGGGCATGTGCTACCTTGTTGGAACGATCTAACGGTATCGCAAGCATTCATTGGAACGTTCCCATAGGCCGCCGTCAACAGCAAAATCCGAAAACCAGGGTAAACACCGATATGACACCGGCGCGACGGGCGGGCAGGCCGGTCATCCGGACTGCCTGAGCACCAGGGTCGGCTCTTGAATGAAGCGCTGCACCTTCAGGCCGGGTTCCTTGATACGGGCCAGCAACAGCACTGCCGCTTCGGCCCCCATCTGCTCGGGTTTGATATCGACCGTGCTCAGCGGCGGGTTGGAATGGATCGTGTCCAGGATGTTGTCAAACCCGATGAGATCGAAGTCGACACCGGCGCGCAGGCCGGCGTCCCCCAATGCCGAAAGCGCGCCGAAGGCGGCCAGGTCGTTGTAACAAACAGCTGCTTTGACGCTCTTGCGGGCTTTGAGCAAGCGCACCATTGCGGCGTGCCCGCCCTCGCGCGTGGGCTGCGATGTCACGATCAAGTCCGGGTGGAACCGGATGCGGTGCGCAGTGAACGTCTCTTTGTAACCGTCCAGGCGCTGTTGCAGCACCGGGCCCGTGATTCCACCCAGAAAGGCAATCCGTCTGTGCCCCTTGCCGATCAGGTGGTCCATGGCCTGGCGAACGCCCAGGCCGTTGTCGGCGCCTGCGAAGTCGTAGCTCGCGCCCCCTCCCAGCGTGCGCACCATCACCACCAGCGGGACGCCCCAGGACTTGACGCTCCGGGGCAGCGAGATCGGCGTTCCGAGCGCCGGACAGATGGCAATGCCGGCAATGCCTTGCTCCCTCAGGATGGTCAGCACCCGTTGCTGTCTTTCGAGGTCTTCATTGGTATGCGCCATGAAGACGGTGTAGCCGGCTTCGGCAAGCCGGCGCTCGAGCCCCACCAGAACTTCGGCAAAGAAGGGGTTGCGCAGGTCGCTGATGACAACCCCGATGGCGTTGGACGACTGCCGTCTGAGCTCTGCTGCGCGCCGGTTGTAGACATAGCCGATTTTGGCCGCCGCCTTGCGCACCCGGTCCGATGTCTCCGTCGGAATCAGGTCGCTGCCGCGCAATACCAGCGATACCGTTGACTTGGAGACATTGGCGACCGACGCGACGTCGAGAATGGTTGCGGCCCGAAAGCCTGGCGTTTTCTTGCTCATGGCCTGGGAGTGATTTGCTGCCTGGATGTGCCGGTTTTATGGCCGGTTTCGTTGGACCGTTCCAACCGTCTAGCCGGAGTCTAGCCGGGCTTGAACGTATTGAACACAGACATCACCCATGGTTCCAGATATGTTACACAAGGTCACGACCATTTTCGTGCGGTGACAGATTCCTCCTGGCCGGCCTGCTGGCCAGTGTCGCGTCACCGATCCTGTCTGTCTGCGCTGGCCATCGAAGCGCATCGCGGTGTTGCAGCGCTTGCCAATACGCTCGGTATTGGCAAGCGCTGCGCTCCGGTGGCTGCGCGCAGCCTGCGACATCTGACCGATGACGCGGCTCTAGTGGTAAACCACTATCGCTATTTTGGTAAGCCGTTTGATAATTGGTCTATCCAATTTTCAGCCATGGCACTCCAACTGATCCACCCACAGGCCAGCCAAGCCCTCGACAACGAGGATCGGCTCAATGACAGGTCGTACCTGCGCCTGGCAAGCAACATCCATCAATTGGTCAGACAGGGGGAATTTCTGCCTGGCCAGCGTTTGCCCTCCGAGCGCGCTCTGGCCGATCGGTTCGGCGTCAGCCGCACTGCGGTGCGGGAGGCCATCATTGCGCTGGAGCTCCAGGGCGTTGTCGAGGTGCGTGGCGGCTCGGGCATTTATGTGTGCCAGACGCAAGACGGCAGCGCGCGCCTGTTCGGCGTCAGCCGCACTGCGGTGCGGGAGGCCATCATTGCGCTGGAGCTCCAGGGCGTTGTCGAGGTGCGTGGCGGCTCGGGCATTTATGTGTGCCAGACGCAAGACGGCAGCGCGCGCCTGCCGGCGGCCCGGGAGGCCGGGCCGGGCCCGTTTGAACTGCTGCGCGCCCGCTGCCTGATCGAGTCCGAGATCGCGGCCGTGGCCGCCGTGTCGCGCAAGGATGCGGACCTCGACCGCATGTTTGCCGCGCTCAAGACCATGCGCGAGCAGATGCACGACAAGGCCGCCAACGAGGACGCGGATGTGCAGTTCCATCTGCACATCGCCGAGGCCTCGGGCAACAGTGTGCTGCGCCGCACCGTGCAGAGCCTGCGCGAGCAGGAGCGCGGCCCGCTGTGGACCCAGATCGAACAGCATTTCCACTCGCCCGGGCTGCGGCAAAAGTCGCAAGAGGATCACCAGCAGATCTTCGCGGCCATCGTGGCCGCCCAGGCCGATGCCGCCCGGCTCGCGATGCGTTCGCATCTGGAGCGGGTGATTTGCGAATTCGCCCAGAGTTGGCATTGAACGGGCGTCCAACCGGCACTCGAGCGGCGCAGACAGCGCATCCGAAACCTCTGAAATAAATGTCACCAGGAGATATGAACGTGAAAAAAACCTTGCCCCGATGGGGCCGATCAGACCCATCGAACAGCTGGGGCCGATCGGGCCGTGCCAGCGCCGCACTGCCTGCCCGCGCCGCCGTTGCCCGCCGCGCGGGCAGGGCCGTGGGTCTCGTGGGTCTGGGCGCGCTGGCGGCCGCTTTGCTCGGCGGCGGCATTTCTGCCTTGGCCCAGACCCCGCCGGCGCCCGGCGTCAGTGCCCGCGTCGACGCGATCCGCAAGGCCGGCGCGCTGCGCGTGGGCGTGGTCAACAACCCGCCCTGGCTGGCGCAAAACACCAGCGGCGCAGGCGAGCCGTGGTCGGGGCCGTCCTGGACCCTGGGCAAGGAATTCGCCCGACTGCTGGGCGTGCAGATTCAGCCCGTCGTCGTGAGCCACGAGACCAAGGTGCCGGCGCTGGTGGCCAACCAGATGGACATCATGATCGGCCCCCTGAACGAGACCGCCGCGCGCGCCAAGGTCATCGACTTCGTCATCTTCTCGAACACCGGCGTGTGCCTGTTCGGCCGTGCCGACAACCCGCGCTTCACTGGCGTGCAAACCCTGGAGGACTTCAACCGGCCCGAGCTCACCATCGCCTATTTCTCGGGCGCGGGTGAAGAGCCCCTGGTGCGCCAGCACTTTGCCAAGGCGAAGTTGCGCGGCGTGGCCAATTCGGGTTCGGTGGCGCCGATCGAGGAGGTGCTGGCGGGCCGCTCGGACATGGCCCCGATCAACCGCATGCTCTGGCCCAGCATCAGCAAAAAGCTCAAAGGCCTGGCCGTTTTCCCCAAGGAAAACGATTGCCAGGACAGCAAGATCTTCCAGATCGACACCGGCATGGGGGTGGCCAAGGAGCAGCCGGCCTACCTGGAGTGGCTGCGCGCCGTGGCCCGGCGCATGCAACCGGCCCTGACGGACGAAGAGCGCCGCGCCACGCAAAACCTGAAGTGACCCGGAGCACAGCATGCGCAACTGCGAAATCCATGGCGCGCGCGATCTGCGCATCGCCGACCGGCCTGCCGAGCCGTTGGCTGCGCACCAGGTGCGCGTGGGGGTCAAGGCGGTCGGTATCTGCGGCTCCGACCTGCACTACTACCAGCATGGCCGGGTCGGCGACTTTGTCATCCGCGCGCCGCTGACCCCGGGGCACGAGGCTTCCGGCCAGGTGCTGGAACTGGGCGCGCAGGTGCAGGGCCTGCAACCGGGCCAGCGGGTGGCGCTCAATCCATCGCGCAGTTGCGGTGTCTGCCGTTTCTGCCGCGCCGGCGCGGCCAACCATTGCGAAAACGTCCACTTCTTCGGCAGCGCCAGCAAATGGCCGCATATGCAGGGTGCGATGCGCGAGCAGGTGGTGCTCGATGCCGCGCAGTGCATTGCCGTGCCCGACGCGCTCTCCTACGAGGTCGCGGCTTTTGGCGAGCCGCTGGCGGTGGCGCTGCACGCGGTCAGGCAAGCCGGCTCGTTGCTGGGCAAGAGCGTGATGGTGGTCGGGGCCGGCCCGATCGGCGCTCTGGTGCTGATGGCCGCGCGCCTGGCCGGTGCCAGCGCGCTGATCGCGGCCGATATCGTCGACCAGCCCCTGGCTGTCTGCGCCCGGGTGGGGGCGACGATGACCATCAACCTGAGCCGCGACGCTGCCGCGTTGCAGGCGCTGACCCAGGGCCGGGGCCAGGTCGATGTCTGTTTCGAGGTCTCGGGCAGCCATGCCGCATTGGCCAACTGCATCCGCGCGACACGCCCGTGCGGCACCGTGGTGCAGGTGGGCTCGCTCAGCGGCAGCAGCGAGGGTTGCCCATTCAACCAGATCATGGTCAAGAGCCTGCACTACATCGGCAGTTTCCGCTTTGTCGACGAGTACGCCTGGGCGGTGGATTACCTCAGCCGCGGCCTGCTCGATGTCGCGCCATTGCTGACGCAGGCGCTGCCGGTGGAGCGGGTGCACGAAGCCTTTGCGCTGGCGGCCGACCGGCACCAGGCCATGAAGGTCATGGTCACGTTCTGAACGCGGCCGTTTTGTCAATCCCTACGCTGGCAGCCCACCATGGACCTGGATTTTTCTCCCATTGCCGAGAACTGGCGCTTTTTTGCGACGGGCCTGGGCGTCACGGTCGTGCTCAGTGTGGTCAGCGCGGCCAGCAGCATCCTGGCCGGCCTGGTGATCGCGCTGCTCAGGCTCTACGGCCCGCGGTGGCTGCGGCCGCTGCTGGTGTTCTACATCGACAGCATGCGCGCCATCCCGGTGCTGGTGGTGCTGGTGTGGATTTACTTCGCTTTTCCGATTCTCGTGGGCCTGAACTTTGCGCCGTTCTGGGCGGCGCTGGTGGCGCTGACGCTGCATATCGCCGCCTATGCCGCCGAGGTGATCCGCGCCGGCATCGAGTCCATCCGGCCGGGCCAGACCCGGGCCGCATTGGCGCTGGGCATGTCGCGCGCGCAGATCTTGCGCAAGGTGCTGCTGCCGCAGGCCACGATCCGCATGTTGCCGGCCTTTGGCTCGATCCTGACGATGGCGATCAAGGACACGGCCATCGCCTCCGTGATCGCGGTGCCGGAACTGATGCACAAGGCGGAAACCGTGGCCGGCCAGAGCTACCGCCCGGTGGAGGTGTCCAGTGCCGTGATGCTGGCGTATTTCCTGATCCTGTTTCCGGTCACCCGTGGCGTCGACCGGCTGTACCAGCGCCTGGCGCATCTGGGCCGCTCCTGAGGCCGCGCTGAGCACAGATGAGCCGAGATGAGATGAGAGGAGGCAGAGCATGACATTCGACTGGTCCGTGATCTGGACACACCGGCAGGCCCTGCTCGAAGGCGCTGCGCTGACCATCGCCCTGACCGTGCTGACCATGCTGCTGGCCGTTCCCGGCGGCATCGTGCTGGCGCTGATGCGCCTGTCGGCGAACCGGCTGCTGCAGCGGATGTCGCTGTGTTTCGTCGAGTTCTTCCGCAACCTGCCGCTGATCCTGGTGATCTACTGGGCGTTCTACGTGATGCCCATGGCCACCGGCCTGCAAATGTCGCCGCTGGCGACCGCCTTGGTGGCGCTGGTGCTGAACATCTCGGCCTACAACGCCGAGACCTTCCGCGCCGGCATCAACTCGATCCGCAAAGGGCAGTTGGAGGCCGCACTGGCCATGGGCATGTCGCGTCACCAGGCGCTGCGCAAGGTCGTGATCCCGCAGGCGACGCGGCGCATCCTGCCGGTGATTGCCAGCACCTGGGTCGCGCTGTTCAAGGACACCTCGCTGGTCTCGGTCATCGCCGTCGGTGAACTGGCCTACAGCGCCATGCAGATCCGCGCCCAGACCTTTCGCGTGCTGGAACTGCTCACCGCGATGGCGGCCATCTACTGGCTGATGGGCTACCCCCAGGCGAAACTGGTCGACTGGATCCATCGCCACTACGGAGTCAAGGAATGAACCACCAAAGCGCACGCAAGAATGCCGACCAGGCGGCGGTGCTGGTCTACGACAACCTGCGCAAGCTCTACGGCGACTTCGTCGCACTCGACGGCGTATCGCTGCAAGTCAACAAGGGCGAGGTGATGTGCCTGATCGGCCCCTCGGGTTCGGGCAAGTCCACCCTGCTGCGCTGCACCAATGCGCTGGAGACCATAGACGGCGGTCGCGTGCTGCTCGATGGCCAACCCCTGCCGAGCGACGAGCGCCGGATGCGCAAAGTGCGCCAGCGCATGGGCATGGTGTTCCAGAGTTTCGAGCTATTTCCGCATCGCTCGGCGCTGGACAACGTGGCCATGGGCCCGGTCACCGTGCTCGGCATGCCGCAGCAGCAGGCCCGGCAGCGCGCGCGGCGCCTGCTCGACAAGGTGGGCCTGGCCGACAAGGCCGACAGCTTTCCGGCCAACCTGTCGGGCGGCCAGCAGCAGCGCGTGGCGATTGCGCGCGCGCTGGCCATGGAGCCCGAGGTGATGCTGTTCGACGAGCCGACCTCCGCGCTCGACCCCGAGACGGTGGGCGAAGTCCTCGGCGTCATGCAGCAGCTGGCCCACGAGGGCATGACCATGATCGTCGTGACCCACGAGATGGGTTTTGCGCGCCGGGTTGCCGACTGGGTGGTGGTGTTCGAGTCCGGCGCCATCATCGAGCAGGGGCCGCCCAGCCAGATCTTCGATCACCCCACGGTGGAGCGCACCCGCGACTTCCTCGGCCACCTCGGCTGGAATGGTTGAATGCCGCGCCGTATTTCCTTGTCTCTTTGGTTTCCTTCGTTTCTTTCGTTTCCCTTGTTCCGCCCATTGCCCGCGCCATGAAAATCACCAACGCCCGCGTCATCGTCTGCTGCCCTGGCCGCAACTTCGTCACCCTCAAGATCGAGACCGACCAGGGCCTTGCGGGAATCGGCGACGCCACCCTCAACGGCCGCGAGCTGTCGGTCGCCAGCTACCTGAGCGAGCATGTGATCCCCTGCCTGATCGGGCGCGACGCCCACCAGATCGAGGACATCTGGCAGTACCTCTACAAGGGCGCTTACTGGCGCCGGGGACCAGTCACGATGACGGCCATCGCCGCCGTGGACACGGCGCTGTGGGACCTCAAGGCCAAGGCTGCGGGCCTGCCGCTGTACCAGTTGCTCGGCGGCAAGAGCCGCACCGGCGTCATGGTCTACGGCCATGCCAACGGCAGCGACATCGAGCAGACGGTCGACGAGGTGCTGCGCTATGTCGAGGCCGGCTACCAGGCGGTTCGCGCGCAAAGCGGCGTGCCGGGCCTGGACAAGGTCTACGGCGTCGGCAAGGGCAGGCTGTTCTACGAGCCTGCCGACGCCGATCTGCCGTCCGAGCATGACTGGTCGAGCGAGAAATACCTGCGCCACACGCCCCGGCTGTTCGAGCGCATCCGCGAAAAGGTCGGTTTCGAGCCACACCTGCTGCACGACGTGCACCACCGCCTCACGCCGATCGAAGCCGCGCGCCTGGGCAAGGCGCTCGAACCCTGCCAACTGTTCTGGATGGAAGACGCCACGCCGGCCGAGAACCAGCAGGCGTTTCGCCTGATCCGCCAGCACACCACCACACCGCTGGCCGTCGGCGAGGTCTTCAACACCATCTGGGACTGCAAGGAACTGATCGAAAACCAGCTGATCGACTACATCCGCAGCACCGTGGTTCATGCCGGCGGCATCACCCACCTGCGCCGCATCGCCGACCTGGCCGCGCTCTACCAGGTGCGCACCGGCTGCCATGGCGCCACCGACCTGTCGCCGGTGTGCATGGGCGCGGCGCTGCACTTCGACATCTGGGTGCCGAACTTCGGCATCCAGGAGTACATGCACCACACCGAGGAGACCGACGCCGTATTCCCGCACAGCTACCGCTTCGAGCGCGGCATGCTCTACCCCGGCGACAGCGCCGGCCACGGCGTGGAGATCGACGAGGCGCTGGCCGCCAAATACCCCTATCAGCGCGCCTATCTGCCGGTCAACCGCCAGCAGCATGACGGCACGCTGTGGAGTTGGTGAACTGGCCAGAACCGCCGCCATGCAAACCCTGTCACCTTGCACCCTGGCCCGGCTGCCGGCCTCGGTGGCGCGCCCCGGCTACGACCGCGACGCGCTCAAGACCGGCATCGTCCACCTGGGCCTGGGCGCCTTCCCGCGCGCCCATCTGGCGGCCGTCAACGAAGCCGCGCTGCACGCCAGCGGCGACCTGCGCTGGGGCATCGCCGGCGTGTCGCTGCGCAGCCCCGACACGCGCGACGCGCTGGCGCCCCAGGGCGGGCTCTACACCCTGGCGCTGCGGGACATCGACGACAGCGGCACCCCCCGCACGGCGCTACAGGTCATAGGCTGCCTGCGCCAGTGCCTGGTCGCAGCCGAAGACCCGGCGGCGGTGATCGCGCTGATCGCCCACCCGGACACCCGCATCCTGAGCCTGACCGTCACCGAGAAAGGCTACTGCCACGACCCTGCCAGCGGCGCGCTGCAGGTGCAGCACCCCCAGGTGCAGCACGACCTGGCCGCGCTCGACCGGCCCCGCAGCACCCTGGGCTTCATCGTCGCCGGCCTGCGCCAACGCCGCCGCCTGGGCCTGGCGCCGGTGACGCTGCTGTCGCTGGACAATCTGCCGTCCAACGGCCACTTGCTGCGCGCACTGGTGCTGGACTTCGCCGCCCGCATCGACCCCGCGCTGGCCGACTGGATCGCCGGGGGCTGCAGCTTCCCCTGTTCCATGGTCGATCGCATCGTGCCGCGCACCACCGATGACGACCGCGCCCTGGTGCGCGCGGCGCTGGGCGTCGAGGACGCCTGGCCGGTGGTCGGCGAGCGTTTTCTCGACTGGGTGCTGGAAGACCGATTCGTCGCCGGCCGGCCCGCCTGGGAGCGCAGCGGGGCGCGCTTGGCGCAGGCCGCCCAGCCGTTCGAGACGCTCAAGCTGCGCATGGTCAACGCCAGCCACTCGGCGCTGGCCTACCTGGGGCTGATGGCCGGGTTCCAGACCGTGGACCAAGCCATCGCGCAGCCGGCCCTGCGCCGCTACCTGGAGCGCCTGATGACCGAAGAAATCGCGCCGACGCTGCCCGCGCTTGCCGGCCTGGACCTGCACGCCTACCGCGAACGCCTGCTGGCGCGCTTTGCCAACCCCGCACTGGCGCACCGCACGGCGCAAATCGCGCTGGACGGCTCGCAAAAACTGCCCCAGCGCCTGCTCGGCACGGTGCGCGACCGGCTGGCCGCAGGGGCCTCGATCGAACTGCTGGCACTGGCCGTGGCCGCCTGGCTGCACCACCTGCGCGGCCGCGACGAGCAGGGCCAGCCCTACCGCATCCACGACCCGCAGGCTGACGCGCTGGCGCAGCAGCATGCGCTGGCCGACGCAGCGGCAGCGTCGGATAGCGCCACCACCCCCGCCCACCAAGCCACGGCAGCCTGGGTGCGCACATTCATCGGCTTGGCACCGGTGTTCGGCACCGACCTGCAACACAGCCAGCCCTTCGTGCACGCGCTGGCCGCACAGTTGCACGCGCTGCGCACCCGGGGCGTACTGCCCACGCTGGAGGGGTTGGCATGAGTGCCGCCCGGCCGCCCGAAGGCACTCATACCGCAGCCGAAGGCGAAGGTGCTCCAGTGAGTGCCGCCCGGCCGCCCGAAGGCACTCATACCGCAGCCGAAGGCGAAGGTGCGTCAACGGGCAGCAGCATCACCGCACTCCCGCTCGATGTGGTCACGATCGGCGAATCAATGGCCCTGCTGGTCGCCGACAGCACGGCCGCCCTGGCCGAAGAGCAGCATTTCAGCAAGCGTCTGGCCGGCGCCGAGACCAATGTGGCGATCGGCCTGGCCCGCCTCGGCCTGCGCGTCGGCTGGATCAGCCGTCTCGGCGCCGACTCCTTCGGCAGCTTCGTGCAGCGCACGGTGGCCGGCGAGGGCGTCGATTGCTCGCGGGTCGTGATCGACCCCACGCGCTCCACCGGCTTCATGCTCAAGGCCCGCAGCCGCAGTGGCGAAGACCCCCAGGTCGAGTACTACCGCAAAGGCTCGGCCGCCAGCGCGATGCAGGTCGCGCAACTCGACGAGACCTACCTGCTCTCGGCCCGCCACCTGCATATGACCGGCATCTTTGCCGCGCTCAGCCCCGCCACCCTCGGCTATTGCGAGCACAGCATGCAACTGGCGCGCTCGGCCGGACGCGGCCTGTCGTTCGACCCGAACCTGCGCCCGAGCCTGTGGGCCTCGCAGCAGCATATGCGCGCCAGCATCAACCGCCTGGCGCGCTCGGCGCGCTGGGTCCTGCCCGGCATTGCCGAGGGGCGGCTACTGACCGGGCTTGCCAGCCCCGAAGAAATTGCCGCTTACTACCTGCACCAGGGCGCCGAGGCGGTGGTGCTCAAGCTCGGCGCCGATGGCGCGTACTTCCGGACACTGGACGGCCAAGCCGGTTACAGCGCCGGCTGTCCCGTCCCCCAAGTGGTCGACACGGTGGGCGCCGGTGACGGCTTCGCCGCCGGACTGATCAGCGCCCGCCTGGAGGGCCTGGCCTGGCCCTTGGCCCTGCAACGCGCCAACTGGGTCGGCGCACAGGCGATTCAGGTGCTGGGCGATATGGAGGGGCTGCCTTACCGGCACCAACTGCCGGGATGCTACACATATGTGAACCAATGATTTGTCGCATGGCTTGCCAAGCACGCTCCTTGAAAACAGGGGGCCATATCGAAATCGACCATCCTCTGGCGGACCATCGCGCAGGTACGGCGACGATGCGGACAAGGCGCCAACGCGCAGCAGCGATGGTCGGGAATGCGCTGGAGTGCTACGACTTCATCGTCTACGCCTTGCTCGCAACATACATCGCCAGGCATTTTTCATACGCCGACATTTCTGACCCGGCACGCCGGTCTCATCCAGCAGCAGGCATTGCTCTCGAATTCCGTTGCACTCAGCGTGCTGGTGATTACCACACCATATTTTGGCTGGCTCTCCGAGCGCATGGGCAGAAAACCACTTCTTCTGGTCTGCTGCATCGGATTTGCGCTGCTCTCATACCCGGTGTTCAGAATCATTTTGAACGGACCCTGGCTGCCTGCGATCATGGCGCTCCAGATCATCATGAATCTCTTCATTGCACGGCGTGCGTGAAACTGCGCATGAAGATCTGAACTGAATACAGCAATCATGAATAGAGACATATTGATATGGGGCGCTGGCGCCATTGGCGGCACGGTGGGTGCCTACCTGTGCAGGGCCGGACTCGATGTGACTTTCGTCGACATCGATGCGCAGCATGTTGCTGCCATACGGGATCGCAAGAAGGGCTTGAGCATCTCCGGTCCCATTGACAACTTTACCGTGCACGCGGATTCATTTTTACCGGAAGAGCTTCGGGGTCAATGGAACCGGATATTCCTCTGCGTCAAGGCACACCATACGCAGCAAGCCTGCGAGGAACTTCTTCCATATCTCGCTCCGGGCGGTTTCGTCGTCTCGCTCCAAAATGGCCTGTGCGAGCGAACCATTGCCGAAATCGCAGGGCGCGAACGGACCATTGGCGCATTCATCAATTTCGGCGCCGACTGGATCGAAGCCGGCGCAATAATGTATGGCAACCGGGCAGCCGTGGTCGTCGGCGAATTGAAGGGCGAGGATACGATGCGCCTCCGGCAACTGCTGGCAGATCTGAAACTGTTCGAACCCCGGGCCGAAGCGACGACCGATATTTGGGCCTTCCTTTGGGGGAAACTTGCCTACGGCTCTTTGCTGTTCGCGCAAGCACTGGGCCAGGATGGCATCGCAGATTGTCTCGAGCGGCCAGAGTTGCTGCCACTGTGGAGAAAGATGGTCGCTGAAGTACTGGCCGTGGCTGAAGCGGAAGGAGTTGCCCCGTCGGGCTTCAATGGATTCATGCCCGACGCTTTCGCGCCAGCCAAAGGCACGCTGGAAGCGTCCAAAAAATCCGTGGAAAAAATGGCGGCATTCAATCGCCCGAATGCCAAAACCCACTCGGGTATCTGGCGCGACCTTGCGGTCAGAAAGCGAAAGACAGAAGTGGACGCATTCATCGGGAAAATCATGGCCATCGGCAAGATCCACCAGATTCAGTGTCCGGTCCTGGAAAATCTCGTGGAGATGATTCACGAGATAGAAAATGGTCGACGCATCCAGTCCAATGCCAATCTGACAGAGCTGTGGAGAAAAAATGCAAATTGATTTCAAAAATGAAACCGTTGCCGTGAGCGGCGCCGGCGTCGGTTTTGGCCGATCGATTGCGCTGCGATTTGCGGCACTGGGGGCCAGCGTTTACGCTTGCGATATTCGCGAAGAAGCAATGGCCGGGTTGCGCGCGCATGGCGTCGTCACTGACAGGGTGGATCTCTGCCACCGCGAGGAGGCGCGCGACTGGATAAAAACCGTGGAAGCGCGCGCCGCAGGCGCCTTGTCAGTGCTGGTAAACAATGCCGGTGGCGTCGCCGGTCAGACCAACAAGCCCATCGAAACCGTTGCTGATCCGGATTGGGATCGTGTCATTGCGATCAATCTGGGTGCCACTTTTGCGTTGAGCCAAGCGGCGGCGGCCGG
>Ga0081606_1000127_pt1 | contig 27711 bp, 21 predicted proteins | sample EareggfetidaYelm_FD_71127 | JGI IMG/M metagenome (GOLD analysis project Ga0081606, IMG submission 71127) | Earthworm egg capsule microbial community from the University of Washington, USA - E. fetida Yelm (SPADES assembly) (version 2) | ecosystem: Host-associated > Annelida > Reproductive system... | reverse complement strand
CAGTCCGAGCAATGCGCCGCCTGTCAACGAAAAAGAAAGCGCTGGAAAAGAAGGGTTATCATAGGCAGTGAACCCCGCCACCAGGTGAACGCTGCTTGCCAAGGCCAATCCGTTTTGATAACCAATTTTTTCTTTACTCAACTCCACCGCCATTTTATATATATTGGTCGGGTCCATCAGCAACACGTCAAATGCTTTGTCTTTGCGCTTGAACAGAGACTGTTTCATGCTGTCTAAAGCTCCTAGTTCCCTGTCCACTTTCGCAATCATTCCGACGTAATAGTCGCGGCGCAATTTCTCTCTTACTTTCACATAGTCGTTATCGCTCAAAAGGGATAAGATGCCATTTTGAAGCACTGGCAAAATCGCGTTGTCGAAAACTTGCGCCGTCACCAAAAGGGCATTAGTGAACTCTTTTTGCTCCAATTTGTCTTTTTCCTCTGTGTCCTTAATGTTTTCAATGTCAATAGAATAAATAAGGGAGGCTTCCTCTTCTGTCACGCCCAGTTTTTTGGAGGCTTCAAGGCTGTTTCCTTCATTAATCAGTTGCGTCAAATCTTTGGCGATATTCATCGCATAGGGTTCTGTCAAGACGCTGTATTGAATAATCATTCGGCTGGAGTAGCGCTTGGGCACAACCATATAAAAAATGCCGCCCACGGCCGTTCCTATTAAGAGAGCCCACAAAAGAGGTTTGAAATTGTTGCTAATGGCTGAGACCCCCCTGGCCAGCAGTTCAATTATATCTGTTTCTTCAGGATTTTTTTTGCGCGGATCTTCCATTATGTTGTGCGTGTTTCTATTAGGTGCGACCTCTAAAAATTCAATTTACAGGACTCTAAAGTTTTTCGTAAAAGGGTTGGTTTAACCCATAAAGTTTTTTAAACAAGTTTTTTAAAAGTGTCCCATGGGTGAATTTTAAGTGGCCGCAACATTTTGTTCCGCAAACTTACATGAATATTTTAAACCACACGCAATTGACCTAAAAAAAATCGCCCGCTTTTCATAATTTCCTTTCAATATTAGAGGCATAACCTGCCAAATGCCTCTAAAAAAACCCAAGCTATAAGTCTCTGATTTTCTCCTTTAACAGGCGTTTCTGCAAAAAGCGTGCAACGGAGAACCGCGAAGCCCCGAAAGGGCGCATCTGCCCGCGATGAGCACAGACCGTGGAAGGAGTCGCCCTCCGCCGCCATTGCGCTATGCCGAGACAAACACGAGTAGCGGGGGGTCAAATGGGAGGCATGCAAAACGGCAAAAACTATGGCCGGCGTTGGCTTACGCCGATTAAAGCAAGTCCTGTATGCGGCTCTCATTAATACCTGCAGGAGGCTCCCTCGCTATTGTGCGACGCCTTTTCAGGACTTACCTTGCCTCTCATGCGCCTACGCCCTGCTCCAGTTTTTTTCGGGAAAATTCATCCAGCGCCCCCATGAGCGCCATACCGCCAAGAATAACCGAAATGACGATTACGCCGAGGAAAGCGCCGCCCGCCAGCGAAAACGACATATTGGGAAACGAGGGCATATTATAAACCGTAAAACCCGTCACGAGATGAACCGTGTTCGCCAACTCCAGTTTGTTTTGATAACCAATTTTTTCTTTATTCAACTCCACCGCCATTTTATATATATTGGTCGGGTCCATCAGCAACACGTCAAATGCTTTGGCTTTGCGCTCAAACAAGGACTGTTTCATGCTGTCTAAAGAGTTTAGTTCCCTGTCCACTTTCGCAATCATTCCGATGTAATAGTCGCGGCGCAATTTCTCTCTTACTTTCACGTAGTTGTTATTGCTCAAAAGAGATAAGACGCCGTTTTGAAGTTGGGGCAAAACCGCATTGTCGAAAACTTGCGCCGTCACCAAAAAAGCGTTAGTGAACTCTTTTTCCTCCAACTTATCTTTATCCTTATCTTTTGACTCTGTGTCCTTAATATTTTCAATGTCAATGGAATAGATAAGGGAGGCTTCCGCTTGCGTCAATCCCAGTTTTTTGGAGGCTTCAAGGCTGTTTCCTTCGCTAATTAATTGCGTCAGATCTTTGGCGATTCTCGCCGCATAAGATTCGGCTAAGACGCCGGATTGAATAATCATTCGGCTTGAATAGCGCTTGGGCGCAGTCATGTAAAAAACAGTGCCGATAATCGCTCCGATTAAAAAAGACAACAGCAAGGTTTTGAAGTTTTTTCTAATCGCTCTCGCGCACTTGGCCAGCAACGCGACGGCGTCTATTTCATTAGGACTCACCCTCTCCGTTTTCACCCGAGAGCGAGTTTTTTCCGCTTCCATAATTTCGGCTTCCATAATTTCCATTGCCATATAACGGGAGTTAGATATTCGTAGTATATTGCGGCACAAATATAGAAATATATAAATATAATTTATTATTTCTATACTTAACTATAATTTTTAAACATGGGAAAAATTGCCGTGATCGGATTGGGGTATGTGGGCTTGCCGTTGGCTGTGGAGTTTGGCAAGCTGTTGCCGGTGATAGGGTTCGACATTAGAAAGAGCCGCGTGGAAGAATTGCAAAACGGCCGCGACTCCACTCACGAAGTGGAAGAGGAAGACTTAGCTCAAGCTAAAAACCTTGCCTTTTCGTACAAAGAAGACGAACTGCGGACGGCGACTGTTTTCATTATTGCCGTCCCCACGCCGGTTGATAAACATAAAACCCCCGACCTCTCCCCCCTCATCTTGGCAAGCGAACTGACAGGACGCGCGTTAAAAAAAAATGATTTGGCGATTTTTGAGTCCACGGTCTATCCCGGTTGCACAGAAGAAGTTTGCGTGCCCATATTGGAAAAAATCAGCGGGTTGAAATACAACGTTGATTTTTTCTGCGGCTATACGCCGGAACGAATCAACCCCGGCGATAAGCAACGCCGCCTCCCCGACATTGTGAAAATCACGAGCGGAAGCACCCCCGCCATTGCCGACAAAGTGGACGCCCTCTATCAAAAAATTATAAAGGCCGGTACCCATAAAGCCTCCTCCATTAAAGTGGCCGAAGCGGCGAAGGTGATTGAAAATTCGCAACGCGATTTGAACATTGCCTTTGTCAATGAATTGGCTTTAATATTTGAACGCATCGGCATTGATACGCACGAAGTGTTGGAGGCGGCGGGCACCAAATGGAATTTCCTCCCCTTCAAGCCGGGACTGGTGGGCGGCCACTGCATCGGCGTAGACCCTTATTATCTCACCTACAAAGCCGAAAGTCTGGGCTACCATCCCGAAGTAATATTGTCCGGCCGCCGCATCAACGACAACATGGGCGTTTACATTGCTTCCCGCGTCATCAAACTGATGACCATGCGCCAACTTCCCATTCACGGTTCCTCTATTTTAATGCTGGGGATTACGTTCAAAGAAAACTGCTCCGACGTCCGCAACAGCCGCGTGGCCGACGTCATTCAAGAACTGCAAAGCTACGGCGCCCAAGTCGAGGTGTACGACCCCCATGCCAATGCGGACGTGGTGGAAGAAGAGTACGGGCTGACGCTCACAAAAACCATTTCCAAAAAATATCAAGCCATAGTCCTGGCCGTGAGCCACGATGAATTTAAGGCGTTAGATTGGGAAAAACTTTCTGCCCCGCCCACGGTGGTCTTTGATGTGAAAGGGGCGCTGAACAGAAAATTTGTTACGGCTAGATTATAAAACCAAAGAATATGTCAAAGCAAAAAATTTTAGTAACGGGGGGCGCCGGCTACATTGGCGCACATACGGCAGTGGCGCTCCTGCAAGCGGGATTTAAACCCGTCATTATCGACGACTTGTCGAAGAGCGACGAAACTTTATTAAAAGGAATAAAAAAACTCACCGGCGTTAAACCCGACTTCTACAAAGGAAGCTGCGCAAGCAAACCTTTTGTCAAGAACGTTTTTAAAAAGGAAAAAAATATAGCGGGCGTCATTCACTTTGCGGCATTCAAATCGGTGAGCGAATCGGTGACCCAACCGATTAAATATTACCGCAACAATATCGACTCCCTGCTCACGCTGTTGGAAGTGATGCCGTATTTCGGCGTCGGCGATATTATCTTCTCTTCTTCATGCACGGTCTATGGACAGCCCGACGCCATCCCGGTAAATGAGGACGCTCCTTTCAAAAAAGCGGAATCCCCCTACGGCGCCACCAAACAAATTTGCGAGTACATTTTAGAAGATGCGAAGAAACAAGGTTTTCGCTCGGTCGCGTTGCGTTATTTCAATCCCATCGGCGCTCACTCGTCGGCATTGATCGGAGAACTGCCCATTGACGTGCCGGCCAACTTAGTGCCCTACATAACCCAAACCGCAATAGGAAAAAGAGAGAAACTCACCGTCTTTGGCAATGACTACGACACGCCCGACGGAACTTGTCTCCGCGATTTTATTCACGTCATGGATTTGGCAGACGCTCATCTAAGCGCTTGGAAATATTTGCAACAGCAAACGAAAGAAAGCCGTTGCGACGTCTTCAATGTGGGCACCGGCAACGGCACTTCCGTGTTGGAATTAATCAAAGAGTTTGAAAGAGTAACGAAACAAAAACTTAACTACAGCATAGGCGCGCGCCGCGAAGGAGATGTGGTGAAAACGTATGCCGACCCCGCACGCGCATTTGACAAACTGAAGTGGAAGCCCGCGCACACCCTTGGCGACGCCCTGCTCCACGCATGGAATTGGGAGAAAAAACTAGCCAAGCGATGAAAATTGTCATGGTAGATCTGCAAGCGCAATACAGGCGACTTCGTTCGGAAATTGATGAAGCCATGCAGGAAGTTCTTCATTCCGCGCAGTTTATTCGCGGGCCCCAAGTCAAAGAATTTTCCGATGCCTTGTCGCGCTATCTTCACGGCGCTTACGCAGTGCCTTGCGGCAACGGCACCGATGCGTTGCAAATTGCTTTAATGGCGCTCGACCTTCAGCCCGACGATGAAGTAATTCTCCCCGCCTTCACTTATGCGGCGGCGGCGGAAGTCACTCACTTGCTTCGCCTTCAGCCAAGATTTGTCGATGCGGGGGAAGACTTTAATATAGACGTCGCTAAAATTGAAGAGGCCGTGACTTCCAAAACTAAAGCGATTATCCCCGTTCACCATTTCGGACAAACGTCGAAGATGGACGCCATTCTGAACATGGCTCAAAAACATAACTTATTTGTAATAGAAGACAATGCGCAGTCGCTTGGCGCCGACTATTTTTCGGCAGAGGGCGCGCGAAAAGCGGGAACAATCGGCGACATTGGAACAACTTCCTTTTTCCCGACTAAAAATTTAGCCTGCTTCGGCGACGGAGGAGCCATGATTACGCAAAATCAGGAACTCGCCAAAAAGCTGGCGATGATTGCCAACCACGGGCAACAGAAGAAGTATTATCACGAAATAATCGGCGTCAACAGCCGTCTGGATACCCTTCAGGCGGCTGTATTGAAAACCAAACTTCAATACTTAGACGATTTCAACCATCGCCGCAGAACCGCCGCCGACCAATATGATTTTCGTTTAAAAGAAATTTCAGAAATAAAACTGCCCGTCCGCAACGCGCACTCGTCGCACGTATTTCATCAATACGTCATTCAAACCGAAAAGCGCGACGCCTTGCAAAAGTTTTTGGCCGACAATGAAATTCCTTCGATGATTTATTACCCCTTGCCCTTGCCTTTTCAGCCGGCCTACCAAAACGCACGCTATAAAAAAGGCCGTTTTCCCCGTGCTGAAAAACTATCCGCCGCCGTTTTATCATTGCCCATTCACACAGAAATGAATGAAGCCATGGTAGATTATATTTGCGATGCCATTGTTAAGTTTTTTAAAACCAAGTCATGAGTAATTTTTTTGTTCATCCCTCCGCTTGCATTGATGAAGAATGTGTCATTGGCGAAGGCGTCAAGATTTGGCATTTCTGCCACATTATGTCACATTCCGTGATTGGGAAAAATTGCAGTTTGGGGCAAAATACAGTGGTGTCTCCGCAGGTGAAACTCGGTTGCAACGTGAAGGTGCAAAACAATGTCTCGCTCTATACAGGAGTGATTTGCGAAGACGATGTGTTCATTGGTCCTTCCGTGGTTTTCACCAACGTTATCAATCCTCGCAGCGCCGTCGTTCGCCGCGGACAATACAGCGAAACGCTTGTGAAACGGGGAGCAAGCATTGGCGCAAATGCCACGATTGTTTGCGGAAATACGATTGGTCAATTTGCCTTCATCGGCGCGGGGGCGGTGGTCACCAAATCCGTTCCCGACTATGCCTTAGTGATGGGCAATCCCGCCCGTCAAACCGGATGGATGAGCGAGTTTGGGCATAAACTAAAATTCGACGGCGAAGGAAAAGCAACCTGCCCCGAAAGCAATGAAGTTTATTTTTTGAAAAACGGGGCGGTGACAAAACTGAAAACGAAAAACTAAAGGCGAAGAGCGCGTGCGGCAGATTATTTTAAATACTTGCTTAGGGGTTGCAATGCTATTGGAACGGAGGTTCCAAAAGAGGCCGCGCTGACTTGCCAAAGGGGCGGTTTTCATAACAAAAATTACGCTTGACTTGCCCTGATTTTCCCCGATGCAAATATAAGTTTTTAGGCTTGCCCATAGGTCTCCGCCGGGGATAGAATCGGCATGGCAAAGAGAAGCGAGGAAAGCCTTGCGTGAAAATAACCCGATTGCCTCCGCTCATAGTTTTATGTTGAAAAGTCTAACAGCAAATGTTTTAAAACGCCAATATTTTCATGCGCCGATTCATAGTATTCATTATGCAGTTTGAATGGCTGTTTTATTAAAAATTCCGCATTTCTTTTGTCTTTCTGCAACAATAAATTAATCCCCTTTACGGTTTCGTCTGCCTTTCCCTCAAGAAGATAACCCAATAAACTTCCGTTAGGGTATTTTTTGGAGATAAAGCTGTCAATTCCCGTGCTGATGTATCTGCGTTTTAACGCGGAATCGTTTTGCTTCAAATTTTTAGCTTCAAAAAAATACTCGCACTCATCGGCAGACATAAACGACGTAAGTCTAAAATCTATTCTTGGAAATTTATCGGCAAAACCTTTCGCTTTTGGAATATCTTTTGGAACAGGGGCTTCCGTATTGGTTGAAATTTTCCACTTTGTTCTTAACGGATTCTTGTTTATGCGCCTGTGCAATTCAGAAGAAATATCATTTTCGTTCCAATCCGACGACGTCGCTTTTTCAGTTAACGAAGTCTGATAGGCTTCAATAATTAACCGAAAGCATTTGTGTTCGAAAGCGCCTCTGAATTTTTCGGAAACAGTACTGTTCAACGCCATCGTTAATGCGGCTTTAAAATTTCAAGAATTAATTCGGAAGCATCTTCTGCCGCCATTGACTTTGACCAAAACCGACGTTGATTAGGACGGATAATATAGACGTCGTTTCCTGTTTTATAATTAAGTTTTTTTCTGAAATAGATATTGCTTGCTTTTTTTTCCCATAAATGCTTGTCCATTTTTTTCAGCGCCTCATCGACAAACTCTTTAGACACGACGACTTCTTTTTGATTTTCCTCAAAGGAAAGTTTAATCAGCATCAGAGGCGTGAATCTGCCGACGCCATAAACGGCGGCATTCGCAAACAAATGCTGTCCGTCGAGAAAATCATTGAGCGCGGCGCTGATTTGTTTTCCGTACTCTATTATTTGTTCTTGCAATGTCGGGTACAGCGCTTTTGATTTTTCCTGTCTGTGAAATAAATCCATGCTATACTCTATGCAGTCATTTAGGAGAGAAATGTCATTGGCGCTTAAACCAAGGCTTTCATAAATTGCTTTATCTATATTTTCCTTTATATTTTCTTCCGTCTCTTCATTCTCCAAAAAATTATCTAAGCCATTTTTTGATTTTAGTTTTTCCATTAAAGCTTCTGCGGCGTTTTTTATCTTCCCCGTTTGTTTTTCGTTAATGGGAATAGATAAATATTCATTTTTCATGACTTGCTCTCTTTCAATTCCGTAAGACGAAATGGTCATAAACAAAAAATAGGCGCTGAACCTTGAATTAAAGTATGCGGAGAGGAAATACAATTTATCAATCTCTTGCTTTTCCGAGTAAAACCCATAAACGCCATCCCTAAAAGAACATGGCACGTCAATGCAGGAGGCGCACACGCGGTTGTTTTCAAGCCCTTTTTTTATGACCAAGTGAGGATTTATAAAGGCGTCTGTATCGCCTAGTCTTCGGAAAGCCGTCAGGCGCTCTATTTCCGCAAGATTAGAAACGCGATGGAAACCCTTGTAAAAATCGACGGCTTTTGGCGTTTTTATCGATTTATTGGCGTTAGTCAGCGCTTGTTCATGCGTATAATATTTTGTGATGAAATCGGCGTCTAAATAGGGTAAATTAGTCAATGCTTCAGAGCGCTTGGGTTTATCTTTTTTTTGCGTCAGCAACTGAAATCCGGCGCCGGATTTTATATGGTGATTTTTCGCGAACTCTTTAATCGTGCCGAATTGGGAATGGCTCAATCGCCGCAACAACTCCCAATCATTCGCTCCGCCCCACATCGCAATTTTCCATATCTTGGTATCTGGTTTCCGACACTCCTCTCTTGGCAAATATTTTAAGTCTGTAAAGTCAATAGACAGCCCGTCGAGCATATTGGATTTGAGGTAAGTTTTTGGCACGTAATAGGCCATTTTATCAGAAGGTTTTTGGGGAGGTTCTTTCCTGTAAAACACGAGGCTTATAGGCCCCGCAGCCCCGCCAAATAATTGCCCGCCAAAATCATTTTTTGCGCGGCGAAGAATGGAAAAGTTAAACACCTTTTCCGCATAACAATTATTAAACAGCCATTTTCTGAAATTCTGATAAGCGCCGCCCGTGTTGGTCAAAACTTTGGTGTTAAATATCAATGCGATTTCGCCATTCGGCGCAAACGTTATTGCTTTATGCAGGAACGGCAACGCCTTTTCTTTGGCAAAATTATTTGTATCGCAATAGCGGCGCATGGATTCTGATAAATCGGCGGTCCCAAAAGGGGGGTTGCCTATCACCAAATCGAACTCCGTATTTTCAATCTCCGGGTTTGACTTAATGGCGTCTCTGCAAAACAGATTTCCTCCCTGCGTGCGCAATGATTTATCATTGGGATCATTGATAAGATTAGGCAAACGGTATTTTTTCTTTTGCCATAAAGTTTTGGGGTCTAAATTATCAAGCAATGCCAAATACAAACTGAATGCCGCCACTTTTATGGCTTGCGGATGCAGTTCAATGCCGAAAATATGGTCGGTCAATAATTTTTTCAGCTTCTCGAAGTCGGTTAGTTTTTCTTGGCGCTGATTTTCGAAGCGTTTTACCAAACGTTTGAAACTTGCGGCCAAAAAAATTCCGGAGCCGCAGCTTGGGTCTAACACTTTTACATGATAGTTTTTTTCTCCTTGATGGGCGGGCAGTTTCTCGTTCAGCATAAATTCGACCAAAGAAGGAGGCGTATAATAAGCGCCTGTTTTTTTCTTTAGTTCGGGGTCGGTTTTGAACAAGAAGTTCTCGTAAATTTCACTCAGCAACTCAATGGGTATAATGCTGAAATCAAACAATCTCCAATTTTCAAACAGGGTAGTTTGCGGGGTGTTATCGCAACCGCTGATAAAACATTTTTTTATCAGTCGAAGCTGTTCCGCCGATATTTTTTCTCCTTTTTCTACGGTAAAAACATTGCCGTTAAAATGCTCCTCCAGTTCTTCAAATAATTTTTTAGCGGCGTGTATGTCTTCCAAAATATCAAAATAAGACGCCGCTCCTTTTTTTATTTTGGAATAGAATTTTTCGTCCGCGGCCCCTCGGTCTTCAAGGTACAGCAAGAATAAAGACCGAAGAATTATTTTATGAATAAGGGCAATCGCAAGACCTTGTTTTTCAAGTTGTTGAGCGGTACTGACCAAACTCGTTATGAGATATTTATCCACTCTGCGTTGCAGGTTGATTTTATCTCTGATAAGCTGAGCTTCTTCCAAAGTCCAAACCGTTCCCGTGTCGATGGCAATTCTTGAAAACAGCGGGTTGAGTTCCTGAAGACGGTTCTTGTCTGAAAAGCGGCATGTTTTTATTTCCACGCTTTGCAACTCCTTTTCGCAATCAAAATTTTCTTTGGTTTTAATGAGCGGCTTTTCGGAACAGTTATAAATGCGAATTTCCGTTTCAGAATAAACGTATAAGAACAGCGCTTTTTTGTAGTTCCAGATTTTTCTGTGCGCCTCGGCTATTTTTTGCAATGTCTTTTCGTCAAAAATTTTTACCTCTTTCAGAAATATCGCGGGAAAGCTATTGCCGTTTTCGTCTGTATTAAAATAAACCGCATCAACCCCAAATTCACAAACCTGATCTAATATGGCAATTTGACTGTCCGATATTTGTTTTCTGTCGGCATTTACGGAAACCGTTCTCCCGACAAACCCTAATTGTTGCATGATGGTTGAAACGGCCATAGCTATATCAATTTAAAATCAATCCCCGCATCCTTCGTCTGCCTCGCCTTGACTTTCAGCCCATCGCTGCTTGTAAAGAGATTGTCAGGGGGCATTGCTTTTTGGGGTTGCGCTGAAATGCTCTTCCCCGTTGCTTTTCCGTTCATTTCTTCCGATGCAATTATCGAATAGAGCACATCGAAAAAATTGACGTCATCAGAAAAAACCGCTTTAAATTTTTCCCGCTCAATTTTTCTTTCCCGAAAAATGTCAGGGAAAAGCGATTGGATGCGGCCCCGCTTGCCTTGCGTCGTATTTAATGATTCTCCGTTCATTTTTCGTTTTTCTTTATGCGCAACTCTGCATTTTTATCAGCCTCTTTTAAGGGCTGGCGTCGTTGCCTCATTTGTCAAATCATTTGTCAAATGTAAGATAAAATAACAGGAATATTATTGCCTTATGATGAATAGGGGGTATTTCAAATCGCCCTAATTAAGGTTTCGCCAAACCACTCGCGAAACAACGGGAAACCTCTTTTTCTTGGGGCTTGCAGAATTCCTGCGGCAACCTCCCCCGAGTCCAAAATGTCCCGCGATGAGCGCCGTGCCCCGCAAGATAATAATTAAGGGATAAGGACTTGATCTGGCGATAGAAACCGGGGTTTGGACGGTCGTAAATTATGAATTATGAGCTCGCCGTCGGCAAGCGCGTATTCTCTTCTCGCGATTGACAATTCATAATTCTGGTATCTGTTTGTGCGTTGCGGGGTTACCGAATTTCGCGAAAAAAAGAGGCTCATATCCTTTAAAATGCGGGTTACTTTTTTCCTTTTTTTGGGTATTAAAAGGCATAGTCCTAATATAATTCCAAACATTAGGTGTTTAAACACACAATCATGAAACACTTACTCTCCTCTCTTCTTTGCCTCCTTCTTATTGCCTCTTGCAAAGACAAACAAACCAATTCGGGCGCTGAAAAAAAAGTTACTTCTGTCGCTATTGCTCCCGACAATCCTTCCGTGGCGGTCGGCCGAAACATTAGGCTCACCGCGACGGCAACGCCTGCCGATGCGTCTCAAGCGGTGACGTGGACAAGCTCTGACACGGCCAAAGCAACTATTAATGCAACCACTGGCACCGCGACAGGAATAGCCATAGGCACCGTTACCATTACTGCCGTTGCCGACGGAAGCGGCGTCGCGGGAACGACCGCGCTCACGGTGAGAAACCGCAGCGCCGACGCTTCTGTTTCTGCCATTGCCTTAGGCGGCGAAAACTTCATTGTGTCTGTTCCCTCCGATGGCGCGGCTGTTGTCTTGGCCAATGCGCCGCGCTCTATTGCTTCTCACCTCAAAGCCATAAAAGTGAATATCACGGCGGCGGCTAATGCGTCCGTCAAAATTGGAGCCGCCGTTTTCGTCAACGGAAACACGATTGACTTCACAAGCCCTGTAACCTTCACCGTTACCGCAGAAGACGGAACTACGGCGAAAAATTACACGCTGGGCATTACTCCTTACGCCGCCGCTTCCAATCCTTACGGCATTTACACGGTCAAACATTTGGTCGACGTCGCCAATGCGTTGGACAAGAATTTTCTCTTGAAAAATAATATTGACCTGCCCGATGCGAATGCGGCAGGAGCGGCGGCGGCAGGCATAAAAGACTATGCTTCCGCAGGATGGTTGCCGCTTGATTCCCTCACGGGCACATTCGACGGAGGAAACTTTAGCATCAATAATTTTTATGTCAGACGCGAGACCGTAAAAGCAGGTCTTTTTGCAGCCCTTGGAAGAGGGGGCGTTATCAAAAACCTGGGCGTGAACGGGGTAAGCGGAACGGCGGCCGCAGGGAGCAACAACAACGACAAGCAATATACGGGTATGTTGGCAGGCTACAGCTCAGGGACTATTGAGAAATGCCATGCAACGGGAAATGTTTCTTCTTCTTCCGTTGCCGGCGGCTTGGTGGGGTATAACCACAAGGGCGCTGTCAGCCACAGTCATGCGGCGGGGAACGTGGCTTCTTTTTCTTCTTATGCGGGCGGCTTGGCGGGGCGCAACAGCGGCGCCATCAGCAATAGCTATGCCACGGGAACCGTCTCTTCTTCCTCCTCTTCTGCCTCTGATGTTACTTTCGCGGGCGGCTTGGCGGGGTATAACAGCGGCGCCATCAGCGATAGCTATGCCACGGGAGCGGCGTCTTCTCACAGCTCTAGTTCTAATTCTGCCGCCGGGGGGTTGACGGGGGTTAGCGTCAGAGGCGGCATCAGCAATAGCTATGCTACGGGAACTGTGTCTTCTTCTAGTTCCGGCGCCAGAAGTAATTCTACCGCCGGCGGTTTGGCGGGAATTAACGTCCTCGGCCACATCAGCAATAGCTATGCTACGGGAGCGGTGTCTTCTTCCAGTTCTAATTTTTCTTTTGCGGGCGGCTTGGCAGGGCATAGCAGCGGCGCCATCAGCAATAGCTATGCCACGGGAACGGCTTTTTCTATTTCTGTCGCTTCTTCTTACGCGGGCGGCTTGGCGGGGTATAACAGCAACGGCAATATCCGCAATAGTTATTCTGCGGGAAGCGTTAAATAATAAATCGCCTTAGACTGAAAATTCCCGTTTTGGCAAACCCGTCTAATCAATTTTACTACTGATGAAATATTTAAAAGGAAATCTATTAGAAGCACATACACAATCTTTAGTTAACACAGTTAACACGGTTGGGGTAATGGGGAAAGGCATTGCTTTGCAATTTAAAGACGCATTTCCGACGAATTTTAAAATCTATGCCGCCGCTTGTAAAAAGAAAGAACTGCAAATCGGCAAACTGCTTGTCGTGAAAGAACAAACTTTTGAAGGAGAAAAGATAATCATCAATTTTCCTACTAAAACGGAATGGTACATGAAGTCAAAATATGAATATATAGAAGAAGGATTGAAAGAACTGGCCAAGCTGATAGATGAGCACAAAATTACAAGCATTGCTATTCCGCCTTTGGGTTGCGGCAACGGCGGATTGAAATGGGAGAAAGTAAAAGCCCTGATTGAAAAATATTTAGGCCATTTAAGCCTCGCCGACATTCAGGTATATGAACCCAATACATTAATTAAAGAAATTTTAAAGAAACAAGACGTCAATAAAGAAACAAAGCTGACGCCGGCCGGGGCTATGGTGTTGTATGCCCTGTTTTATTATGAATCATCCGGGGAAAACGCAAGCCTTTTTGTGGCCAATAAATTGGCTTACTTTTTACAGCGGCTGGGCGAGAAGAGTTTAAACCGATTGAAATTTGAAGCAAAGCATTATGGCCCTTACTCAATTCAAGCGGAGCATTTGTTGCATAAGGTCAATGGCAAATATTTAAAAGGGTTGGAGCACATGAACGTAAAACCATTTGAGCCGTTGGAATTGCAGTATGATAAAATAAACGAGGTGAGCGATTATGTCAAAAAAGAACTTAGTTCGGAGCAACGCGCGCGGCTTTCAAATTTGGTGAAATTGATTGACGGTTTTCAATCGGCATTGTCGTTAGAAATTTTGGCAACGGTAGATTTTGTGAGAAAAAATAACCCCGGTATCAATCCAGAGGAACTTGTGGCTTCTGTTCAAAATTGGTCTGATCGAAAACAAACGCTATTTCAGGAAAGATATATTCAGATAGCGGCAAACCGCTTGCATGAATACGGCAATCGCCTCGATATTTCATAGCCGACGTCTTTAAACAAGCAAAATGCAACCGCGCATTTAACCCGCTCAACTCCCTGCGGAAAATAAGGGAGACTAAGAATTTGCTTTTTTGTGGTCTGCCAAAAACTTTGCCAGCCCGACGTCGGTGAGGGGATGATTAAGCAAACCTGTAATCACGTGGAGCGGACAAGTAGCGATGTCGCCGCCGGCTTTGGCACATTCGATGATGTGCATGGAATGGCGGACGCTGGCGCAGATGATTTCTGTTTCGTAGCAATAATTGTCGAAGATGAGGCGAATGTCGCGGACGAGTTGAACCCCGTCGGTTGCCACGTCGTCCAGTCTTCCGATGAAGGGAGAAACATAGGTAGCCCCGGCTTTGGCGGCCAACAAGGCCTGCCCCGGAGAAAATATCAGAGTACAGTTGGTGCGAATCCCTTCTGCCGCAAATTTTTTGATAGCCCGAATCCCGTCTTTAATCATCGGCACTTTCACCACAATTTTATCGTCGATTTTGGCCAATTCTTTTCCTTCGGCAATAATGGCGTCGAACTCCGTGGCGATCACTTCCGCGCTCACTTTGTCTTCTGCAATTTTGCAAATGGCTTTATAATGCGCCGTCACTTTATCCTTCCCAATTCCTTCTTTAGCCATTAAAGTAGGGTTAGTGGTTACGCCGTCTAAAACCCCGAGGTCAAAAGCTTCTTGAATGTCTTGGAGATTGGCGGTGTCAATGAAAAATTGCATAAAATTTTATTTTATTTAGAATGGAATAAACAGTCAAAAAAAAATGGCAAACCGTTCATCGCACCGCTACAACCATCTACCCTTGCTGCCTTTCGACCCTGGGGGAGTTCAATAGGAGCTGGTCGTGCCGGCTTGCCGGGGGCAAAGGTAATAGATTTTGGGAGAAATCTAGGGGGGCATTTTTATTATTTAATCGTCTCTTTAAAAAACACAGACAAAAGAGGCTTAGGAAAAAGGAATGGCCTCTTTTGTGGCCGCAGGGGTTGCCGAATAACCCGCGCAACGGATTGAATAAACAGATTGAATAAACGCCTCTTTTTGCCCCTCCTAAAAGTTGCATCTATTGCTTGAATCTAAGGGTTATTTAATCCTAAAATCTTAAAATCCTAATAAAAAAATTAATAAAAAAATTAAATTGCCGCATAAACCAATTAGCCCCCCAAAAACAATATGGCAAACTTCGGCAAAACATGGTGGGGTCAGCAATGGCTGAACTCCTTGAACAATATTGACTACAGCAACCGTCTTCCGCGAGGGAGCCGTTATGCGAACAAAGGCGCGGTTACAAAAATTACCGTCAAAGAAAACCAAATCACGGCTTATGTACAAGGCTCCAGACCCAAGCCTTATAAAGCGGAGATTATTTTGCCGCCCTTTTGTGAGCCTGAATTGAGCGAGTTCATCAATCGGGTGGCCTTAAAGCCGGTGATTATTTCAAAAATGCTCAATCGGGAATTAGACGCCGAAGTGCTCTCCATAGCGGAAAGCACGGGGCTGAAAGTATTCCCCAAACAATGGAGCGATTTCAAAATGCAATGCTCTTGTCCCGACTGGGCGGTGCCCTGCAAACACTTGGCGGCTGTTGTTTTTAAAGTCTGCGATGAAATTGACAACAACCCGTTTTTGGTATTCAATCTTCATAAGGCAGATCTGATTGCCGAACTGAATAAGCTGGGAATTTTGGTGAACAAAGAATCGGCTGAAATACCCGTCTTGTCGGATTTGTATTTTGATGCAAAAGCCAAGAAAAGAGAGGATTACAATGCGGAAAATGCGTATCAAAAAATTTCTTTCTCCGCGCTTTTCTCCATCCGCGAACCGCTTATCGCTTTATTGTCGGACAGTCCTCCGTTTTATACGGGCAACGGAAATTTTAAAGAAAAATACAGCGCGAAACTGGGAAAAATCGTAAAGGCGGCTCAAAAAATTACGCAAGGAAAAGTAAGCCTTGAGAGCGCTATTTTCAACGCCTCGCTTAAGGAAACAGGGCTAAATTCTCATTCCCATGAAGAGGTGGTATTGAATGAAGAATTTCATTTAAAAGTGAGCGTGAACGACAAGCATTTTCAGGCGATCGATTTCATGCATCAAGCCGCGCAAGTGCCGCCGTCGAAAATTTTGGATTACCAACCCTCCACGGCCTCCCTCCACAGCGTACTTCATTTGGCGGTTCATTTAGTCGCTAACGGGGCGGTGGTTCCGCAAATAGTGCAGCTTAAAAGCAAAGCCTTTGTCATTCGGTGGCTGCCGGCCATGCTTTGCAAAGAAGTCCGCCAACTGACTGAAAAATTAGCGGATATTGTGCCTCCCGGAATTTTTTTACTGGAGGAAAAAAATAAGATGCGGGAAATTAATAAGCAGTCGGAGCTGAATCTCCTCTCGGTTTTTATTACTGAAATGATAAATGCGCTGGATGACAAGAGCGGCGAAGAGACTTTTTTGGACTTGTTTTTCAAAAAGAAAAAATATGCTTTTAACCGTCCCGGAGAAGAAGCGCTCAGCGGCGGAATCAATGCGTGGCTTCAAAAATATTACCTTACCCAAGGAAAATATAAGCCGATGATCACGGCGGAGGAGTTGCGAAACGACAATTTCAAAGTAAGCGTTCATATTGAAGACAATGAGCAGAAACTGAAAACGCCCATAGCCATGAGCGAGGTGCTGAACAAGGAGAGCTGCCGTTCCAAACGATACGATATTCTCCAATCGCTGATGCAAATAAGCAACTTCATCCCGGGCTTAGACGAACACATAAACTCAAGCGGGAAGAAGGACATAGTGATGACCGCAGAAACGTTTACGCCGTTTTTGATGCAGATGATCCCGGCCATACAATTATTGGATATTTCCATTTTGTTGCCGAAATCGCTGCAAAACATTCTCCGCCCCAAACCGAGTCTCAAGGTCAAGAAGAAAGAAAGCAAGGGCTTGTCCCTTTTGCGCCTCGATGATTTATTGGATTTTGATTGGCAGATAGCCCTCGGCGATACGCTGATGAATGAGGCGGAGTTCAAAAAATTGCTGAAGCAATCCGACGGGTTAATAAAATTTAAAACGAATTATATTTATGTAAAAAAGGAAGAGCTTGAAAAAATTTACAAACACTTTTCAGAGACCAAAGAACTAAATGCTTTTCAGTTGCTTAGGGCGGCGTTGGGCGGGGAATATCAGGGGGCAAAAATAGCGCTGACCGAGGAAGTGCAAGCCCTGATAGACGAACTGACGAATTTTAAAGAAATACCGATGCCAAAGGGAATTGTCGCGGAATTGCGTCCCTATCAAAAGCGCGGCTATTCGTGGTTGTACCGCAATTCGCGAATTGGGTTTGGCAGCGTGATGGCCGACGACATGGGCTTGGGAAAAACCCTTCAGGTGATTGCGGTGATTCAGAAATATAAAGAAGACGGACTGCTCGGAAAACAAAAAGTGATGGTGGTGGCGCCCACGGGATTGTTGAGCAACTGGGAAGCGGAAATGCGAAAATTTGCCCCCTCATTGACCTCCAAAATTTATCACGGAACGAACCGAAAAATAGACGCCACAGATGACTTTGACGTCTTGATTACTTCTTATGGCGTGATCCGAAGCGACGCCAAAGAATTGAAGAAAAGAAACTGGCACTCCTTAATTATTGATGAAGCGCAGAACATAAAAAACAGCCAAACCGAACAAACCAAGGCAATAAGGACTATTCCCGCTTCTAATTTTATCGCCATGAGCGGCACGCCCGTAGAGAATCGTTTGAGCGAACTGTGGAGCATAATGGACTACAGCAACCGGGGACTGTTGGGAAGCATAAAAGAGTTTAATGATACCTACGGGAATCCCATTCAACTGAACAATGATTTTAAGACCGCCGAAAAACTGAAAAAAGTAACCGCGCCGTTTTTAATGCGACGCCTCAAAACCGACAAGTCCATTATCTCTGACCTCCCCGACAAAATTGAAATGGATTGTTTTGCTTCCCTCGCCAAAGATCAGGCATCCCTGTATGAAAAAACATTGCAGAAAGCCATGCAAGAAATTGAAGGCATCACGCTTTCCGACAGTAAATCGCTCTTTGTCCGTCAAGGCTTGGTGTTGCAAATGATTTTAGCCTTAAAACAAATCTGCAATCACCCGACGCAATTTCTTAAAAATAAGGCGATGGACGCCTCGTTGAGCGGGAAAATGGAATTGCTTTTTGATAAGCTGGACAGCATCGCGGACAGCAATGAAAAAGTTTTAATATTCAGCCAATTCACCGAAATGGGGGGATTGCTGAAACATTTTATCGCCGAGCGTTATAAAGAAGAACCGCTCTTTTATCACGGAGGCAGCGCCCTCAAACAGCGGAACGAAATGGTGCATAATTTTCAAAACAACCGAGCTGACAAGATTTTTATTTTGTCGCTCAAAGCAGCCGGCACGGGATTGAACCTTACGGCCGCCAATCACGTCATTCATTATGATCTTTGGTGGAACCCCGCGGTGGAAGCGCAAGCCACCGACCGCGCTTATCGCATCGGACAAAAAAGCAATGTGATGGTGCATCGGTTTATTGTCAAAAACACGTTTGAAGAGCGCATCAACGAGATGATTCAGCAAAAGAAAAACCTTGCCGAAATGACCGTAGCCACAGGCGAAAACTGGATCGGAAATTTAAGCAATACGGAATTGAAAAATATTTTCTCCATGACCTGATGACGCGGATTAGGATTTCAGAATTTTCATTTTTTTGACTCCGAATTAGGATTGATTAGAGTTTAGGATAAAAAGTCGGGTTTGTAATTTGAATCTGTTGCTTTTTGTATTTTTACAAACTAAAAATAAGGAAAAGAATGCTTGCAGAGTAATCCGTGATAGCCGACATTAAAGCTATAATTCTTAAAGCCTGGGATAGAGCCGTCAGGCTTGCGGATTTTGAGCGCATCCTGATGTATTAGCAGAATTGCGAACGCACTGCGTTCGCAATTGGGATGGACTCATTACAAAATACTCATTCGCATTGATAATCAAGACCAAAGAGAGTTTTATAAAGCGGAATCCATAAAAAATAACTGGACAACCCGCCAATTAGAACGGCAAATCTACAGCAGCTTGTGGGAACGCTTGTTGATGAGCAACGACAGGGGAAGCGTACTGGCCGTAGCGCGGAATGAAAAGCAACCCGAAGACGCCAAAGAAATTATCAAAGACCCGATGTATCTTGAATTCTTGGGGTTGCATCGGGAAGCATCCTATTACGAAAAGGACTTGGAGCGAGCTATTATTACTCACCTGCATGACTTCCTATTGGAATTGGGCAATGGTTTTTCGTTTGTCGCAAGGCAGAAACGCCTGCATATCGAGGGCGACGAATTTTTTATTGATCTTGTTTTTTACAATCGACTTTTGCAATGCTTTGTGATTATTGAAATAAAGACTTCCAAATTAACCCATCAGGACGTAGGGCAACTGCAGATGTATGTAAATTATTACGATCGATTTGAAAAAAAAGATTTTGAAAACCCGACCATTGGCATTTTGTTATGCGCAGAGAAAAATAATTCTGTCGTAAAGATTTCTTTGCCAGAAAATAATAAGACTATCATTGCAAGCGAATATAAATTGTATTTGCCCTCCGAGCAACAATTAATAGAAGAGGTGAAAAAGGAGATGCTGATTTTCAACAGCAAATAAAGAGGGGGCGCTTTTTTTGTCGCAAAGCATTAGCCGTTAAAAAACAATCCATAGCCCTTTGCGAAATAGACGACATTCTTTGCGGTGAAATTTAACCGCTAAAGACGCCAAGCGTATGGAGGCGGATTTTCCAAGAGGCAAGCAGAGCTTTTCCGCCAGTTTTACCGCACATTTTGAATTGCGAATACACTGTATTCGCAATTGGGACGGGCACATTGCAAAACGCCCATTCGCACTGATAATCAAGCCACAAGAGAGTCTTATGGGGCGCTTTTCAAACTGTTTAATGCACATTGCGCAAAAAATCTCAAAATAAAACCGCCGACCCGACATTCCCCCCCAAAAAAAGCTCATTTGCCTGCCTGTTCAAATAATTGAATGTCTTGGCAGGAAAAGAACGGGGAAGGAGCGGAGCCGCGCTTCTCTTCCGATTTTATATTAAATCACTAACTTTGCATATACATGAGCGATTCCATTCTCCACGAATGTGGCATAGCGTTGATTAGGTTGCGCAAGCCTCTCTCCTACTATTTGGGGAAATACGGCTACACCTATCCCATTAATAAAATGTATGTACTGATGGAAAAGCAGTACAATCGGGGGCAAGACGGCGCCGGCCTCGCTGCCATTAAAATTGACCAAGAGCCGGGCTATCGCTTTTTCAGCCGCTACCGCTCCATGAAGCGTCAAGCCATTGAAGATATTTTTAAGAGAATTGCCAAGAAATATTCCAAAGCCAAGAAAGCAGGAAAAGACCTCATCAACGACGAGGCGTGGCTCAAAAGAAACGTGGCTTTTGCGGGAGAATTGTGGCTCGGTCATTTGCGCTATTGCACCCACGGAAATAATTCCATTGAAAGCGTACATCCTTTTTTGAGGCAAAACAACTGGCGAAGCCGAAACCTGGTGATGGCCGGCAATTTCAACATGACTAATGTGGATGAGCTTTTTCAAATATTAGTAGACCTCGGCCAACATCCCAAAGAAAAAGTGGACACGGTGACGGTGATGGAAAAAATCGGGCACTTTTTGGACGAGGAAGTACAAACGCTTTTTGACCAATACGACGCCAAGTTTACCAATAAAGAGGTCAGCGAACTCATTGAGAATGAGTTAGACTTGGGGCGCGTGTTGCGCCGTGCCTGCAAAGATTTCGACGGAGGCTATGCCATGGCGGGTCTCACGGGGTCAGGCTCTGCGTTTGTGGTGCGCGACCCGTCGGGTATTCGTCCGGCCTACTATTATGCGGATGAGGAGGTAATTGTAATTGCTTCCGAAAAACCCGCCATCAAAGCCGCTTTCAAAATTTCGTATGAAGAAATAAAAGAAATTACGCCCGGACACGCCTTAATTATTAATAAAAACGGCGACTATGACGAACAACAAATTTTGCCCGCCCGCAAACGGCTGTCGTGCAGTTTTGAGCGGATCTATTTTTCGCGCGGCACCGACCCGGAAATTTATCACGAACGCAAACAGTTGGGCAAATTATTAGTCCCGCAAGTATTGCAAGCCATCAATTTCGATTTAAAAAATACCGTGTTTTCCTACATCCCCAACACCGCCGAAACCGCTTTTTTGGGATTGATGGCCGGCATTGACGAGTATTTAATTAAGAAACAAAGAGAAGTAATTTTAGAGGGCAAGCCTGTCGTCGGTTCGCTTGAAGACCAAATTTCATTTCGTCCGCGCGTAGAAAAACTCGTGGTAAAAGACGCGCGTATGCGAACCTTCATCACCGAAGACGCCAAGCGCAATGACTTGGTGTCGAATGTGTATGACACGACTTATGAAGTGGTCAGAAAAAACCGCGACGCCTTAGTTATCCTCGACGATTCTATTGTGCGCGGCACTACGTTGGAAAACAGTATTTTGAAAATGCTGGGGCAGTTGGAACCCCGAAAGATTGTGATTGTTTCTTCCGCGCCGCAAATTCGCTACCCCGATTGCTACGGAATTGACATGAGCCGAATGGGCGATTTCGTGGCTTTCCGCGCCATGCTGGCCTTGTTGCGAAAACAAGATAAAGAGTATATGCTGGATGAAGTTTTTCACCGTTGCCTCCGCCATAACCAAGGCCCTGTGCCCAACTACCTAAAAGTATTGTACGACCAATTCACGGCCGATGAAATATCGGCCAAGATTTCTCGAATCGTCAGACCCGAAAATTTTATGCCCGAAATTGAAGTAGTCTTTCAAACCATAGAAAATCTCCACAAAGCCATTCCCAAACATCTCGGCGACTGGTATTTCACAGGAAATTATCCTACGCCCGGCGGCAATCGGGTAGCCAACACATCGTTTGCCAATTTTATGCAGGGCAAAAAGGTGAGGGCTTATTGAAAAGCCTAAAACCAATGCCGCTCCTCGGCAAAACGCGGATTGGGTTCGCGCCGCCGCGGGAAAAAGAAGAGGTTCAGAAAAGGATTTTTAGAGCGATTCGCAATCCGCAGAGATGAAAAGCAAAGTACTTTTAATATACACGGGCGGAACAATAGGAATGATGCAGGACGCAAAAAGCGGGCAGTTAAAACCGTTCGACTTTAAGCATTTGAGAGACCAAATTCCTGAATTAAATAAATTTGACATAGCGCTGTCTGCCATATCATTTGACCGCCCCATAGATTCAAGCGACATGGAGCCAAGCATCTGGATTAAGCTGGCAAAAATAATCGAAAAAAATTATTCCGCCGCGGACGGTTTCGTAATCCTTCACGGAAGCGATACGATGTCATTCACGGCGTCGGCATTGAGTTTCATGTTGGAAAATTTGAACAAGCCGATTATTCTTACGGGTTCACAACTGCCTATCGGAATGGTGCGAACCGACGGGAAAGAGAACCTAATCACCGCCATAGAAATAGCCGCCGCCAAGAAAAACGGAAAGCCTGTGGTGCCCGAAGTGTGTATTTATTTTGAGTATCAACTGTATCGCGGCAATCGGACGCATAAATATAATTCAGAGCATTTTCAAGCCTTTCAATCGGCAAACTATCCTGTTTTGGCGGAGGCGGGAGTTCATCTGAAATATAATCACGGAGCAATCAAAAAGGGGAACGCGAAGAAATTGAAAGTGCAAACCCTGCTCAATCCAAATATTGCCATTCTCAAATTATTTCCGGGAATTACCCCGCAAGCCGCAGAAGCCATTCTGCATACCAAAAACTGCAAGGCCGTGATTTTAGAAACCTTTGGTTCGGGCAATGCAGGCACGCAGAAATGGTTTATCCATGCGCTTAAAACAGCCATTGAAAAAGGAATGATTATCCTGAATGTGACCCAATGCAATGCCGGCGGAGTAATGCAGGGAAAATATGCCGCGAGCGCCGCCTTGTCAAAAATAGGCGTGATTAGCGGCGCCGACATTACTGCCGACGCCGCAACCGCCAAACTAATGTATGTGCTGGGCGCTACAAGCGATAAGAAGAAAATCGAAAAATTATTGAAGACCAATTTGCGCGGAGAAATCACCGTTTAAATTCTTCGCCTCCAATCCCTGACCCGCTAGCCCCGGGCAGGACAAGAGGGATTTTCTTCGGCTAAAGCGGGAAGCCATTCTGCGGAGGCATTAATCATTAACCATTTAATCATTTAATCATTGACTTTGTATTATACAGGCAAAACAATATCTTTGTTCAATGAAAATTTACACCAGAACGGGAGACGACGGGAGCACAGGCCTCTTTGGCGGGAAGCGCGTATCGAAATCCGACCGTCGAATTGGGGCATACGGCGAGGTGGATGAATTGAACGCTTATATCGGAATGTTGCGCGACCGAGCCACGAGTGAGCTGAATAAAGAATTGTTAATAAAAATCCAACATAATTTATTCGTCGTGGGCGCGATGCTGGCCGCCGAGCCGGGGAATACGAAAGTGAAAACGCCGACGTTAGATGAAAATGAAATCATTGTCTTGGAAAACGAAATTGACAAAATGGAAATTATGTTGCCTCCTTTGAAATGCTTTATTTTGCCGGGCGGACATCCGTCGGTTTCCTTCGCCCACCTGGCGCGAACGGTCTGCCGACGCGCCGAGAGGAGCGTGATTCATTTGTCAAAAACAGAAGAAGTGAAAGAGGTTATTATAAAATATCTCAATCGGCTGTCCGACTATCTCTTTGTCCTCTCGCGAGTCATTGCCTTTTATGCGCGAGCCGAAGAAATCCCTTGGAAATCAAATTAATTTAAACACCAATAAGCAAACATGAACACTTTCAAAATCGAGGTGCAAAAAACAGCCTCCTCGCGCATCAAAGACGTAGATTGGAACAATCTTACTTTTGGAAAAATATTCAGCGACCATTCTTTTATTGCGGAGTTTAAAAACGGAAAATGGGAGCACATGCGCATCGAGCCTTACGGGCCGTTGTGCATCAGCCCGGCTTCTCCCGTGTTGCACTACGGGCTGACGATACTTGAGGGACTCAAAGCCGTGCGCAATAAAAACAACGAAGCCTTGCTGTTTCGTCCGCAGGATAATGCGAAACGATTGAGCGTCTCCGCGGAGCGGGTATGCTTGCCGTCCGTGCCCGAAGAACTTTTTATGGAGGGGTTGCGCGAACTGATTCACATAGACCGCGAGTGGATACCGACCGCCGAAGGCGCTTCGCTCTACATTCGTCCCTTTGTGTTTGCCACGGACGCTTGCATAGGGTTGCGGCGGCCGGAAGAGTTTATGTTCATGATTATTACAGGACCTGTAGGAAAATATTATTCGGAACCGTTGAGCGTCAAAATAGAAACCGCGTACACCCGCGCGGCAAAAGGGGGAGTGGGTTATTCCAAAACAGGCGGGAACTACGCCGCCTCTCTCTATCCCGCGGAGCAGGCCAACAAAGACGGATATGACCAGCTGCTTTGGACCGACGGGGTGCATCATCGTTACATTGAAGAATCGGGTACGATGAATGTGATGTTTGTGATAGACGATACGTTGGTCACGCCAGAGCTGACCGACTCCATATTGGCGGGCATCAGCCGCAAAAGCGTATTGACCCTGGCGCGGGATTGGGGAATGAAAACAGAAGAGCGCCCGGTGGAAGTCGAGGAGGTGATCGAGACCCTGAAAAACGGAAAAATGACCGAAGCCTTCGGAGTGGGCACGGCGGTAAACATTGCGCCGATTGCGGCAATTAGTTATAAGGATTCGAAGCGCTTGCTCCCTGCTATAAGCACATGGAAAACAGCGCCTAAGATGGCGGCGGCATTGGAAGGCATCAAGCGCGGCACGACCGAAGATAAATTTAACTGGATAGTTAAAATGTAAGTTTTCGCATCCTGAATTATTTAAACACGCCTTTATATAAGTACACCAAATAAACAAACATGAGCACTTTTAAAATCGAGGTACGAAAAACGACGTCGTCGCGCATCAAAGACGTAGATTGGAACAATCTTCCTTTTGGAAGAATATTCAGCGACCATTCTTTTATTGCAGAATTTAAAAACGGAAAATGGGATCACATGCGCATCGAGCCTTACGGGCTGTTGGGCGTCAGCCCGGCCTCCCCGGTACTGAACTACGGGCTGACGATATTTGAAGGAACCAAAGCCATGCGCAATAAAGACAACGAAATATTGCTGTTTCGCCCGCAGGATAATGTGAAGCGATTGAATATTTCGGCGGAGCGGGTATGCTTGCCGTCCGTGCCCGAAGAGCTTTTTATGGAGGGGTTGCGCGGGTTGATTCACATAGACCGCGAGTGGGCGCCGACCGCAGAGGGCGCTTCGTTCTACATTCGTCCCATTCTTTTTGCCGCCGATGCGTGCATAGAAGTACGGAAGCCCGAAGAGTTTATGTTCGTGATTATCACAGGGCCTGCGGGAAAATATTATTCGAAACCGTTAAACGTCAAAATAGAAACCACTTACACCCGCGCGGCAAGAGGAGGAATAGGGTATTCCAAAACAGGCGGAAACTACGCCGCCTCTTTCTATCCTACGGCTCAGGCAAACAAAGACGGATATGACCAACTGCTTTGGACCGACGGAGTGCATCATCGTTATATCGAAGAATCGGGAATGATGAATGTGATGTTTGTGATAGACGGTACGTTGGTCACGCCGGAGTTGACCGACTCTATATTGGCGGGCATCAACCGCGAAAGCGTACTGACCCTGGCGCGGGATTGGGGAATGAAAACAGAAGAGCGCCCGGTGGAGGTCGAGGAAGCAGTCGAAGCCCTGAAAAACGGAAAAATGACCGAAGCCTTCGGAGTGGGCACGGCGGCAAGCATTGCGCCGATTGCGACCATTAGCTATAAGGATTCGAAGCACACGCTCCCTGAGATAAGCACATGGAAAACAGCGCCTAAGTTGACGGAGACATTGAACGGCATCAAGCGCGGCACGATCGAAGATAAATTTAATTGGATAGTAAAAGCGTAAGTTTTTGCATCCTGAATTATTAAGTTACATTTGTCCCAAAATTTTTAATTATGAATTTAGATCAGATGAAAAGTCTGAAAAGCCGTGTGTTGGCTTTGAGGAGATATCTTTGACTACGACAGCAAAATAGCAGAAATAAAAGACGAAGAGGCGCTCTCGCATCAACCCGATTTTTGGAATAATCCCAAGCAGGCGGAAGCGTTGTTGCAGAGCTTGCGGGCGAAGAAAATTTGGACTGATGCCTACGAGAAGGCAGACGCTCAATTGGCCGACTTGGAGGTGTTAAGCGATTTCCGCGAGGCGGGCGAAGCAAGCGACGAGGAGTTGGACAAAGAATACGGCAAAGCCGCGCGGGCTGTGGAAGAGTTGGAGTTCAAAAAAATGTTGAGCAAAGACGAAGACCCGCTCAGCGCAGTGATCGAAATTAACCCCGGCGCAGGAGGAACGGAAAGTCAAGATTGGGCCGATATGCTCAATCGAATGTACATCATGTGGGGCGAAAAGAGCGATTATAAAGTAACGCAAATAGACTATCAGGCGGGGGACGTGGCGGGCATTAAATCGTCCGCCTTGGAGATAGAAGGCCCCTTCGCTTACGGAAAATTGAAATCGGAAATCGGCGTACATCGCCTGGTGCGCATTTCCCCCTTCGACAGCAATCAGCGGCGACATACTTCTTTTGCTTCGGTTTTTGTGTATCCCAAAGTGGATGATACCATTCAAATCGACGTCAATGCGGCAGACGTAGAAATTCAAACCTCGCGTTCAGGCGGAGCGGGAGGGCAGAATGTAAACAAAGTGGAGACCAAAGTCCAACTCACGCATAAACCCACGGGCATTGTAATTGTGTGTCAAGCAGAGCGTTCGCAACATGCCAACAGGGAACGCGCCATGCAAATGCTGAAGTCAAAACTCTATCAGCGCGAACTGGAAAAACGACATTCGGAACGGGACAAAATTGAGGCGGGAAAAATGAAAATCGACTTTGGTTCGCAAATCCGAAGCTATGTGTTGCATCCTTATAAATTGGTAAAAGACACGCGAACAGGCGTGGAACGCACCGATGCGCAAAAAGTACTGGACGGCGATCTGGACGATTATATAAAGGGGTTTTTGTTGGCTGTTCAGGAGAATCAGTAAGGCAGGACGGGATTAGTTTTTTAATTATTTGTACTCATCCGGGCTTACAGTGAAGCTTAATAAATGTTCTCCGTTTTTATCCGAATAATCAAATATCATAGTAATTCCGGCCTTAACAAAATGTTTATTGTCAGGGTTGTTTTGTAAAGTTTTTAATAATTGACTTCTCAGCGTATTTTTGATAACATCTATGCCTTCTTGTGTTAATTCGCTTTTATCTATTTCTGTTTCTTTATAATAATAGGTAAATTTTTTTTTGTCCTCATCAAATTTGATATCGTATATGATACTGCCGCCTCCTGCACTCATTGGAAGTCGATTTTTCATATATCTCGTAGTTTCTCTAAGGTCATTTAAAGCAATTTCCTTTTCTCTTATTTCTTGTAACTGAGGTTGCAATTCTT
>Ga0081606_1000224_pt1 | contig 27950 bp, 20 predicted proteins | sample EareggfetidaYelm_FD_71127 | JGI IMG/M metagenome (GOLD analysis project Ga0081606, IMG submission 71127) | Earthworm egg capsule microbial community from the University of Washington, USA - E. fetida Yelm (SPADES assembly) (version 2) | ecosystem: Host-associated > Annelida > Reproductive system... | reverse complement strand
AAAACGGGTTACAGCGACAGCGCTGTAACCCGTTGATTTCATTGGTAGGCGCGATTGGACTCGAACCAACGACCCCCACCATGTCAAGGTGGTGCTCTAACCAGCTGAGCTACGCGCCTGTCGTTTGTCTGGCCGGCGATTATAGCCAGCAAAATCGGGCTGTGATCACCACACTCCAAGGCCGCCCATCGGCTGCGGCGGTCTCAGGGGCGGCGCGCCGAGCGCACGCCCGGCACATCGGCCACGATGCCCAGCACCTTGTTCAGTCGGATGGCGTCGGTGACCTCCACGGTAAAGGTCATCCATGCCGTGCCTTTGACCGAGCGGGTCTGCACGCCGATCACATTGGTCTTTTCGCGCGCGAAGACTTCCGAGATGTCGCGCAACAGGCCCTGGCGGTCGGCGGCCTGCACTGCGACGTTGACCGGGTAGACGGCGGCCGATACGGCTGGCCGGGGCTGGCCCCACTCGACATCGATCACGCGCTCGATGCTGCGCGCGGCCATCTCGCGCAGGTTGCTGCAATCGGCGCGGTGCACGCTGACCCCCTTGCCGCGTGTGACGAAGCCGACGATGGCGTCGGGCGGCGCGGGGCGGCAGCATTTGGCCAGTTCGGTCAGCAGCGATTCGATGCCCACCACCAGCACGCCGTCTTTGCGCGGCGGGTCGTGGCTGCGCGTCTTTTTGTGCAGCAACTGTGCGCTCGGTGGCGGGGCGGGTTCGGGCGGGCGCAGCACGGCCTCGATGCTGCGCAGCGAGAACTCGTCCTTGCCCACCACCTCGAACAGCGCGTCGGCCGATTTGAAGCCCAACTGTGCGGCCAGGTCGTCGAGCTTGAGGGCGGTCTTGCCCTCACGCTGCAACAGTTTTTCTACCGCTTCGCGGCCCCGGGCCATGGTTTCGTGCGTCGCCTGGGCGTTGAACCAGGCGCGCACCTTGGCCTTGGCGCGGTAGCTGACCAGGTAGCCCAACTCGGCGTTGAGCCAGTCGCGCGAGGGGCGGCCTTCCTTGACGGTGGAGATCTCCACCGTCTGCCCGTTTTGCAACGCCGTGTTCAGCGGCACGATGGCGCCGTCCACGCGCGCGCCCCGGCAGCGGTGCCCGACGCTGGTGTGCACGGCATAGGCAAAGTCGACCGGCGTCGCGCCCTGGGGCAGTTCCACCACGGCGGCATCGGGCGTCAGCACGTAGATGCGGTCTTCGAACAGGGCCCGCTGGGGCAGGGCGCCTGACAGGTCACGCTCCCAGGCCAGCAGTTGGCGCAGCACGGCAATCTTGGCGTCATAGGCGCTGCTGGCAGACACGCCGGCGTAACCTTTGCTGCCGGCCTCCTTGTAGACCCAGTGCGCGGCCATGCCATGCTCGGCATGTCGGTGCATGGCCTGGGTGCGGATCTGGATCTCGATCGGCTTGCCGTTGTCGTCGCGCACGACGGTGTGCAGCGACTGATAGCCGTTGGGCTTGGGCCGGGCGATGTAGTCGTCGAATTCTTGCTCGATGGGCTTGAACTGCTGGTGCACCCAACTCAGCGCGGCGTAGCAGTCCTTGACCGTGGGCACCACCACGCGCAGCGCGCGGATGTCGAACACCTGGTCGAAGTTCAGCGCCTTGCCGCGCATCTTTTTGACGATGCTGTAGATATGCTTGGGGCGCCCCTGCACGCTGGCGCTGATGCTGCGCGCGCGCAACTCGGCTTCGAGCCGGGCGCGCAACTGCTCTATGCACAGTTCGCGCTCGCCGCGCTTTTCGTCGAGCAGGCGGGCCACCTGCTTGTAGACATCGGGTTCGAGAAAGCGCAGGCACAGGTCTTCCAACTCCCATTTCATCTGCCAGATGCCCAGGCGGTTGGCCAGCGGCGCAAACACCTGCAGCGATTCGCGCACCAGGCCGGGCGAGACGGGGCGTTTGCTGGCCGCATGAAAGCGCAGCGTCTGCAAGCGCGAGGCCAGGTGCAGCAGCACCACGCGCAGGTCGCGCGAGAAGGCCAGCAGCATCTTGCGCACGTTCTCGGTCTGTAGCGCAGGGTCGTCGACCGGCTGCGCCGCGCGCGCTTGCCGCTGCACGCGCATGAGTTGGGTGGTCTCCAGCGCCAGCGTGGCAAAGTTGGCGCCAAAGGTCTTGGTGATCAGTTCTTCGGGTTGGTTCAGGTGGATGCAGGCTTGCACCAGATAGCTGGCGGCCTGCATCGCCTCGGAGCCGCCAATGCCCTTGAGGATGGCGGCCACGGCGTCGGCGTGGGCCAAGGTGTTCTCGCCGGAGTCCAGGCTTGCGCCGGCCAGCAGCGGCTCGGCAAAGGCGCGCGCGTGCGCCAGCGCATGCGCTGGTTCGGGCAACGGGTGTGGTGCGGTGGCGGCGATGAGCTGCGCCGCAGCGTCGGACAGGGCTGGGGGCTGGGTTGGCGGGTGGATTTTCATTGCGCCAGCAGGAACTGCGTGACGGCGGCGAGTTGATCGGCCGCCATCAGCATGGGGGCATGCCCCACGCCTTCGAACTCGACGACCTGCGCCCGGGGTCCGCGCCCGGCCATCGCCTGCGCCGTCGCTGGCGCGAGCAGGTCGGACTGCACGCCGCGCAGCAGCAGCGTGCGGGCCGTGATCTGATCGTACAAGCGCCACAGGGCGGCCTCGCCCGCAGTGACAGACTCTGGCGTGGAGTACGCGGCCCTGAATGGCACGGCAATCGCCGGGTCGTAGTGCAGTGCCAACCCGCCTTGCGGCAGGGGCCGCACCATGGCGCGCGACAGCTCCAGCCACTGCGCGGGCGTGTGCGGCCCGAAACTGCTGGAAACGCTCCACAGCGCGTCGGCGGCCTGCTGCAACGAATCAAACTGCCCCCACCGGCCCAGGTACTGTGCAATGCGCTGCAATGCCTGCCACTGAATCACCGGGCCTACATCGTTGAGCACCAGTCGGCGCACCGGCACCGGCAACGGCAGCCCCGGCTGGCCGGCGATGACCAGGCCGATCAGCCCCCCCATGCTGGTGCCCACCCAGTCCAGCGTGCTGATCGGGCCGCTTTGCTGCAGTTGCGCCAGCAGGGCCAGCATGTCGCTGGCGTACTGCGGGATCTGGTAGGCCATCGGGTCGGCCAGCCAGTCGCTTTGGCCGCGCCCGGCCACGTCGGGGCAAATCACGCGCGCATGCGGGCTGAGGGCGCGGGCCAGGCTGTCGAAATCCCGCCCCTGGCGCGCCAGGCCATGCACGCACACCACCACCCGGGAATGGGCCGGGTGGCCGGTGTCATTCCACGCTCCCCACCCGCGCCACTCCCAATAGGCCATGCGGTGCATGCCTGCCGGGGCGGGCGCATCGGTGCCGGATGTGGCCGGGGTGGCCGGCGACGCAGGGCCGGGGCACAGTACGCGATGGAGCCTGGGTTCGATCATGGGTGTAGCATCCGGCAAGAGCGCGCTGGCGCTGGAATAATGGGCGGCAGGTGCATCGTTAATTGCATCGTAATTGCATCGTAATTCATTCGGAGGAAATCCCATGCTACAAGGCAAAACCGCCCTCGTCACCGGCTCCACCAGTGGCATTGGCTTGGGCCTGGCCAAGGCCCTGGCGCGCCAGGGCGCGAACATCGTGCTCAACGGCTTTGGCGACATCGACGGCGCGCGCGCCGAACTGCTGGCCATCGGCGTTCAGGTGGCCTACCACGGCGCCGACATGGGCCGCATGGCCGACATCGAAGACCTGATGAAGTACAGCGCCGCGCAGTTCGGGCGCGTCGACATCCTGGTGAACAACGCCGGCATACAGCATGTGGACGATGTGCAGGACTTTCCGCCCGCGCGCTGGGATGCGGTGATCGCCATCAACCTCACGAGCGCCTTTCACACCGCCCGCCTGGCGCTGCCGGCGATGAGAAGCGCCAACTGGGGCCGCATCATCAACCTGGCATCGGTGCATGGCCTGGTCGGCTCGGCCGGCAAATCGGCCTATGTGGCCGCCAAGCATGGCCTGGTCGGCCTGACCAAGGTCATCGCGCTGGAGAACGCCACCACCGGCGTCACCTGCAACGCCATCTGCCCCGGCTGGGTGCTGACGCCGCTGGTGCAGCAGCAGGTGGACGCCAAGGCCGCGCAGCATGGCCTGTCGAACGAACAAGCCAAGCAACAGCTGCTGCGCGAGAAAGAGCCATCGATGCAGTTCACCACGCCCGAAGAACTGGGCGAACTGGCCCTGTTCCTGTGCTCCCCCGCCGCCAACAACGTGCGCGGCGTGGCCTGGAACATGGACGGCGGATGGGCTGCGCAGTGACTTCGGTTCAAAGGGAGAAATCGTGTCGATCCACGAGATGCCCGGCGACGGCATCGCGATAGGCGGGGTCGGTGTCCGAAAGTTCAAGGAGCGCCTGGCGCAAGAGCGCGCAGCGGCAGGCCAGCCGAAACAAGTCTGAATGAGGCGCTCCCGTGGCGCTGCCCGACGCGCCGCCACGGGATGACAACAGCGGGTTACTGTTTCCCCGGGTACCCGGATGGGGTGTGCCAAGGCCCATGGCCGACCGGATTCCGCTCGCCCGGCCCGTGGCGTGTTCATATCGGCCCTGCCGTTCCCCGGAAACCCCGGTGGTTCGTGTCGCTGTCCGGCTTCCGGCATGGTCTGTCCTGGCAAACCCCACGGTCAGACCGGGATTGCCCGCGCCTTGACAGCCGCCGCTGAGCGACAACAAAATCCGGCCCTGCCCCAACGGGGCGGCCCGTGTTTCAGACGTTTGAAACACTTGAATCCGGATGGCGCTGCCATTTTTGATAGCTGATGGAGCGTATGCCTCCTGCGCCCGGCGGCCGTCTTTGCAGCGAAATCGGGTGAGCGCGTGCGCGCCCGGGATACAACATTCAAGCGCCGACCCTCGCCGTGGCAAGCTGGTGCAAAGCTTGTAACAGTTGGTCAGGTTGCGCGACGAAACCGGAATTTCGGTTTTCAAAGTGGTCAGAATCGGCTTACAAATTCGACCAAGGATTGACAGATGACCACAACAACCAATCGCACCGACAAAGTGCTGGTGGTAGATGACGATGCCCGCATTCGTGATCTGCTGCACCGATACCTGACGCAGGAGGGCTTCGATGTCATGGCCGCCGAAGACGGCAAGGCGCTCAACCGCCTGTTGCTGCGCGAAACGGTGGACATCATCGTGCTCGACCTGATGATGCCCGGCGAAGACGGCCTATCGATCTGCCGCCGTCTGCGCGCGGCCAATGACCGCACGCCGATCATCATGCTCACCGCCAAGGGCGAGGATGTCGATCGCATCGTCGGCCTGGAGGTGGGGGCCGACGACTACCTGGGCAAGCCCTTCAACCCGCGCGAGTTGCTCGCGCGCATCCATGCGGTGCTGCGCCGCCGGCCGGCGCAGGAAGCGCCGGGCGCGCCCTCCGGGGACAACGAGGTGGTCACCTTCGGCCCCTTCGTCTTCGACCTGGGCACCCGCGCGCTGCAGCGCAATGGCGAGGAACTGGTCCTGACCACCGGTGAATTCGCGATGCTCAAGGCCCTGGTGCGCCACCCGCGCCAGCCGCTGTCGCGCGAAAAGCTGGCCTTGCTGGCGCGTGGCCGCGAGTTCGAGCCGTTCGACCGCAGCCTCGACGTGCAGGTCTCGCGCCTGCGCAAGATGGTCGAGGCAGACGCCGCCGCGCCGCGCTATATACAGACCGTGTGGGGTGTGGGCTACGTGTTCGTGCCGGACGGAACCAATTGATCGCGCATGCCCATGCACATGGACATGCACATGGACATACACATGGGCAAAGGCTGGTGGGTGCCGTTGACGGCCCTGCGCCGGGCGCGCGAGCAATGCACGCGCCTGGGCAAGAGCCTTTTTTGGCGCACCTTCTTCCTGCTGGCCGTGCTGCTGGTGGGCAGCATCCTGGCCTGGTTGCAGACGCTGCGCGCGCTGGAGTTCGAGCCGCGCACGCTGCAAACCGCGCAGCAGATCGCTTCGCTGGTCAACCTGAGCCGGGCGGCGCTGGTGCATGCGGACGCGATAACGCGCGTGTCGCTGATGAAAACCATGGTCGACCAAGAGAGCGTGCGCATCCTGCCGCGCGAGCCCAGGGACAAATATGCGCTGCTCGACCCGACAGCGCTGGGCCATCGCCTGACCGAGGAACTGACGCAGCGCCTCGGGCCTGACACCATCGTCGCCCAGAGCGTCAACGGCGAAGACGGGCTGTGGGTCGGATTCGACATCAATGGCGCCCCCAACTGGCTGCTGATGGAGCGCTCGCGCTTCAGTCCGACCGATGGCGGCACCTGGCTGGTCTGGCTGGTCATGGCGACAGCACTGTCGCTGACCGGGGCCGCCGCGATTGCGCGGCTGGTCAACCGGCCGCTGAAACAACTGTCATACGCCGCCAACCGGGTCAAGGACGGCGACTTTGCCGCCAGCCATCTGGACGAAGAAGTGGCGGCCAGCGAGATCCGCGAGGTCAACATCGGCTTCAACCGCATGGCCCAAAAGCTGGCCAAACTCGAACAAGACCGGGCCGTGATGCTGGCCGGCATTTCGCACGACCTGCGCACGCCGCTGGCGCGGCTGCGGCTGGAAACCGAAATGAGCGTCGCCGACGAGGTGGCGCGCGAGCATATGGTGGCCGACATCGTGCAGCTCGACGCCACCATCGACAAATTCCTGGACTACGCCCGGCCCGACCATGTGACGCTCGAGCCGATCAACCTGCATGCCGTGGTGTCATCGTGCGTCTACGCCGTGCAGGAGCACCACGAGTTGCAAATCACGCTGTCGGTGCCCGAAGACCTGAACGTGCTGGTCGACGAAGTGGAACTCGCGCGCGTGATCTCCAACCTGCTGGAGAACGCCAGGCGCTATGGCAAGACGCCAGACACCGGCATCGCCAGCGTGGACATCGAGGCCAAAAGCAGCGAGGACCAGGTGCTGGTCAAACTGCGCGACCATGGCGCAGGGGTGCCGCCCGAGCAACTGTCTTACCTGATCAAGCCGTTCTTTCGCGGCGACATGGCGCGCACATCGGCCACCGGCGCGGGCCTGGGGCTATCGATCGTCGACAAGACCATGCAGCGCATGGGCGGCGTTCTGTCGTTGGCCAATGCCAACGACAGCGCCGGCGGCCTGGTGGTCCTTTTGCGATTGCAGCGCGCCATCGTGCCGCCCAAGGCGACGGGCCTCAAGCAGCGCCTGCTGCGGCCTGCGATCAAGCGCCAACTGCCGCCGCTTCAGGCGCCCGAGCCCGACCAGGCGCCCGACACGCGCTGAGCCGCCGGCCCGATTGCGCCGGCCCCCGGCGTGGCGCAGATCAGCGCCACGGCCCGCGCCTCGATCGCCAGATGCTGCCCCACCGGCCCCAAGCCCTCGGCCGTCTTGGCCTTCACGTTGACCTGGCCCTGATCCACGCCCAGCGCGTGGGCGATGGCCAGGCGCATCGCCGGAATATGCGCCGCCAGGCGCGGCGCCTGCGCCACCACGGTGCTGTCGATGTTGCCGATCTCGTAGCCGGCAGCGCGCACGCGCCGCGCCGCCTCGGCCAGCAGCAGGCGCGAATCCGCAGCCCGGAACGCGGCATCGGTGTCGGGGAAATGGCGGCCGATATCGCCCAACGCGGCGGCACCCAGCAGCGCATCGGTGATCGCATGCAGCAGCACATCGGCATCCGAGTGGCCGAGCAACCCCAACCCCATCGGGTGCTCCAACTCCACGCCGCCGATGAGCAACCTGCGGCCGGGCACCAGGGCGTGCACATCCCAACCTTCGCCGATTCTGAGATGCATCATCTGCTCCCGTGTCGTCATCGCCCGACCGACTCTGCCCGCCGCCCGCCCGGCACGCGCTGTGCCAGCACCGCCGCCGCCAGCGCGAAGTCATCGGGATAAGTCACCTTGAAGTTCTGCGCCCCGCCGGGCACCAGGCGCGGCCGCAGGCCCTGCGCCTCCATCGCGCTGGCCTCGTCGGTAATGTCGCCGCCGGCTTGCTCGATGGCCGCCAGCAGCGGGCCGATGCGAAACATCTGCGGCGTCTGCGCCAGCCATTTGTCGCTGCGCTCGAGCGTGCCGGCCACGCGCAGGCCGCCCGGGCCGTCGCTGGCGGCCTTCAGGGTATCGGTCAGCCGCAGCGCCAGCAAGCCGCCGACGCTGTCGTTGGCGCATTGCTCCATCAGCGCCTCGATCTGCCCGGAGGTCACCAGACAGCGCGCGGCATCGTGCACCAGCACCCAGTCATCGGGCTGCGCGCCGCGCGCGAGCAAGGCCCGCAGACCGCCCAGTACCGTGTCGGCACGCCGGGGGCCGCCGCATGGCACGACAAAGAAAGCCGGCTGCGCATGCTGCGCCAGAAAATGATCCCCGGGCGCCACCGCCACCAGCGTGCCCAGCAGCCGATCCACCCCGGCAAAAGCGGCCAGCGTGTGCAGCACCATCGGTCGCCCGGCGAGCAACTGGTACTGCTTGGGCAGCGCAGGCGCGGGGGCAGGGCAGGGGGTCGACATGGCGCAGGAACTGGCAGCGCCGCCCGCCGCCGCAGCCCGCGTGCCCACCCCGGCGCAGGGCAGCAGCGCCCAAAAGCGCGCCGGGGCAGACCGGGATGGAGACGGCGGCAAAGCAGGGGCGAGCGGGGAAGATGACGGCAAGGGATCGGTCATCGGGCCATTGTAAGAAGCGCAAGACGCGCAAAAAGCACGGCCCCCGGGCCGGCGCTGCCCGCCTTGGCCCGCCCGGCAGGGGTTTGAACGGGGGCCTGGCACGCTCCATCCGCCCTCTGTCGCACAGGGTGTCATGCATGGCGCTCTGCCGCAGGCCGTGGTTTGCCGTGGCTTGCCATGGCCTGCCATGGCGGTGCGGGCAGCGGGCGGCCAAGCGCCCTGGCGGCGGAATTTAAAATGGCCGCTGCTTGCCCATCTGGCCCGTGCGCGCTCCGCGTCCCGGGGGGTGCGGCGAGTTCGACATCAGCGTCTGCATGGAACTGCCCACACTCTCCCCCGGAAAACGATTCACCCTGGCCCGCCCTGCGGGCAGCGCCGATTCCCTGCTGCTGGCCCGCCTGGCCGAACGCGAACGCGCCACCGGGCGCGCCACGGCCATCGTGGTGGCCGACGCCAGCGACGCGCAGCGCCTGATCGACGAGTTCGCGTTTTTTGCCCCGGCCCTGCGCTGCGCGCTGTTTCCCGACTGGGAAACGCTGCCCTATGACAGCTTCTCGCCGCACCAGGACCTGATCAGCGAGCGGCTGGCGACGCTGTGGCGCATCCGGCAGGGCCAGGCCGATGTGGTGCTGGTGCCGGCCACCACGGCGCTGTACCGGTTGGCGCCGCCGGCGTTTCTGGCCGGCTATACCTTTCACTTTGCGCTCGGGCAAAAGCTCGATGCGGCCCAATTCAAGGCCCAGCTCACGCTGGCCGGCTACAGCCATGTATCGCAGGTGGTCAGCCCCGGCGAGTACGCAGTGCGCGGCGGGCTGATCGACCTGTTCCCGATGGGCGCGAGCGTGCCTTACCGGGTGGACCTGTTCGACGACGAGATCGACTCGATCCGCAGCTTCGACCCCGACAACCAGCGCAGCCTGCACCCGGTGCCCGAACTGCGCCTGCTGCCCGGGCGCGAGTTCCCGATGGACGAGGCCGCGCGCGCCAAGTTCAGAAGCCGCTGGCGCGAACTGATCGAGGGCGACCCGACCAAGAGCCGCATCTACAAGGACATGGGCAACGGCGTGGCCACGGCCGGTATCGAGTATTACCTGCCGTTGTTCTTCGACGACACTGCCAGCATGTTCGACTACCTGGGCAGCGCCGCCATCGTGGTGCTGCATGGCGACCTGGAGCCGGTTTTCCAGCGCTTCTGGCAAGACACCAAAGAGCGCTTTCGCCTGACCAGCGCCGACCCCGAACGCCCCGCGCTGCCGCCCGAGGCGCTGTTTTTGTCGATCGAGCAGTTCTACACCCGGGCCAATGCGTATGCGCAGTTGTCGCTGCGCCCGGGCGCGCCGGAGCAGGCCGGGGACGGGGCTTTTTGCCGCTTGGGCGATTTGTCGGTGCTGCGCGCCGCCGATGACCCGCTGGCCCGCTTGCAGGCCCATATCCGCAGCACGCCGCGCCGCGTGCTGCTGCTGGCCGAAAGCGCTGGCCGGCGCGAGAGCCTGCTCGATTTTCTGCGCGCCGCGCAGATCGACCCGCCGGTGTTCGACTCGCTGGCCGCGTTCCAGGGCGCTGCCGGCGCGCCGCTGGGCATTGCCACGGCAGCGCTGAGCGCGGGCTTTGGCGCCATCGCCGAGGGCATCGATTTCGTCACCGAAACCGAGCTGTTCGCCGCCGGCCCGAGCACGCGCCGGCGCAAAAAGCAAGAGCAGGTCAGCGATGTCGAGGCGCTGATCAAAGACCTGGCGGAACTGAACCTGGGCGACCCGGTGGTGCACAGCGCGCATGGCATTGGCCGCTACCGGGGGCTGGTCCATATGGACCTGGGCCAGCCGAACCCCGACGGCACACCGGCGCTGCAGGAGTTCTTGCACCTGGAATACGCCGACCAGGCCGTGCTGTACGTGCCGGTGAGCCAGTTGCAGCAGATCAGCCGCTACACCGGCGTAGGCGCCGACGAGGCCCCGCTGCACAAGCTCGGCAGCGGCCAGTGGGAAAAGGCCAGGCGCAAGGCCGCCGAGCAGGTGCGCGACAGCGCCGCCGAACTGCTCGACATTTACGCGCGCCGTGCCGCGCGCGAGGGCCATGCGTTTCGCCTGGCAACGCAGGACTACGAGGCTTTTGCCGACGAATTCGGTTTCGAGGAAACCGCCGACCAGCGCGCCGCGATCGAGGCCGTGATCCAGGACATGGTCTCGCCGCGCCCGATGGACCGCCTGGTCTGCGGCGATGTCGGCTTCGGCAAGACCGAGGTGGCGCTGCGCGCGGCCTTCGTGGCGGTCAGCGGCGGCCGGCAGGTGGCGTTCCTGGCGCCGACCACGCTGCTGGCCGAGCAGCATTACCAGACCCTGCTCGACCGCTTTGGCCCATGGCCGGTGAAGGTGGCCGAGGTCTCGCGCTTTCGCTCGGGCAAGGAGGTCGCGGCCAGCCTGGCGGGCATTGGCGACGGCACGGTGGACATCGTGGTCGGCACGCACAAGCTGCTGTCCGGCGCGATCCGGTTCCACGACCTGGGCCTGTTGATCATCGACGAGGAGCACCGCTTTGGCGTGCGCCACAAGGAGCAGATGAAGCAGTTGCGCGCCGAGGTCGACGTGCTCACCCTCACCGCCACGCCGATCCCGCGCACGCTGGGCATGGCGCTCGAAGGACTGCGCGACCTGAGCGTGATCGCCACCGCGCCGCAGCGGCGCCTGGCCATCAAGACCTTCGTGCGCAACGAAGGCACGGGCGTGATCCGCGAGGCCGTGCTGCGCGAGCTCAAGCGCGGCGGGCAGGTGTACTTCCTGCACAACGAGGTCGAGACCATAGAACACCGGCGCCAAAGGCTCGAAGAAATACTGCCCGAGGCGCGCATCGCCGTGGCCCATGGCCAGATGCCCGAGCGCGCGCTCGAGCGCGTGATGCGCGACTTCGTGGCCCAGCGCTACAACCTGCTGCTGTGCTCGACCATCATCGAGACCGGCATCGATGTGCCCACGGCCAACACCATCCTGATGAGCCGGGCCGACAAGTTCGGCCTGGCGCAGTTGCACCAGTTGCGCGGGCGCGTGGGCCGCAGCCACCACCAAGCCTACGCCTACCTGATGGTGCCCGACACCGAGGGCCTGACCAGGCAGGCGGCCCAGCGGCTCGACGCGATACAGCAGATGGAGGAATTGGGCAGCGGCTTTTACCTGGCGCTGCACGACCTGGAGATCCGTGGCGCGGGCCAGGTGCTGGGCGAAAACCAGAGCGGCAACATGCTGGAGGTGGGCTTTCAGTTGTACAACGAAATGCTGGCCGAAGCCGTCAAGGCGCTGCGGGCCGGCAAGGAGCCCGACCTGCTCGGCCCGTTGAGCGCGACCACCGACATCAACCTGCACGCCCCGGCATTGCTGCCCGAGCACTACTGCGGCGACGTGCAACTGCGCCTGTCGTTCTACAAGAAACTGGCCAGCGCGAAGACGCCCGAGCAGATCGACGGCCTGCTCGAAGAACTCGTCGACCGCTTCGGCAAACTGCCGCCGCAGGCGCAAACGCTGATCGACGTGCACCGCCTGCGCGTGCTCAGCCGGCCCTATGGCGTGGTGAAGGTGGATGCGGCGCCGGGCGTGATCCACATCACCTTCCGCCCCCAGCCCCCGGTGGACAGCCTGCGCATCATCGAACTGATCCGCAAGAACGCGCACATCAAACTGGTGGGCAACGAAAAGCTGCGCATCGAGCGCGCCACCGCGCAGCCCGCAGAACGCGCCCGGCTGGTGCGCGAGGTGCTGCGCCAGTTCGGCGCGCCGCTCGCCGAGGCCGCGCCGCCGTGAGGGGGCCCATGTGGCCTATACGGCCCATGGCCGGCGCGGCCTAGGCCGCAACGCCGTTGGCCGCGCTGGCGTATTCCTCGATCTGGTCGAAGTTCAGATAGCGGTAGGTGTCGGCCGCATCCTGGGCGATGATGCCCATGGCCTGCTGGTACTCGGCCAGCGTCGGCAGCCGGCCCAGTTTGGACGCCACCGCAGCCAGTTCCGCCGAGGCCAGGAACACCTGGGTGTTCTTGCCCAGGCGGTTCGGGAAGTTGCGCGTGGAGGTCGAGACCACGGTGGCGCCTTCCCGAACCTGGGCCTGATTGCCCATGCACAGCGAGCAGCCGGGCATTTCGGTGCGGGCGCCGGCGGCGCCGAAGCTCGCATAGTGGCCTTCCTTGATCAACTCGCTCTGGTCCATCCGGGTCGGCGGCGCTACCCACAGCTTGACGGGAATGTCGCGGCTGCCGCCGAGCAGCTTCGCGGCGGCACGGAAATGGCCGATATTGGTCATGCAGGAACCGATGAACGCCTCATCGATCTTCGTGCCGGCCACCTCGGACAGGGTCTTGGCGTCGTCCGGGTCGTTCGGGCAGCACAAGACAGGCTCCCCGATGTCGGCCAGATCGATGTCGATCACGGCCGCGTATTCGGCGTCCCGGTCGGCTTGGAGCAACGTGGGCTGGTCCAGCCAGGCCTGAACCTTGTCGATGCGCCGTTGCAGCGTGCGGGCGTCGGCATAACCGTCGGCGATCATGCGCTTCATCAGCACCAGGTTGCTGCGCAGATACTCTTGGACCGGGGCCGGGTTCAGCGCAATCGTGCAGCCTGCGGCAGAGCGCTCTGCCGACGCATCCGACAGCTCGAAAGCCTGCTCGACCTTCAAGTCCGGCAGACCCTCGATTTCCAGAATGCGGCCCGAGAAGATGTTCTTCTTGCCGGCCTTGGCCACGGTCAGCAGACCGGCGCGGATCGCGTACAGCGCAATCGCGTGCACCAGGTCGCGCAGCGTCACGCCCGGCTGCATCCGGCCTTTGAAGCGCACCAGCACCGATTCGGGCATGTCCAGCGGCATCACGCCGGTGGCCGCGCCGAAGGCCACCAGGCCCGAGCCTGCGGGGAATGAAATGCCGATCGGAAAGCGCGTGTGCGAGTCGGCGCCGGTGCCCACGGTGTCGGGCAGCAACAAGCGGTTGAGCCAACTGTGGATCACGCCGTCGCCGGGGCGCAGCGCCACGCCGCCACGGTGGCTGATGAAGGCCGGCAGTTCGCGGTGCGTCTTCACGTCCACCGGCTTGGGGTAAGCGGCGGTGTGGCAAAACGACTGCATCACCAGATCGGCCGAAAAACCCAGGCAGGCCAGGTCTTTCAACTCATCGCGGGTCATCGGGCCGGTGGTGTCTTGCGAGCCTACGGTCGTCATCCGGGGCTCGCAGTAGGTGCCGGGGCGCACGCCCTGGCCTTCGGGCAGGCCGACGGCGCGGCCGACCATCTTTTGCGCCAGCGTGAAACCGGCCTGGGTGGCCACCGGGGCGGCCGGCAGACGAAAGCAGGTGGCGGCCGCCAGGCCCAGGAATTCGCGCGCCTTGGCGGTCAGCGAGCGGCCAATGATCAGGTTGATGCGGCCGCCGGCGCGTACTTCGTCCAACAGCACCTGGCTCTTGAGCCGGAACTCGGCCACGGTCTGGCCGCCGCGCAGGATCAGTCCCTCGTAGGGCAGGATGTCGAGCACATCGCCCATTTCCAGCCGCGACACATCGACCTCGATCGGCAGCGCGCCGGAATCTTCCTGGGTGTTGAAAAAGATCGGCGCGATCTTGCCGCCCAAAGTCACCCCGCCAAAGCGCTTGTTCGGCACGAACGGAATGTCCTGGCCCGTGGCCCAGATCAGACTGTTGGAGGCGGACTTGCGGCTCGACCCCGTGCCCACCACATCGCCCACATAGGCCACCAGATGGCCCCGGCTCTTGAGGTCTGCAATGAACTGCATCGGGCCGCGCTGGCCGTCTTTTTCGGGCGTGAAGGCCGCGCCCTCGCGGCGGTTCTTGAGCATCGCCAGCGCGTGCAGCGGAATGTCCGGGCGGCTCCAGGCGTCGGGCGCCGGCGACAGGTCATCGGTATTGGTCTCGCCGGGCACCTTGAACACGGTGACGGTGATCTTTGGGGCGACCTCGGGCCGGCAGGTGAACCACTGGGCATCGGCCCAGCCGTGCATCACCTCCAGCGCCTTGGCGTGGCCGGCCCGGGCCTTGGCCGCGACATCGTTGAAGAAGTCGAACATCAGCAGGGTTTTCTTCAGGCCCTCGGCGGCCACGTCAGCCACTGGCGCGTCATCGAGCAACTCGATCAACGGCTGCACGTTGTAGCCGCCGACCATGGTGCCCAACAACTCGGTCGCCCGGGCCTTGGAGATCGACCCGAGCGCCAAGTCGCCATGCGCGACCGCAGCCAGAAAACTGGCCTTGACCTTGGCCGCGTCGTCCACCCCCGGCGGCACGCGCCGGGTCAGCAGATCGAGCAAGAAAGCGGCTTCGCCAGCCGGCGGATTCCGGATCAGATCGACCAATGCGGCGACCTGCCCGGCATTCAGGGGCAGCGGGGGAATGCCCAGGGCAGCGCGCTCGGCGGCATGGTCTCTGTAGGCTTGCAACATCTTTTTTCTCCAGTGGGGGGAGTCATTCGAATCGGGGGGAGGGGGCGCGCCGCGTGGCTTGCCGGGTCACTGGGGGGCCACTTGGGCGTCAGTCGGGTATTCCGTGGGTGCCGCCCGGGGCGCAACCGGGGGCGCAGGCAGCGGCTCCAGAAGGCTCGGCGGCGGGTTCTTGCCGAAGGCCTCGGCCGCCAGCATCTGCGCCGGGCTCATGCACGCATCGGCCAGGCGCCGGCCCAGCCGCTGGCTCATCAGCATCGACTTGTTCGCAATTTGCAGCCAGACGGCGCCGCCCTTGGTGTCCTCCAGCCGCGCCGTGCCGGTGGACGTGAGCACCGGCGCCATGTGGTACTTGAAGCCCTTGCCCTGCACATGAAAGTAACCGGGCGTGGCAGGATCGGCCGTGACCGTCACGAAAGCGCCCAACTCGCAAGGCATGCGGCCCACATGCACATGCTCGGCGATGGCCAATTCGGCCGCCGAGAGCGTGGCCTTGATGGCGCCAAGTGAGGCCGAGGTGGCCGGGGTCCGGCGCGCGCTTTTGGCGCGCAGCGGCCTCCTGTCAGCCGGCGCCGGGGCGGCAGATGTCTTGGCGACGGTCTCGACCGCCGGCACCTGCGCCAGCGCGGCGACCGGTGCAATCACCAGCGCCAGGGCGCAGGCGAGCGGGGCTGGCGCCGTGCGCTGCTGCGCCAGAGTGGACGGGGTGCGGGCTTGTGGTGTCGGCAGCATGGCGTGCGCTCGGGGGCTTACAGCAGATGCTTGACGCCGTCTTGCTCGGCCTGAAGCTCGGCCAGCGTGGCCTGGATGCGCTGTTGCGAGAACGCATCCAGCGCCAGGCCCTGCACCAGTTGGTACTCGCCGTTGGCGCAGGTGACCGGAAAGCCGAACACGATGTCTTTCGGAATGCCGTACTGGCCATCCGAAGCAATGCCCATCGTGACCCATCTGCCGTTGCTGCCCAAGGCCCAGTCACGCATATGGTCGATGGCCGCGTTGGCCGCCGAAGCCGCTGACGACAGGCCGCGCGCTTCGATGATCGCCGCCCCCCGCTTGCCCACGGTGGGCAGGAAGACATTCGCGTTCCACGCCTGGTCGTTGATCATCGCAGCCACGCTCTGGCCGCCGGCGGTGGCGAAACGGTAGTCGGCATACATCGTCGGCGAGTGGTTGCCCCAGACCGTCAGTTTTTCGATGTCGGCCACGGCCTGGCCGGTCTTGGCCGCGATCTGGCTGACAGCGCGGTTATGGTCCAGGCGCAGCATGGCCGTGAAATTCTTGCGCGGCAGGTCGGGCGCGCTCTTCATCGCAATGAAAGCGTTGGTGTTGGCCGGGTTGCCCACCACCAGCACCTTCACCTGGCGGCTGGCCACGGCGTTCAGGGCCTTGCCCTGCGCGATGAAGATGGCGCCGTTGACGGCCAGCAACTCGGCGCGTTCCATGCCCGGCCCGCGCGGGCGCGAGCCGACCAGCAGCGCGTAGTCCGCGTCCTTGAACGCCGCCATCGGGTCGCTGTGCGCCGTCATGCCGGCCAGCAGCGGGAAGGCGCAATCGTCAAGCTCCATCATCACGCCGTTGAGCGCTTTTTGCGGGCCTTCTGCGGGCACTTCGAGCAGTTGCAAGATGACGGGCTGGTCCTTGCCCAGCATCTCGCCCGAGGCAATGCGAAACAGCAGCGCGTAACCGATCTGGCCAGCGGCGCCGGTGACGGCCACGCGAACAGGCTTCTTGTTCATGGTGAAAACTCCAGGAAATGAAAACACACCGGGGGCTGCAACGCGGGCACCGGCGCCTGTGCTGCGCCTGTGGCAGCCCCTGACCAGCCGCCCATGCCCGGCCCCGAACACCCCGCAAAACGGCCCGCAGTGTACCCTGTTCAAGCCCTGATCCGGCGGGCCGGCCAATTTGTCTTATGTCTTATATAAGATATGATCACCGGCCATGTCATCCTCCGTTGCGCCCATCCCCGACGAGCAGAACGGCGCCACCCCGGCGTTCAGCCCGCTGTACCAGCAGATCAAGGGCCTGATCCTGCAAAGCCTGCAACAGGGCCAGTGGAAGCCCGGCGAGGTGATTCCCAGCGAGACCGAGTTGGCCGCCCGATTCCGCGTCAGCCAGGGCACGGTGCGCAAGGCCATCGACGAGTTGGCGGCGGAAAACCTGGTGATGCGGCGCCAGGGCAAGGGCACTTTTGTCGCCACCCATGCGACGCCGCAGGTGCAATACCGCTTTTTGAAACTGCTGCCCGATACCGGCAACGACCGCATCGAAGGCCCGGCCCAGCGCCGCGTGATCGAATGCCGGCGCGTGCGCGCCAGTGCCGACGTGGCGCGCGCGCTGGCGCTGCGCAGCACCGATGCCGTGGTGCAGGCCCGGCGCATCCTGTCGTTTGCCGGCGTGCCCACCATCCTCGAAGACATCTGGCTGCCCGGGCAGGCGTTCAAAGGGCTGAGCGCAGAGCAACTGGCCAACTACCCGGGCCCGACCTACGCCATGTTCGAGCTCGACTTCGGCGTGCGTATGGTGCGGGCCGAAGAGAAAATCCGCGCCGTCCTGCCCGACGCGCAGCAGGCGCAGTGGCTGCAAATCAGCGCCGGCACGCCGCTGCTCAGCGTGGAGCGGATTGCCTACACCTACAACGACATGCCGATGGAGTTGCGCCGCGGGCTGTACCGCACCGAAAACCACCATTACCGCAACGCGCTGAACTGAACTGCCGGGCACCCGCGCGCAGACCCATGTACAGACATCCAGTTGAGCCGCATTGCAATAGAATCGCGCACTGCTTGCCCGGCCCCGATGCAACGGCCCCCACGGAACGGACCCAGGAACGGCTGCATTGGGAACGGGCAACGCAACGACCTCCACGAAAGCGACAGACATGACGAAAACCGCCCCCGAACGGCCAGAATTTCGCAACCTCCACCCCTTCCAGGACCTGAGAACCTACCGCTTGCCGGCGGCCGGCTGGGTCTCCTTCCTGCACCGCGTCAGTGGCTTGGCCATGTTCTTGCTGCTGCCGTTCATCGTCTGGATGTTCGACACCTCGCTGTCGTCTGAAATCTCGTTCGCCAGGTTCACCGCCATCTTCAAGGCCGGCGCCGGTGTCGTGCCTGGCTGGTGCTTCAAACTGCTGGCCTTGGCGCTGATCTGGTCCTTTCTGCACCACTTTTGCGCCGGATTGCGCCATCTGTGGCTGGACATCCACCACGCCGCCACCACCAGGGAATTCGGCAGAAGATCGGCGCTGGCCGTGCTGGCGCTCAGCCTGGCCCTGACCCTGGTGCTGGGCGCCAAGCTGTTCGGAATGTATTGAAAACACCCAGGCACCAAACCAAAGCCCCACGAAGGAGGAACACCATGTCTGTCGTCAATTACGGCTCCAAGCGCATCGTCGTCGGCGCCCACTACGGTCTGCGCGACTGGCTCTGCCAGCGCGTGACCGCCGCGCTGATGGCCCTGTTCACGCTGGTGCTGCTGGCCCGGCTGATCTTCAGCAAAGGCCCCATCGGCTACCACCAATGGGCCGGCATCTTCCACAGCCAGTGGATGAAGTCCCTGACCTTCGCCATCATCGTCGCCTTGGCCTGGCATGCCTGGGTCGGCGTGCGCGACATCCTTATGGACTACATCGACCCCGTGGGCCTGCGCCTGGTGCTACAGGTCGGCGCGCTGGTCTGGCTCGTCGGCTGCGCCGGCTGGGGCGTCCAGGTGCTGTGGCGGCTTTGAATCCCGCGCTGCAAGGTACTACCACCATGAGCTACTCGCAAGCCCACATCACCCGGCGCAAGTTTGATGTCGTCATCGTCGGTGCCGGCGGCTCCGGCATGCGCGCCGCGCTGGAACTCGCGCGCGCCGGCCTGAACGTGGCCGCGCTGTCCAAGGTATTTCCCACCCGCTCGCACACCGTGGCCGCGCAAGGCGGTGTCGGTGCCGCGTTGGGCAATATGGGCGAGGACAACTGGCACTACCACTTCTACGACACCGTCAAAGGCTCGGACTGGCTCGGCGACCAGGACGCCATCGAGTTCATGTGCCGCCAAGCCCCCCAGGTGGTGTACGAACTGGAGCATTTCGGCATGCCGTTCGACCGCAACCCCGATGGCAGCATCTACCAGCGCCCGTTCGGCGGCCACACCGCCAACTACGGCGAAAAGCCCGTGCAGCGCGCCTGCGCCGCGGCCGACCGCACCGGCCACGCGATGCTGCACACGCTGTACCAGCAAAACCTCAAGGCCAGGACCAACTTCTTTGTCGAATGGATGGCCCTGGACCTGATCCGCGACGCCGACGGCGACGTGGTCGGCGTCACCGCGCTCGAAATGGAAAGCGGCGAACTGCATATCCTGCAAGCCAAGACCGTGTTGCTGGCCACCGGCGGCGCGGGCCGCATCTTCGCGGCCAGCACCAACGCCTTCATCAACACCGGAGACGGCCTGGGCATGGCGGCGCGCGCCGGCATCCCGCTGCAAGACATGGAGTTCTGGCAGTTCCACCCCACCGGCGTGGCCGGCGCCGGCGTGCTGCTGACCGAAGGCTGCCGGGGCGAAGGCGCGATCCTGGTCAACAGCAAAGGCGAGCGCTTCATGGAGCGCTATGCGCCCACCTACAAAGACCTGGCGCCGCGCGATTTCGTCTCGCGCGCGATGGACCAGGAAATCAAGGAAGGCCGTGGCTGCGGCCCGAACAAAGACTACGTGCTGCTCAAGCTCGACCACCTGGGCGCGGAGACCATCCACAAGCGCCTGCCCTCGGTGTACGAAATCGGCGTCAACTTCGCCAACGTCGACATCACCCGCGAGCCGATCCCGGTGGTGCCCACCATCCACTACCAGATGGGCGGCGTGCCGACCAACATCCACGGCCAGGTCGTGACCCACGACGGCACGGCCAACCAGGTCGTCAACGGCCTGTACGCGGTCGGCGAATGCTCCTGCGTGAGCGTGCACGGCGCCAACCGCCTGGGCACCAATTCGCTGCTCGACCTGCTGGTGTTCGGCAAGGCCGCTGGCCGCCACATCGTCGAGTTCAACCAGCGCCAGCGGGAGCACAAACCCCTGCCCGCGAATGCCGCCGAGCGCACGCTCGAGCGGCTGAACCAACTCGACCAATCCAGCGGCGGGATCTACTCGCAGACCCTGGCCGGCGACATCCGCGCCGCGATGCAGCAGCACGCCGGCGTGTTCCGCACCCAGGCCGGCATGGACGAGGGCGTGCGCAAAATCGCCGCGCTGCGTGCGCAGGCGAGCGCCGTCACGCTGCAAGACAAATCCCGGGTGTTCAACACGGCGCGTGTCGAAGCGCTGGAAGTGGACAACCTGATCGAAGTCGCCCAAGCGACCATGGTCTCGGCCGCCGCCCGCAAGGAATGCCGTGGCGCGCACACGGTGCACGACTACGAGCACCCCGACGACCACCCGACCGCACCGCTGGGCCGCAACGACGCGCAGTGGCTCAAGCACAGCCTCTGGCACAGCGCCGGCAACCGGCTCAGCTACAAGCCGGTGAACCTCAAGCCGCTGACGGTGGACAGCATTCCTCCGAAGGTCCGGACATTCTGAGCAGAGCAGCCCCAGGAGAGCACAAGCCATGCAACAGCGCACATTCCACATCTACCGCTACGACCCGGACAAGGACGCCAAGCCCCGCATGCAGACCGTCGAGATCGGGCTCGACGGCCACGAACGCATGCTGCTCGACGCGCTGCTCAAGCTCAAGCAGCAAGACCCCTCGCTGTCGTTTCGCCGCTCCTGCCGCGAGGGCGTCTGCGGCTCGGACGCGATGAACATCAACGGCAAGAACGGCCTGGCCTGCCTGACCAACATGAACACCCTGACCGGCGCGATCACGCTCAAGCCGCTGCCCGGGCTGCCCGTGATCCGCGACCTGATCGTGGACATGACCCAGTTCTTCAAGCAATACAACTCGGTCAAGCCCTACCTGATCAACAACGGGCTGCTGCCCGAAAAAGAGCGCCTGCAAAGCCCGCAAGAGCGCGACGAACTGGACGGCCTGTACGAATGCATCCTGTGCGCCAGTTGCTCGACCAGTTGCCCGAGCTTTTGGTGGAACCCGGACAAATTCGTCGGCCCCGCCGGCCTGCTGCAAGCCTACCGCTTCATCGCCGACAGCCGCGACGACGCCACCGGCGAACGGCTCGACGACCTGCAAGACCCGTACCGCCTGTTTCGCTGCCACACCATCATGAACTGCGTCGACGTCTGCCCCAAGGGACTGAACCCCACCAAGGCCATAGGCAAGATCAAGGAACTCATGGTGCGCCGCGCCATCTGACCGGTCATGCGCCGCACCATCCGATGGCCGCGCCATCCGACCAATCACGCGCCGCGCGCCATCGACTGAACCGCGCGCTGCCGCAGCCCCGACCGCCACACCATGCCCTCCCGGCCCCCGCCTGCGCCGCTGCTCGATCAACGCCAATTGAGCCGGCTGCACTGGCGCAGCCGGCGCGGCCTGCTCGAAAACGACCTGTTCATCGCCCGTTTTTTCGCCCGCCATGAGGCCACGCTGACCCTGCGCCATGCGCAGGGCCTGTGCGCGCTGCTGGAACTGGCCGACCACGACCTGCTCGACCTGCTGCTCGCCCGGCGCGAGCCGCAGGGCGCGCAAGACACGCCAGCCGCGCGCGAAGTGCTGGCCATGCTGCGCCAACGCGGCAGCGCCTACGACCTGATACAAGCCCGGACCCCAAGTCTGATACAACTTCGAGCCGCAGGACCGATCCAACACCGGTCCGCAGGGCCGACCCGACACCACGCCCCCGGCAACCCCATCATCGGCAACCCGAAGAAAGTGAACGCCACCATGAAGCTCGCTGACAACAAAGCCACCCTGTCCTTCAGCAACGGCAGCCCCGGCGTCGAACTGCCGGTCTACCAGGGCAACATAGGCCCGGACGTGATCGACATCCGCAAGCTGTACGCGCAAACCGGCATGTTCACCTACGACCCGGGTTTTTTATCGACCGCCGCCACCCAATCGGCCATCACCTACATCGACGGCGACAAGGGCGAACTGCTATACCGTGGCTACCCGATCGAGCAACTGGCGCTGCACTGCGACTTCATGGAAACCTGCCACCTGCTGCTCTACGCCGACCTGCCCAACGCCAGCCAGAAAGAGCAATTCAGCAAGCTCGTGACCAACCACACCATGGTCAACGAGCAAATGCAATTTTTCCTGCGCGGCTTTCGTCGTGATGCCCACCCGATGGCCGTGCTGACCGGCCTGGTGGGCGCGCTGTCATCGTTCTACCACGACAGCACCGACATCAACAACCCGCAGCACCGCGAGATCTCGGCCATACGCCTGATCGCCAAAATGCCCACGCTGGTGGCCATGGCCTACAAATACAGCATGGGCCAGCCCTACATGTACCCGCAAAACCGGCTCAGCTACGCCGGCAACTTCCTGCACATGATGTTCGGCACGCCCTGCGAGCCTTACCAGGTCAGCCCGGTGCTCGAACATGCGCTCGACCGCATCTTCATCCTGCACGCAGACCATGAGCAAAACGCCTCGACCTCCACCGTGCGGCTGTGCGGTTCCTCGGGCACCAACCCGTTCGCGGCCATCGCCGCCGGCGTGGCCTGTCTCTGGGGCCCGGCCCATGGCGGCGCCAACGAAGCGGCGCTGAACATGCTGCACGACATCCAGGCCCAGGGCGGCGTGGAGAAAATCGGCGAATTCATCCGCCAGGTCAAAGACAAAAACTCCGGCGTCAAACTGATGGGCTTTGGCCACCGCGTGTACAAAAACTACGACCCCCGCGCCAAGCTGATGCAAGAAACCTGCAACCAGGTGCTGGCCGAACTGGGCCTGGAAAAAGACCCGCTGTTCAAGCTGGCCAAGGCGCTGGAGAAAATCGCGCTCGAAGACGACTACTTCGTGCAGCGCAAGCTCTACCCGAACGTGGATTTTTACTCCGGCATCGTGCAGCGCGCGATCGGCATCCCGGTCAAGCTGTTTACCGGCGTCTTTGCGCTGGCGCGCACCGTCGGCTGGATTGCGCAGCTCAACGAAATGATCGGCGACCCCGAGTACAAAATCGGCCGCCCGCGCCAACTGTTCACCGGCGCCGAGCGCCGCGACGTGCCGCCGCTGGACCAGCGCTGAGCCGCCGCAACACCCCGGTGGCCATGCTGTCGACCCTGCGGCACCTGCTGCCGATGGCCCTGCGCAGCGCGTTTGCACGCCGCCCCGGCGACCCCGCCAGCCCCTCCGGCCGCCGTCCGATCCACCCGGCCCAGGTGGTGCTGCTGACCAGCGCCTGGCTGGCCAGCGCCTGCAATCTGCCGCTGTGGCAGGCCGTGGCCCGGCTGCCCGGGCAGGGCAGCCTGCGCGGCTGGGGCTTTGCGCTGGCCTTCTGGCTCATCGTGATGGCCGGCAACACGGCCCTGCTGAGCCTGCTGGCCTGGCGCTGGACGCTCAAGCCCGCCGTCGTGCTGCTGCTGCTGATGGCGGCGTTTGGCGCGTATTTCATGCTCGCCTATGGCATCGTGATCGACCCCGGCATGCTGGTCAATGTGCAGCAGACCGACCCGCGCGAAGCCCGCGACCTGCTCAGCGGGCGCATGGCGGTGACCGTCTCGGCGCTGGCCCTGCCCCCGCTGCTGTGGCTGCGCCGCCGCCCGTTGCAGCGCCTGGGCGCGCTGCGCCAACTGCGCAGCAACAGCCTGCTGCTCGGCGGCTCGATCACGCTCGGCCTGCTCAGCCTGCTGCTGGTCTTTCAGGACTTCGCCTCCGCGATGCGCAACCACAGCCAGATGCGCTACCTGATCAACCCGCTCAACAGCGTGTACGCGCTGGGCCATCTGGCCGCCCAACCGCTGCGCATGGACACCCGCGTGCTGCTGCCCCTCGGGCGCGACGCCCGGCTCGGCGCCAGCTATGCCGGCCAGACCCAGGCGCCGCTGCTGATCCTGGTGCTCGGCGAAACCGGCCGCAGCCAGAACTTCGGCATCAACGGCTACGAGCGCGACACCACTGCGCTGCTCGCGGCGCGCAAAGACCTGATCAACGCGCGCAACGCCTGGTCTTGCGGCACCAGCACCGCTGCATCGCTGCCGTGCATGTTCTCGCACCTGGGGCGCGCAGGCTATGCCGGGCGCTCGGCCAACCATGAGAACCTGCTCGACGTGCTGCAACACGCGGGCCTGGCCCTGCTGTGGGTGGACAACCAGGCCGGCTGCAAAGGCGTGTGCGCGCGCATCGCGCAAACCCGCCCGGCCACCGATCCGGCGCTCTGCACCGACGGCGAATGCCTGGACCGCGCGATGCTCGACGGCCTGTCCGCCCAAATCGCCGCACTGCCCGCCGCGCGGCGTCAGCGCGGCACCGTGGTCGTGCTGCACCAGATCGGCAGCCACGGCCCGGCCTACTACAAGCGCTCGGCGCCACAGAACAAGAAGTTCATGCCCGAATGCCACTCGGCCGCGCTGCAAGAATGCGCGCGCCAGCAGGTGGTCAACGCCTACGACAACAGCATCGTCGAGACCGACCAGTTTCTCGCTGCGCTGCTGCAATGGCTGGCAGCACCGGGCCACGCGCAGGACCATGCCCAGGCCGCGATGATCTATGTCTCCGACCATGGCGAATCGCTCGGCGAAAACAACCTGTACCTGCACGGCCTGCCCTACGCCATCGCCCCCGACGTGCAAAAGCATGTGCCCTGGATCACCTGGCTATCCCCCGCGATGCAGGCGCGCACCGGCCTTGCCACCGGCTGCCTGCAGCGCGACCTGGGCCAGCGGCAGATCAGCCACGACAACTACTTCCACTCGGTGCTCGGCCTGATGGATGTGCAAACCAGCGCCTACGACCCGGCGCTGGACATGTTTGCGCGCTGCAAGGCCAGGGGCGAAAAGGAATAGCCTCGGAAAACGGAAAAAAATCGAACGCCAAGCGCCTCCCGCCAACGAAGGTCTGCAAGAAGTCTTGCCGAGAATGTGGCGCTGCCCAGCGCCGATGCGGTCTGGATGTTCTCGAAAACCGTTCTCGCTTGACGCAGAGCAGAACGGCGCGTTGCGAGAAGGTCAGGCTGCTTCGAGCACCCGCATTTCGATGTGAAGCCCGGCAGCCGTCGCCATGTTCACCAGTGCATCGAGGCCGAACAGGTTGATCTTGCCGCGCATCAGGTCGGAGACACGCGGCTGAGTCACGCCAAAGAGCTTGGCGGCTTGCGCTTGGCTCATCTCGGTGCGAGTGAGGTGGTTCTTCAGCGCCGTCAGCAGGACGGAGCGCAGTTTCATGTTTTCCGCTTCTTCCGGGGTGTCCTCGATGGCATCCCAGACGCTGGCAAATCGTTGGTTGCTCATTGGCCGTAGCTCCTTCAACAAGTCACGGTAACGCTTGGCAGCCAAGTCCAGATCAACCTTGCTGGTCTTCTCTGTCTTCTTCTTGAAACAGTGAAGCACGTAGACGGCATCAGTGAACTTGGCAACGTAGATGACCCGAAACGCCCCGGCAGCATCCCGAATCCGAATTTCCTTCACGCCTTTGGCCCACGGTGTTCATGGGCTTCCAGTCGTCCGGTTCCTGCCCGCTCTGTACCTGGTCGAGCTGATGACCTGCTTCGCGCCTGGCCGAAAGCGGAAAAGCGCGAAGGTCATCAAGGGAGTTGCCCCGAAACTCGACGGGCTTGGAATCGGCCATGCCGCAATCATACAAAATTTTGTATTTGTTTGGCAGGTCGCATCAGGAAGCAATGGAACAACCAACCGGCTGAGCGCACGATTTTTCCGTTTTCTGAGACGACCCCAGGCAGAACGCAGCCTCATGTTTTCCGCTTCTTCCGGGGTGTCCTCAATGGCATCCCGGACGCTGGCAACTCGTTGATTGCTCATTGGCCGGGCTCCTTCAACGAGCCACGGTAACGCTTGGCAGCCAAGTCCAGATCAACTTTGCCGGTTTTCTCGGTATTCTGCTGGAAGTGGGCAAGCACGCAGACGACATTGCGAACTTGGCCATGCAGATGATTCTGACGCGACCCCCTGGGCCAACGTAGGCGGGCAGGGGCCAGGGCCACCGGCTGTGCGTTGGCACGAGTCCGGGGGCCTTGCCACACAGCCGCGTTGCGGCGCTAAAGGCGATGCCCATGCGCGGTGCTTGCCACCCCCCGCCAGGGGTTTCCGGTCTGCGCTGCCCCGGCCGCCAGCAGGGGGCAGCGCAGCGGCGCGTTACTGCGTTGCGGCTGCTTTGGCGCCAAAGAAAATCGCCACGCCCTTCTTGGTGTCGGCGGTGATCGCCGTCACGGTCAGGCGGGTTTTGGGCGCATCCACCGTGGCGATGCCGCTGAAGTTGGTGGTGACGCCGTCTGAGCAGCTTTCAGCGATCTGCGCGCTGAAGGCATTGCTGCTGCTCATCGCGGTCAGTTTGCCGGTAAAGCTGCAACCGGTGGTCGAGCTGCCGGAGATGGCGCCGTCGCTGGCCACCGTCCAGGTCGTGGTGCGGGCATTGCCGCCGGCGATCGACTCCCAGGTTTTGGCCGCGTCGGCCTGCTCCGCCGCCTTGGCCAGCGCGTCGCTTTGGTCGAACGCCAAAGCCGCGCTGCTCACACCGGTCAGAGACATGCGCTTGGGGCTGCTCGTCAGCGTGCCCGTCACCGTGCCGAGCACGGACTGGCCATCGGTATTCGTCGGCGCCAGCGTGTAAGACGTGCCGTTGGCGCTGCTGTCGCTGAACAGCACCAGTTTGACCAGCCGGCTCGCATCATTGGCCAGCAACCAGGCGCTGGCCGTCGTGCCCGAGGCATCGGGCAGAACCACGGCGGTCATCACGGGCGTCACAGCGGCAGCGGTGGCCCAGCGGCCTTTGAATTGCGTCGGGTCGATGGTGGTCGCCGGGGTGCTGGGGCTGCCGCCATCGCCGCCACCACCGCCGCCGCCACATGCCGCCAACGTGGCGACGGTGGCAATGGTCAGGACGGTGCGCAAGGGGAAGCGGCGGGTTTGTGGTGTCATCATGTTTTCTCCGTGATGGGGTTGAAAAAAATTGCCAAGGAAATCGTCAAACGGTGGACAAGGGATTATCCGTTGTTTTCCAGCAGGGTTTCATGCGCCGGCAGTTGGCGCTTGCGCAATCTCAAAATCGTTGGACTGTATGCCGACTGCGCGCCGCACCCTGTTGCGCATCTGTCGCATGGGGTGTTGCATCGTTGGGCGCCTGCGCAACCCGCGCAACCCGCACAAGCCCTTGGTGCCTTTAATACCAGAAGCCATGCGTATCGGCCTGGGGCGCCTGCCCGACGATGGACAGCGGCATTTTCGCCACAGCCCCGGGGGTGGTGATGCTGCCGTTGACTTGGCCGTCGGCATCGTACTGGCCGCCGTCCTGGATCTGAAAGTCCAGCCGCGTGCGCCCGCCTTCGCTGGCCACCTTGCCGCCGTAGGGTTCGCTGGCCAGGTTCACCCAGGTGCCGGCGCTGTCCTTGATCCAGTAGCCGGTGGCGCCGAGCGCCGGGTCTGCATACAGGCTGAAGCTCTCGGTGCTGCGGCCTTCGGCCAGCGACACCGTGAATGATGTCAGGCCGACGGGCATTTCCATGCCCTTGGGCATGGTGGCGGGGGCTGCGCTGTGCTCCATTTTGCTGATGCGCGCGTTGCTGTCGGGGATCAGCTTGCCGTCCTGGCTGCCAGCCACCAGGGTCTGGCTGCGGGTCGAACTGACGGCGGCCTGCTGGCTGTCTTTGATACCGTCGCCGTTGCCATCGCCAGCCATGCCGGCCGAGCCATCGGGGCGCAGCAGGCCGGTGGCCTGGTCCTCCTGGTCGTTGGGCACACCGTCGCGGTCGGAGTCCGGTGCGTCTGGCGCATTCGATGCATTCGATGTATCCGGTGCGGGGGGGGGGGGGGGGGGGGGGGGGGGGGGGGGGTGGGGGGGGCGGCGGGGGCCGGCGGGC